>Ga0114933_10000447_pt1 | contig 50031 bp, 75 predicted proteins | sample 4SBtaG_FD_89691 | JGI IMG/M metagenome (GOLD analysis project Ga0114933, IMG submission 89691) | Deep subsurface microbial communities from Kolumbo volcano to uncover new lineages of life (NeLLi) - 4SBTROV12_W25 metaG | ecosystem: Environmental > Aquatic > Marine > Volcanic | place: Kolumbo... | reverse complement strand
TATTCAGATAACCTCAGATGAGATTGAGTATGTAACCGTTAAGGGTATGCTTAAACTAACAGAGGTGTTTGAGTGGGCGACATTAATCATAGAATTCTACTTTGGTGCACAGTTGGCTAAGGGTAAATGATGATTAAGATTAACTTCGGAACTGAACAGAAACCTGTATGGCGTTATGTTCAACATAGGATGAAGAAATGAATAGATTATTATTAATGAGTGCTATGGTTGTGTCGTTAGGCACTTATGCTTTCTTTAATATGCCACAACAAATGATGACCGCAGGAAGTCAGATGATGTTTCCTGCCCAAGACATACCAAAGCAACCTTGTGTTTGTGTATGTGAAACTAAATAGGAGACAATATGCCTTTCAAGACAACCCCTGAGATAGACTACTCAGCAGTAGGACTTATTACTGATGTACCTACTCATTCTTTACCAGATGGTGCTTGGAATGATTGTCTCAACTTAAGATGTAAAGACGGATCAGTACAAGGTGTCAATACTTTTGTTGACGACATTGTACTACACAATACAGATGCAGTAATATCTGGTGGTGAGGCTATGGCGGTAACTCAGTTTACTCCAGCAGGTTATAACTACCTTATCTTAGCGTTTATCGTTAAAGGTACTGACAACTTTGGACACGTAGTAACCTACAATACTAATACTAGTACTTGGAATGATATCACTAACAGTACAGCTTCTTTGAAGTTTACTTTCAATGATCTCTATCCACCACAGATATTTGTGTTCAATGAGTTACTGATCGTTAATCCAGCAGTAGATGCTCCACCAATGTTTACAGATGCAGGTATCAGTTCAGGTAGTTTAAACTTAATACCTAGTTGGCCTACAGATAGTGATAGTTCTGCATTAGTAACCAGAAGTCTAAAGCCTTTTGGTAATAGGTTAATGGCTATGAACATCTTTGAAGAACATACTTCTTCTACAGCTGATGATGTGAACTTACCAGTAGACATTCTATGGTCTTCACATATCACAGGTATTGGTTCATTAACTAATGTTGAATGGACAGCTAGTACTACTAATACAGCTGGTGATGCATTCGCAGTAGAGACCCCAGGAAAGATATTAGATGGTGGCCAGTTAGGTGAGTTCTTTATTGCCTACAAATCAGATAGTGTTATTCGAGTAACAGAAACAGGAGATACATTTGTATTATCATTTGAAAGCATTTTTGAAGATGATGGGATCTATTCTAGTCGCTGCTTTGCTAATATTGGTGATGCTCAGCATTTGGTTGTCGGTAATTATGGTGTCTTTATTCACGATGGACAATCTCAAAAGACTGATATTGCGAAAGGAATCTTCCAAGACACGATCTTTGACTTAGTTAAACCAGCTGAAAAGGATAGAGCTTTCTGCTTCCAACAAACAAGAGATAAAGAAGTATGGTTCTGCTTCTCATCAACAACTAACACAGCATTAGGCTGTGACTTAGCATTTGTGTATGACTACAATGAGAAGAAGTTACATAAGAGAACTCTACCAGGATTAACAGATATCTTTGAAACTGAACAAGATGGTAACTTAGCTATTTATGCTGCTAAACCTACAGACACTAAGCTACAAGTACTATCTAATACTACCTATGAAGCTGATGGTTTCTTTGTTCATGAAGATGACAACTTGACAGACAACACAGCCATCAAATGGATTAATGGTATTTGGTTAGACTCAGTAGCTAATGTGAAAGTAGGCTTAGCTGCTACTCAACATCTTACTGATGCTAAGTCTTATACTTTACAAACATTTAATCCTACTACTGGCTACAAACTAGATGTAAGAACTACAGGTAGGTATATGAATCTTAAGGTTCAGATGGATGGAAGTACTAATCCTAAATTAGGTAAGATGCAGTTTGACATTAAGTTAGCAGGAAAACGATAAGGAGCTATTATGGCGAAGATTTCAGAAACAGAGTTACAACGAAGACTTCGTAAGGCTAGTGGGGGTGGTGCTAATAGTGGTCCTACTGCAACTAAAGTAGGTTCTACTTGGGAATACACACAACCAGTGTTGTACTTAGCTTATGCTGATTCTTTAACTAACTTAGACACAACTAATAATACAATCCCTAATCAGAGTGATGCAGTAGGGTTTAGTATGTCTCCATTTAATGCCTCAGGCACTCTCAGGCAATGGAGAGGCTATCTTTTTTCTAAGAGCATGTATGCGTCAGGCGACCCTACAGATTACATCTGGGAGGATGTCACAGCAGTCTCTAGTACTGTATCTTATGTGAGAGAATACTCCACGGATGCTAAGCTACAGACTTATATGGGAGATCCTACTAATCCTGGCACAGGTGTTACTTGGACTTCTCTTGCTACTGGTTCTGCAGTACCTGCGTCAGCCTTTTGGGTTGCTGAGAAGTATACCTTTAATGGTGTTACTTCTTCTTGGGTTCTGTTTCCAGTTAAGAGCAAAGAAGTAGGCACTCCATTAGCTTCATACATTATTACAGGTAGAAACAAACCTGCGTTAACTGATGCTCAATGGGATGCAGATACCTTAGTAGCTATGGGCTCACATACAGGAGAAACTTATTCTTCTGTCAAAGAGTTTGGTTATGGTACTGCAGTTGTTATTGAGTATGATGATGGTAAACAGTATGGTCTTTATGTTAAGAACTCATCTGGCGTAGGTGAATGGGTAACTCCTAATACCTTTGTAGATGGTGCGTTACTTGTCAATGGTACTATTAATGCCGACAAGATACTAGCCAACACTATCACAGGTGATAAGATTAATTCAGCTACTACAATAACAGCAGGTACAGGTAATAATGTAGGAGTACTAGATGGGGCTGATGCAACCTATAGAATTTATGCTGGTCATGCTACTCCTGCTTCAGCTCCTTTTAGAGTTAAGCAAGATGGTACAGTAATTATCGATCACACTAATGGCGCTGGCAGGTTGGTTCTAGAGGGTGACGTTATTAAAGTCTTTAATGGAACTACCCTAAGAGTTAAATTAGGTAATCTAACGTGAGTTACGGTCTCAACCTTTATAAGCCAGATGGTGTTCTAGGATTCTCGTCTGATGATGTTACTTGGAATGAGGTTGCTTTCTTTCAAGTTTCAGGAGGAGGCAGTGCGTCTAACGATTACCCCGTTCTTTATGGGAAGGAAGTATTGTTGGTACAGATGATGATTAACCCACCCTCTACTACAGCAAAGTCCATTGCACATACCTTATCATTAGCAGCTAACTTAACTACAGTCAACGTATCAGGAGGAAATCAAGATGTTTACGTCTTGGTATTAATGAAATGAGTTATGGATTCCTAGCAACAAACAATAATGACGAAGTCTTAATCTCTAGTGATACTAGAAACCTACACTTCTTGGGTAAGTATTCTAGCCCATCTGTTACTAACAGTTCTTCATCCTTTGGTGGCTTCAGAGAATTAACATACACGATAACATCAACTGTTACCCCAGTGCCTTTCTTTGATATGCCCACTGCCGATTATTATGGAATAATTGGTATTAAGAATACTACAGGTAACACTTGGGAAATTAAACTAATACGCTCAGGAGTTGGTAGTGTTTATCCTAGTCTATACGTATTCGTAGATGCTAGGGGTGTTGTTGCTACAGACGATTATGGACTAATAGTTTATATGGATGAGGGTACTCCCGCTTTTGATAGTCGAAGGAATCCTTTGGTAGTCACAGGTGGTACAGCTGTAGCTCACCCTAGCAATCCTTTGACAACGTCTATTAGTGGCTTAGCAGACTCACAGTGCGGAAGTGGTATTACTCATAGTGAGCTTACTCCCGATAATGAGAGTGTTGCTTATAGTGCAGGAACTCTTCCAACAAACCCTATATACCATTACTCCTCTTTAGCTCAAGCTGAGAGAGAGGCTTCTTTCTCAGGATATGATGAAGATTGTTTAGGACTAAACGTTTATGGTGGTTGTATTGGTTATGGTACTGTTGATTCTTGGGTTTCTACTTATTGGGGATTCTACAGAGGTGGTATCCGTAGAGATGGAACATCTATTAGAGCAGGCTGGATTGCCGTTTTAGGTGGATGCTACTGGAGTAGTTGGAGTGATAGCGACCTTATTGGTATTGATGTTGGTGGTGGCTCTAGCGCGGGAGGAACGTTCCCTTATTCTAATGAAACAATTAACTTGGCTTCGACAGCAGTAATTGTAGCCGATGGAGACAGACATGCCTAATATGGTAAGGCCTTTCAAGGTACTCAGTATAGTAGAAGAGCCTGATGGCGGACAAGGTGTTGCCTTCGAGGTAACTAAAACAAACTATCTTACAGAAACAAAGACACGTACAGTTAAAATGGTTAGCTACTTATCTGTTCCTAAAGGAGAAGATGTAGAGATGAGTTTATTTAACTATTTAGAAACAGGAGATTGGTTATGAGTGATATATCACATAGCGAGATATACTTCTCTGGTGAGAATAGTAGAGTAATGTATGACACAAGGTCAGAAGAAGCTTCTTTAGTATTCAACCAAGTAGTAGAAGTATTTCCTTGGGCTAAACTGGATGATGCCTTTGCGGTATCGTCTTCTTTAGATCATGAGATACTAGGAGAACCAGTAGTATCGTTCACACTAAGTTCTGCAGTTACTAAGAACCTAGTTGGAGAACAATACACACTTACTACTAGGAAGTTCTGTATGAATAGTGCTACTTCTTTCATTAAGGTTTACCCTATTTGGGATGCTCCTTACCCAGACTTCTTACCAGAAGGTTGTACTGTTTTATTCAAGGGTGAGAATATGGTAGAGTTCGGAAGACCTTCGCCAGAAGGCTTGGATGATTTCTATGATTGTTACTTCAAAGGAGACTCTGCTACTGTAGAGGCTCACTTCGACTTACCAGAAAGAAGAGGTAACTACGAGACTTTCTATGGACTAACAATCCATAATGGAGTGGTAGCAAGGGTTAAGCAATACATTTATGATAGTCCTACTATGTTTACTGATTGGGACGTGGTACACTTAATGCAAAAGAAAAGGCAACTGAATAATGTATGAAATTAAACAAGTAGTAGGTGAAGATATACTAATAAGATATAACAATCTAAAGCATGAGATCAATAGAGCTTTAGAACATTCTGATGGTGAGTGGACAGCCGCTCAAATAGTGGAAGCCGCTATTAAGGAACCAACCATGTATCATATATGGGAAGTACTTATGGACGGCTCTCCAGTCGCCATTGGAACGACAAGAGTTATTACTTACAATAACTTCACATCATTACATATCATTACCTTAGGTGGTAGTGAGATATACGCAGAGATGCCTAACTTGATAACCGAGTTCGAGAATATGGTTAAAGAGTATGAGCACATAGATTATTTAGAATATACTGGTCGCAGAGGCTTCATCAAGCAACTTAATAAGGTTGGTTGGAAAGAGATGTATGTGACTATGAGAAAGAACTTAAAGGAGATTAACTAATGTTAACTAAAGTTTATGATGGTGTAGTTATTGATATGGCTACAAGCAAAGTAATAAGTCAAGGTAAAGCCTCATGGGTAGACTCTAAAGATGTTGCCTATACTAAAGGAGGTGGTACATCTACTTCTACTACTGGTTTTGCTCAAGAGTATAAGCCTCAGATTACAGAGATGCTTGGGACAGGTAAGGCTTTATATGACTCAGGTCAATTAGGCTCTGTAGCGGGCTTTACACCTGCTCAGTTAGAGGCTCAGAAACAAGGTATTACTTCAGCTGGTGTACAAACTGGTTTAGAAGGCTCTTTAGCCACTCAAGCAGGCAAGCCTGTAAATTTAAGTGGTATGCGTACTGCTGCTAAGACAGATGCGTTAAGTGCATTAGGTATGTCTGCAGCTGGTGCTGGTCGTGCAGGCGGTTTAGGTGGTTCAAGACAAGCTATGAATAATCAATCTATCGCTAATGACTTAGCAGGTAAGTTCGCTGGTATTGACCAACAAGAACAAGCTACTAAGTTTGCTAATACCCAAGCTGCATTACAAGCACAAGGTACAGGTGCTCAGACATTGGCAGGTATTGGTGCAGGACAACAACAACAAGCTCAGAATGTTGCAGATGCACCTTACAAAGGCTTATCACAGTATGCTTCACTATTTCATGGTGTGGCGGATAAGTCTACTACAACACAACAATCAGGAGGTAAGTAATGAGTTGGTGGAACGGAGAGCCAGGTGGTTGGTTTAATAGAACAGAAGAAGAAGAACGTTTAATGAAAGGTCCTTTATCGGGCCGCCCACCTATGTTCCCTTGGGATCAAGATGCTAATATTAGGCACAATATGGCAATCGAACAAGAAGCTAAGAAAGCAGCAATGCTTGCTAACAATCCTGCTTTAAGAGCTAGGTTAGAAGCTGAAGCAGAAGGTAGAGATAATGTTGTTCAGCCTATGGGTTATGAAAAGTATGGTGATTATGATTGGCTTGGTGGTAGAAAGGTTAGACCTTATTATTCCGAGGAAGATCAATTAGAATTAAATAGAATTCATAGGGATAAGCTTGACACCCAAGATTATATTAACAGTATGGGGATTCCTTTCTCTGGTGCTACTCAAGCAGGACCTCTTTCTAATCCTTATAAATAGGAGGCTTTATGGCTTATGGTCAACAAACAGTTTGGGGTCCAAAGCTTCAAATGGAAGATCCGAATGCAGGTAAACCCTTTGGTGCTGGTATGGGAGGAAACTCTATCCAAGCAGTAGGCGGGGGCTTTAAAGAAAAGAACACTCTTAAAGCAGTTGGTAAGACTGCCGCACAGATTGTAGGTACTATCTATGGTGGACCTGCAGGTGGTATGGCGGCTGGTATGGCAGTAGATGCAATGGTTCCAGATAAGAAATCAGTTAAGTCTGGTACTAGTGGCTTTGGAGCCCAACAGACTGGCGGTAATAATGCCAGTGGTACGTCTATGCAGCAAGGTGGCAGCTCTAATTTAGGCAATGTGGCTACATTAGCTGCTCAAGGATATGACCAGTATCAAGCTGGACAAAAAGCCGCAGGACCATTAGCTGATCCACAGACAGCTATGGCTGAAAGTGAAATTAGTATGGATGCTGCTGATGCTGCTGATAAAGCCTTTGCACCCGCTGGTGGAGAGATGGCTAATCAAGCAGGGCAAGAAGTAGCTAAAGATGCTACTGCTGATGCTGCCTCTGATGGGACTGGTAACGCAGTAATGTGGGCTAAGGCAGCGTATGATGTGTCTAACAAGCTTAATGAATCTGGTGTAATGGCTTCTGAAGCCCCTGGTGAGTCTAAGTTTAATATGGATGCTTCTGCTATTGGAGCAGAGAACAAGCCTATTACTTTAGGCAATACGCCAACTACACAAGTAGCTACAGGTCCTTTAGGACAACCTAACAACAACCAGTTCGATCAAGACGAATATATGAGAAGATTTGGAGGAAACAGATATGCCGTATAACAAACAAACTAATCCTTATGGGATTGCCTCATCTGAATTAGGATGGAGAGGCTTTGCTGATGGCGGAAGAATGGGTAATCCAACCGCATTAGCTCCTCCTAAAGATGATATTTATAAGAAGTTAGCTGTTAAAGCTATTACAGATATTGGTGGAGCAGCTTGGAATGAGTACACATCCCCAGTGAACGAGGGTCAAACAATGTGGGGAGACGAGTTATCGAGATTTGATACTGCTATTGCAGCACAGAAGACCCCTGAAGCTATTGAAGGCGCTGAAAGAGCAAAGAGAGACTTTATCTCTTCTCATCCAAATGCAGGTAAAGAGATCTACCAACGTCCAGAATGGACAGACAAGGTTCCTGATTTCTTAATGCCAGGAGGCAGTAGATTTAATACTCCTGAAGGTGCTATTAATCCTAGACAAGCTGGAACTATTAGAAGAAACTGGAAGGCGGATCCTAACTTTACGCCTGAAGCTGGTCCATTAGCTGGTAAGACAGTAGTTAAGCCAGTAGTTAAGCCTGATCCAGTAGTTGATCCTAATGCTGTCAGTACAGCAAATGCTGCTCTTATAAAGAAAGGAGTTATTGGACATGCCAATACTCCAGGGTTTGCACAAGTTAATCCTGAAGATTCTTCTCTTATGCAAGGCGCTGCAAGTGCAGTTAATACTATGCAGCTTTCAGGTAGATTAGATGATATTCAGAACTCTCTCTTTACTGCAAAACCTGAGTTTCTTATGAATGATGCTGAGTTACTTGCAGAGAACAAGAAAGATGAAGTTCAATCATGGATGACAGGCGGAATATTTAGCATGTCTCCAGCTCAAGAACACTTTGAAAAGAATCCTAAAGAATTTGCTAAGTTTAAAGCTAATCCTGTTAAATGGTACTACACAGAAGGCCCTGGAAAGAATAGTAAGAAAGATTATAGCGGACATAGTTGGTTCAAAAATTAAGGAGACATTATGGCTTTTAATAAAGTTGAAGATCCAAATAGTGATGTAACTAAACAGACTACCATTGAAGAGAATTCTGATGGTACGAAGAAGACCACCACTGTTGAGAATAAGACAAACAACCCTAAGTGGAGAGGTGAGAACAACGAGCTTTCTGAATGGGAGAAAAGAGATAAAGCTATGTGGGGCTCTATTAAAGAAGACATAGCTCCTATCCCAGGCAATGATTCGTTAGCTGGTAACTATTACGGTGATGAAGTTGCTTTAGTGGGAGACTCTGCCATCTTTGATCAAAACGAGTTTGGTATCGAACCTAACTTTGGTAGTAATACAGTAACAATGACACATCCTAGTGGAGTAACTGTTAAGGCTTACTCTCCAGAGGAAGTGGCTATGTATGAAAAGAATGGCTATGTCGTTCCTAATACTACTATGAACGATCCTATTACAGGCTCTGCTGCTTGGGACTCTAATGATGGTTATACTGTAGAAGATATAGCTTCAGGAACTACCAACTTTGATGATCATTGGAATGAGTATGATGCTCGTCCAGATATGCCATACACTAGTTTCTTTGAACGTAATTCTGATACAGATGCAATGGGCAATCCTATTCAAGACCAGTCATGGGACGGCAGAAATATTAATACCGCTGCAGATAGATATGCCAATAAGCTTAATAACTTAGATGGTATGGGACCAAGCGATGATTACTATGAAGGACCTATCCCAGGTAACGATTCATTAGCTGGTAACTACTATGGCGATGAAGTTTCGGGTAATGCAGATAATAGCTTCTTTGATGATGTAGGATGGGGAGGTAGAGACACTACCCCTTACACCATGTACCATCCAAGTGGTTTTACACGAACTGTTGCAGGAGATGAAGAAGCTAATCTATTTAAGAAACAAGGTTATTTCTCTACAACTGAAGAAGCGCAGGATGCCGCTGCTGCCGAAGAAGCTTTCAATAAAGCAGATGCTTCACAAAGTGCATTTGAAAATCAATGGGACGCAGAACAGAACAGCCTTAACAATATACCTGATTGGCTTGGCCAAAGCAAAGGCCCAATGACCGATGCAGAAAGAGACGCTGCAGTAGAAGCTGACCAGCAGTTAGACGCAGCAAGTGATACTCAAGAGATGATGGAACAAGATTGGTATATGAATCGAGGTGGTGACTTCAACCAAATGATGGACGCGAGACAAAAGCGTTGGAATGAATCTAAGATATTTGGAGATGAACTAGACGCAGCAAGTGATACTCAAGAGATGATGGAACAAAATTGGGATATGGAGCAACCAGACCCAGTGATTATTGAAGACAGAGGAGATATCGGTATAGAGAAAGATCCGATAGTTAAAGAAGAGATAATCGTTTCTAGAGACCATGAAGAAGTCAACAAAAGCGAAGTAGCGAAAGAGGTAGTAACTACATTCCAAGATAGAATTAATGCAGGTGCAGACCCTCAAGCCGAGCTTAAGAGATTTGTTGATTCATCTGGACAACTCAAAGAATGGAGACCTCAACTGTTCAAAGCTATTGTTGGAACTCTCGTAGGGCTTGCAGCAGGAGAATCATTTGGCGCATCTGTTACCTCTGGGTTTGGTGTTGTTGGTGAAGACATTGCAAGACAAGAAAAAGTTGATGCTGAGATTGCCAAAGAAGACCGTAAGTTCCAGAAAGATGTGGCACTTAAAGGAATAGAGGCTACAGGTAAATTAACTACAGCTAAGAAGGATATGCTTAAGTTTACAACTAAGCAAATCAACTCTGCTTCAACTAAGTTTCAAGAAGAGTTCTTCAGAAGTATGGATAAGAAGATGAAAGAGAAGCTTAACAAGAAGGTTCCTGACATCGCTGGTTCTTACAGAGCCTCTCTATCTAGCTTTGCTCAACGTGCTGGTATCTCAGAGAATGAGTTAATGGTTCCTTCCAACACGGCGGCTAAGTCTTACAAAAGAATCTTCGATGCTGGAATGAGGGACTGGATGAAAGCGTTGAGACAGCAAGCTCAAGGTGATGATGATATTAGTTTATCTTCTTCTCCTGATGGATTCATTAGAGCTAGAAGCTATCATTCTAAGCTTGGCGCAAACGGCAAGAAGAATGGAAACATAGCTCCGATGCTGTTAAAGAATGGAGCTCTAGATGCCGAAGGTTTGCTAACTCTAAGAGCATCAGTTGATGCTGTTGTTAGTGGTTCAGAGAACTACCAGAATGCAGATGAAGTATTTAAAGCCCTAGTTAAAGGGTTCAGAAAGCTTAGTAAGGATGACAGGGACGATATGACATTCCTTGATTATGCTAATTCACAAGTAGGACAATTGAAATAATATATAGGAGCAACCATGCTTACAGATTATCTAGAAGGTGAGAATGACATCCCAACACATGTTAGGAGATCTATTCAAACCAACAAGGGAGAATACTGGTTTGTAGATGGAGACACTATTGAGCCAACTAGTAACGCTTCTGGAGAGCCGATTCGTTTTAGCGACATGGCTACTCCAGAGACCCTTCACTTCCTAGAAGATGGAACGCTAAAGTATGGCGACTGGGATGGAGAGATTATCGCAGATGAGATTGCTGCATTAGCAAACTCTGAAGGCTTTAACCATATCCCAGATAGCTCAGAAGAAGATATCTATGATAGGTTGCTAGCTCCTCTTCAGAACGAAGATGGATTGACTCTTGGAGATAAGGCTTATTATGAAGGTATTATTCCTTTAGATAAGTTCTCTTCTGATAAACAAGTTGCATTAGCTGAAGCTGGCAGAATGGCTAGAGGCGTTCAACAAGACGCTGATCCTAACGATCCTTGGGCGCAAGCTAGAACTAGAGTTCAACAACATTGGAGAGATACTTTAGTTGGTGAGAAGGCGGTTGCTTTAAATGAAGCCGCTTATGCTCAAGAAGCTGGATATAGAGGCCCTGAGTCTATCTTTGTTGACCGTGAGGCTATGTTCTTACATTCAGACAGAGACTTTATGAATCGTGCAGACAATCCTTTCTCTGCTGCCTTCGAAGGTAGTTGGATGGGGATTAAGCAAGGCATCCAAGGCGGACGTTCTATGCTTGGTGATGCTCTTGACAATGAAGAGCTTTATCTGTCTGGTAAGATTAACGCTGACATATATGAAACCAAACTAAGAGAGTTACCTTCATATGTAGATGATGTTACTAATATCAACGACTTGTCTTCTGCTGGCAACTATATTGCTGGCTTGGCAGGTATGGGCTTACCGTATATTCTTGGTTTGGTAGCTTCCTATGGTGCAGGCTCTTTAATTGGAGCTGCCGCCACTCCCTTTATAGGCCCAGCAGGCCCTTTATTAGGAGCCGCAGTCGGTACATCTATTCCTTGGCTAGTCTATGCTGGTGATACATATCATCGCATGGGCGGAGACAAGGATTCTAAGAATGCTGGCTATGCAATGACAGCTGGTCTTGCTATGTCTTTATTAGACCGCTTAGGTTTAAGAGGGATCATGAAGCCGTCTTATGTATTAACTAAAGATGGAATGGATCAGGTTATTAAGCAGCATGCTAAGAACACAGGTAAAACCATTGATGCCGCTACATTAGATATTAAGAACAATCTAGGTAAGGCACAGATAGATCTCCTTAACCAAGTAGAAGAAACGATAGACATCTTAGTCAAGAAAGGCTTGATTGCTAAGTCATTCGGTAAGAACTTTGGTAAAGGCGCAATGTTTGAAGGTGGCACAGAGATGGCTCAAGAATCAATTGGCTATCTTACTGCACACTTTGGTGGTGAGCATGCTGAGTTTGATGCTGATGAATACCGTAGGGTTCTAATCAACTCTGCAGCTGGTGGCGCATTGCTTGGTGGAGCTATGTCAGGAGTTAGTACAACTATCTCAGACTATGGCAGACTTAAGCAAATGCAACGAGACTATTCAGCTTCAGCTGATGATGTCAACAAGAACTATTGGCATGGTGGCGATGCTTATGACCAACTTAAGACTCTTATGGAGTCTGATGAGTTTCAAGACATAATCAAAGATGGTGATTCTTCTAATGTAATCAAAGGGGAATACGACAAAGCAGAGTCTACTGATAAGACAGTCAACAAAGGTTGGTGGAAGACAATTAAAGACTTCCCTGGCAAGTTCTTTATGAAGGGAGGATCGAAGTATCTCCAGAAATGGGTTGAAGATGAATCTCTACCTCCTTCAGTTAGAAAAGCTATTGCTATTGCAATGACCATAGAAGCGCCTAGCAACAAATCATTTATGCCTGGTGAGACTAAGGTAAAGAAGAAGCAACGACTAGCAGGACATATTAACAGGCAACTTGAGAATGTGTTCGCTACCTTCTTATCTGAAGCTAAGCTTAGAGCTACAGGAAGTAATACAGATGCTGCTATTAAGACTCTTAAAGAGTTTATGGCAGAGAGAACTAGAGCTAAAGAAGCTGTAGTTCCTCATGGAGCTACTACAGTTAATCCTGTTACAAATCAATTAAAGCAAGAAGGTAAGATTGATGCATATGAGAAGGCTGCTGCAGGCTTAGAAGCTGTTGCAGAAATGAATGCTAGCTTCAATGAAATATTAACTGGTAAGAAGATAGATAGACGTAAAGGTTACGTTGAGTCTGCAGCTGTTCTAGCCCCAAGTGAAGTTAGGAAGAATAAGGAATTGTTTGTTCAGACTTTAGTTGACGGTTGGTCATATATTGATCCCAAGACAGGAAAGACTATAGAGGTTAAGCTATCTCGTGAAGATGCTCATAAGCTCTATAAGGCTGTTGTTGAAGGCGGAGAGACATTCTCTCTAGGTAGTATGACTGATGAACAGTTTAAACGTATGGGACTTCCTGATACATTAAGGAAGACTAGAATGCATCTAAATGCATCTCAAGTTATGAGAGACAAGTTTCTTGAGAAGAATATGTTTAAGGTTCTTAGTCATAACATTGCTTCAATGATTGACTATGGCGTAGAGGTTCAGGTTGCTGGCAAGGATGGTAAAGGAATAGATAGAATCCTTCATTTCATTAAAGAAGGAATGGGCGACAAATGGGATCCTATGATTGCTAAGGTTATTACTGACTATAGAGATGCTTCTTTAGGTAGGTATAAAGAGATGGAGAACAAGAAACTTCTTGAGCTTCAATCAAACCTATTGTTCTTTGGTTCTGTTACTCAGCTTGATACATCGCTGTTAGCCTCTCTTCCTGAGATTGGATTGCTTGTGTTAAATGCAATGCATGACAAGGAAGCTAAGCAAATATTGATGCAGGCTGCTAAACAGTTGTTCCAGCATTTCAAGAGATCTACTAAGGACTCTATGAGATATATGACTAAGGGCTCTGGGTTAACTCCTGAAGAGTTGTCTGCCGTTGAATTGGATTTCTATTCGTTCTATGGCTCACATGCTACAGGCGTATTAGGTCACGTGGATATTGGTCAACAAATTGATCACATGAGTAGATTTAAAGAGTCAGTTCTTCAGGCTTTCTTTACGTTCAACCTATTAAAGCCTTTTACTGACGCTACCCGTATCACGGCCTTATCTATGGCACAGGATTCAATTGTTAGAGACTTAATGTTAGTCTTCCAACACTATGAATCAGGTAAGAATATCGGAGCTGACGCTTATGAAAGATTAAGAGAGCTTAATATAGATCCAATTGCTACTGCTAAGGAATATCATCAGTTTGTTAATAGCCTACAAACTCAACTTAAGAAAGAAGGTTTTGACCCTACTCACGATCCTGAGAGATACTATGCTGCATTGCAGAGGATTATCAATCAAGAGTTAGGCGAGGGCAATAAAGATGCTCCTTTCGCTAAGTTGTATGACACGATGCAGATCGCAAGACATTCATATGTTGATAACATCTTGGCTAATCCTAACTCAGCTGATAGACCTATCTGGTATTCAGACTCTCATTTCAGAATGATGGGTCAATATCAAGGTTTCTTATCTACATTCACATCTCACATTCTTCCAAGAGCTTGGAGAAGGTTTAGACATGGCAACCCATCTGCTAGATACCATGCGTATGCAGCAGCAATGACAATGCTCATGTTCTCATTCCTTGGGCAAATGCTTAAAGACGAATGGAAGTATGAAGACGGACATAATCCTTGGTTAGAAGACTATGGTTATGCTCAGAGAGGTATACTATCATCAGGATTGTTCGGTACGTCTGAGAGGTTTATAGATATGATTCATCCTATCTATGATATAAATGAGCCGTTCTACGAGCAACTTGCAGGAGATCTAGGTCCGTTTACTGGTACACTGAGTTGGGCACATAAAGTGCTTGACAATGCGTTAGCAGGAGATATGTCTGGAGTTGGTTACTATGCTAAGAAGGCTACACCGATATTCGGCTCTTCTTACTTATTCAAATAAAGGTAAATATAAATGAGTAAATTAACAAGTGGTCTCCTTAGGGGGCGCAAACCAGGGCCTATTGATGGTCAAGAAGCGATTGAGGATATCAATCAGGTTGATGATAGAACTGAAGATCAGATTGCTTATGATAATCTTGATGCAGCATTAAACTCTACTGACTCAGTAGAGCCTATTGTTACACCAGAAGGCGATCCTATTATTGATGCTCAACGAGAAAGAATTGAGAAGCAAAGAGCGGAGAACTTATCTAAGGATGAGTTTGTGTCTCAGGTTACTGGTGAAGGATCAGAGTATGAAGCATTCACATCTGAAGAAGATAAGATTTCTCGTAGAGAGAAAGCCAAGTACGAAGAGTTCGCTAGATTAATTGACGAAGGTAATGAAGATGCTGCTTACGCTTTGGTAAGTGAAGGTAATAGTGAAATCAATCGTGTAGCCTTTGACCAAGCTGTTGCTAGCCATAAGAGTTTGTCTCCATTAATGAAAGAGGCGGCTGATAATGTGAACTTTAACTTTAGTAGTCAAGGTAAGCAAGAGTTCTATGACCGATTAAACAATGAAGGCGATGCTCCTCTTGGTGATCCAAGAAGTATGGCAGAGTATGGTAGACGATTCTTGTCTTTGCAAGAAGAGGCTGCCAGAGAAGGTTTAGATCAAGCGTTTACTGATGCTGGTTTATATTCTTTCATGCATGTTCTTAAAGAGCAGCAATGGAGAGAGCAACAAAGACAAAATGATATTAAGGATGGTAAGCCTGAATCTGAAATCTCAGAGAAGGAAGAGATGGGCACTGTTGCTATCAACAATCAAGTTGGTGGTTTAGCAGAGTCTGCCTTTAATATTAAGAATGGAACAGCTGTAACTAGAGGCGTAACTGGCGCATTGTATAAAGAGATGATGCTAGATGTTAACGACAAGTTAATTGAAGCTGGTCAGCCTGCTTTGTTTGAGCTTAAGACTATCGATAAAGATGGAAAGAAGTTAAACACAATCTCTTTAACTGAAGCTGGAATGGATCTCGCTACTTCTTTTGAAGACATAACCTCTGTGTTGATTCCTGATGCTGTTGTTAAGGTCAGGTTTGAACGTAGGCTTAACAAAGAAGGAACGAAGGTAAAGATAAGTAAGAAAGAGAAGAAGAAGAGAGACAAAGGCTTATCATATGGAAACTATGAGCAAGCTCAGCATGCTATTACTATTCTAGAGAATGTTGGCTTTGGATCTAACACGCCTTTATTCAATAAGATTGAAGAATCCTTTGCAGATCCTGAAGCTAGAGATCTTATTGATTCTAATTTTATTGGCCTTGTTGGTATTGAAATGAGAGACGGTTCTATTTCTTATAGGGATAACGCTGGAGTTCCTTGGAGGTTCACATCTGTCCTTAATGCAGATGGTCATCCAACTCTTAATACAGTTGAGGATATGAACGATGAACGATTTGGTTTTAAGTATGAAGTAGAACTTAGCTTTTCAGATACAGCTAGATATAGATACGTTGATAACACTACAAAGTGGATTAGAGATACTGAAGACAAAATATTCTATTATGACTTTTCAATCGGTAACGATAGAATGTACATCATGCAGAATATGGGTAACTATCAGACTGGCAAGTTCGCAAGAGCCATGCTAGAGTCTGGCAGACCTTATCAGATTAGGCTAAACAACAAAGAAGAAGTTGGAATGCACAAAGCTTTAATCCTTCAAAGGGCTGGTCTTGAGAAGGATGAGAACAAGAGGTCTTTGTATGTTGAAGAGCTTATTGCTAAGTTCGATTCACTTGTTGTTGGATGGACTGAGATATTCAGAGAGCATCTTGAGTCTGGTAAGCAAGGTATCCCTATCAAGCTTCTTAAGGAAGCAGAAGGTGATTGGGAGTACTTGACAGTTGTTGAAGAGGCTCTTAAGTTTAACGCCTATGAAAAGAATGGAGCTGCCAATGTTAAGCCTTATGAAACTAGGTTCTTAACAGAGTTAGACGGCACATCTAATGCACTTGCATGGTCTGCTGTTCAATCAGGTAATTCACTTGTCGCTAGACTTACTGGTCTTCTACCTAAGATTGAAGGCGATGCTGAAGACGTTTACTTCTACACGGTGCAAACATTTGCTGATGAGATGTTTAAGGCTTTAGCTAGTAATTATGGCGGAGATGAGGCAACTAGAGTTAAGTTTAAGAAACTATGGGAATACCTTGGTGTTACTAATAGAAGCTTAGCTAAGAAGCCTTTGATGATCTTTGTTTACGGTGCAGGTGGATATGCTATCCAGCTAGACTTTGGTGTTGAACTTGATAAGCTTATTGCTGATAGAGGCTTCCAAGCACTGGCTAAGGAATTAGGATTAAATCACAAAGATGGTGAGAAGTTTAGAGACCTATCTAAAAAGATGATGGTCAAGTCTATTGAAATCAACTTCCCTGACCTTAGGGCTTACAGCAAGTCTATGGCGGCTGTTACACAGTATGCTTTAGACCAAGGCTTGAATCCTGAGATTAAGACTGCTGCTGGGCACATCCTTCATTTAGGTAAGCTTGTTGGTAAAGCTAAGACTATGTTCAAGGCAAGCAAGAAGAGCACAGAAGGTGGTATCAAGAGATTTGCTGTTGATATTATTGAACGTGTTCATAACCCTAGAGCGTCTTCTTTCAATACGAAAGGGCAAGAGATATACAAAGCAGTTAAGATGGCTGGTGTTTCTGTTACCCATAGTAATGATGCTGACAACATAGTTAGAGGCGTAATAAACATCTTCAAAGAATTAAAGAGCAAAGGCAAGTTGTTTGTTGGCGCTCAAATCTTTGATGGATTTATGACAACAACTACGCAGGCTACAGTGGCTGCTAAGCATCTTAATCGTAGCTTTAAAGAAGTTAATGCTGAGATCTCTAACCTTAATAGATACATTAACCATATGAAGGAGCAGGCTAAGAAGAAAGGTGTAGAGTTTGATTTAAGTTCTCAAACAGTTATGCTTTACAATCCTAAGACAGGAAAGGAAGATCTGAGGATAAACCTTCTACGACTTATTGAAAGATTGAATAAGGAGTATGCTAGCTTACAGAAGAAGATGGCTAATGAGGAAGCTCATCAGTTTCCAATTCCTAGATGGAAGAACAGATCCTAAGTAGTAAACAAACAAACCCCACGAGAATCCATTACGGATACTTGTGGGGTTTCGTTTTTAAATCGGGTTTACTTTAGTCTCGTTAATTATTCTAGTTAAGAACTTCTCTAACTCTGTTTCGATATGTGTTATTAAAGCCTCTTGAGGCATCCTTACAGCGTCTTTAAATTCTTCGCTAGGGGCAAGCCTGCCTAGAGCATCACGAGCCTCTAATTCGATAATGGCTCTGCTTATAGTGGCTAGATTTGGATAGAACCATTTCCTTCCTAAGACCTTCTCTTTCTTATATCTCTCAGGCGGAGCTTCTTTAGGTTTTTCAACTAATATCCATTGCAGTCTATCTCTATAGATAGCGTAATCATCACTAATCCATACCATTAGTAACCCCTTTGTTTTGTTACTGCCTTAAGATGGGCTTCTGCCTCTTTGCGCTTGTTGTTAGCATACTTGAATGCTTCTTTCTGAGCTTGCTCTGAATTTATTCCTTCCATCATAAGCTCTTCCTTTCTAGCTTTAACATTTAATGATCCTACTACATCTAACATAGCATCGTTAATAGCAGGAGTTCCTTCTAGGCTTGGGTCTAAACCAAACTCTTCGATAAACTCTATATCTTTCATGCCATGTTGGCTCATTGCGTTGTAATCTTTCATATCTCTCCTTGCTTTGTCGGCTTTATTATCTATCCAACCATAATCAGATAGGTCTTCCATTAGTGGTTTGTGATTATAGAAGGCTTATCAGCTTTCTTATCTTCTTCTTCGTCATCAGATAAATAATCTAGCATCGAATCGATCATATTGCTATCGTCTTCAATATCAAACACCATCTCAATTACCTCTGTTCTACTTAACTTATCGGTTCCATCATCCACAATTGTGAATGTTGCTTTACATACTCTCATCTTCTTCTCCTTTATAGGCTCATTATAATCATACAGCTTGTCGCAGTATTCATCTAAGGTCACAAGAACCCCATTCCATCAACTGCGTAACTAGTTAAGTAATCTATGTTGGTTTCTTTCTTTTTAACTTTAGCTACTACTTTCTTATACTCAACTTCTACCTTCTTTCTGGCTTCTCTTTCTTTATACCATTCTTGTACCCAAGATATTTCTGGATTCTTTTTGATTACTTGATAAGCTTCTCTCATTGCTTGTTGGGCAACAATCTCCTCATCTCTTGTCATACATCTGTTCATATATTTATTGAACACATCTTTGTGATCGAAGCCAGATGCTTTAGCTATTTCTGCATATTCCGTTGCTAATATTGAGCAAGCTTCTTCTTTACTTTCTTTGTTCATTCGTTCTCCTGTGTTAGATAAGGTCAGCTGTCCCAGAATTGGTCACCAACTTTCCCTCCCCATTTGTTAATCTTTAACTTAATACGTATAAACAGGCAATATACACACAACCAATCCCACAGCATCAATGCCCTCTTCATCATATTAGTTCCTCTTTTTGTTTGCAACGTCTTCCCTTAGTAGTTCGTCACACATTACAATTGCAGATTCAGTCATATGAATAGCATCTGAATTTGTCTTGTTTGAATGTTCTTTAATACGGCTTAGTAGGTTCTTAATTCCCTCAATCTTAATCTTACATTGCTCATATGTATGCATTACTCCTCCCTAAATATCTCTAACATATACTTACCGTCTGATCCTTCTGCTTTGTAAGTAAGCTTGCCTGTGTGATGGTCTATTAAAGTCATTATCACACCTTCCTCGTACTTACGCTGCCCGTGTTGCCAAGTTATGTATCCACCACCAAGGGCGAATACTACTAATCCTAAGATTATCTCAATCATATTATTACTCCTTTGTTATTCCTTCTTCGAAAGCAACACGGTTAAACCCCAAGGTCTTTAGTATCCTTAAGGTTTCTAACCATGCTGCACAGTGATCCGTTGTTTCTGGGTCACATGTATGCATTACTACACGATAGCATTTCTCTATCGCTTCGTCAGTCTTTATTGTCTTCGTCATTGTTGATTTCTCCAATGAGTTCAACAACAACATGATCTTCTACGTCTTTACCACATTCACCAAAGTCAACAACGAAACCTCTTACGAAGTTAAAGTTGTCATCTTCTAGTTTGTCAGCCTCCACGATAGCATCCATTAGGAATTTGTGTACTGGAAACCAGTAGTTATCTAAATCCTTAGGCCTGTTACCTTTAAAGAACAAAGTGTACTCTGGTCTAATCCAGTTGAACCTAGGAAGGGATTCAGTGAAGCCCTCTACTAGTTCAGCATAGTCTTTCTTACACTTGGCTTGAGATCCCCAATGCATCTTCTTGAATATATTCTGTGATAGTTTTACAACCTTACCTCTTCGAGTAAAAGTTGGGTATTCTAATATGGCGTTATATTTCATTACTTAACCTTCCTAATCGACCATCCACCTGTCTGATTATTCTTAGTTACCTGAACTTGATTTCCTTTGTACGAACGGCCATCACATAGATCTATTAGCTTCTGACGTAGTTCTTTCTGCTTTCTGGTAGCTTCATCTGCATCAGACTTAGCCATCTTCCAAAGCATTGCTAATTTGCACCACTGATCATCATCCCTCACAATAACATCCTTATCCCCAGCTTCAGGTTTCCCTTTGAAATATTCAGCCCAACCATCTACGATCTGTTGTTGAACTTGTTTATCTTGTTTTACAATTCTGTTCAAGCCAACCTTGTTCTTTCGATCATACACCCAGAAGTTACATTGGCTTTGTTTAGATAATAACATCTGTTGCTGCATTTGTAAAATGTAATGAATAGGAAGGTCTTCGTTAAGCTCCATGTTTGCCCATAGAGGCGAGCAGGATCCGTTTAGAGGGACTTTTATTTCTAAGATAGAGTTACCCTTGCCTCGCTCCATTCCGTCCAAGGAAGCCATTAATGGCAATCCATCAATTTCTTCAGTAATACAGACTGGTTCGTACTTCTTATCTGATAGTTTCTCAAATGCCTCTCTAGCTTCGTCCTCTGTTTCAGTTCCGATCTTCATGGCTTCGTTTAGTTTAATGTGAAGCTCTCCGTTCTTAACCTGCCATAGTTGTAATGGGGTCTTAGGAGTCCAAGGTGAAAGCTCTAGTACAGCTGCAACCTCTGATGCTGTTCCGTGTAGTTTTCTAATGTTTAGCCATTCTTTACTACCTTGTGGCAGTTGTTCTTCTGAGTATATCTTCATGTTTTGCTCCTTTGTTGTTTAGTGTTTAGTTATGTGTTTGCGTTTAGTAACTTCCAATGACCTTGTGGGTCGTAAAACATTCTTGTTTTTATATTCCTCATCTTTAATGAGTTGTCTTCTGTCTTGGCTTCTTGTTTTAGAAATACTATATCTGGATCTTTATGTTTGTTAAGTCTTTTTCTTGCCTGTGTTATGCTTATGTTTGCCTTATCTGCTACATCAATAGCAGTTACACTTTCTCCATTGTTTAACAAGTAATACTTAAGCTTCTTTTTCTTTGGCTCTGAAGCCTTGTTTGATTTTGTATTCTTAGGCATGAAAACATTCTTAGGGTCAATATATCTAGATAATCTAGATCTAGCTAATGCGTCCGAACATCCTATTTTATTTGCAACTTCTTTTGCAGTTACATAAGATCCATCAGTTAGTCGATATTTCTTCATTATGTCTCTCCTCTTATTTAATTGAATTTGGTGACCACCATGTATGATAAAGGATGTGGTCAAGCCTTCTAAACATTACTTGTTAGCTATGAAAAGGGAAACATGAAAACCCCAAAGGAGACTAACAAGAAAGAGCCATACATTAGCTCTAAGGTAACTACTTGTGCATACGGCAGTAGTTGTACCGTCTTTATAACCTTACTGAGGAGTCGTTATTTCCAGTAAGAGATGATGCACTCACCTAAATTAATGTTCCTTGTTTACTCTTCTTTGGAAACTTAGATGGAAGAAGCCCTGCGGCTTGTTTCCTCTTAACTTCCTTTATTTGTAAATGTTTAACGTATGATTTGGTTTCGGCTGTAGGCATTCTTGCTCTACAATTATCATGTTTAGGCCATTCCCCAAATCGTTCTTTATATTTATAAGCAGACCATCCTTTCTTATGACCTCTTGCTTCCCCTAGTCCCATTAGCTCTTCATAGAAGACCTTTCTGAAATCCTTAGCATACTTCTCTTTAGCTTCTATTATCCTAGTCTTCTTGTCAACTAATCCAAGTTGAGAATCTAAGAATGCTACGTATTCAGATTTGGTTTGATGTATCTTACCACATGTAGGGCAGATATTAGAACCAGAGTAAGTACGGAAGCAACCTTCACAAACAATGACAGCCTCTTCCCTTGTTCTTTCTTTACGTTCTGCCCTTTTTCTTAAGATGCCAGACCCTAAGTCCCATTGATGTTCATCATCAACAAACCCATTGATATATACAGCGCCAGAATGGTCGATTACCATAGCCTTGTCTTTGCTTTCATGTGGTCTAAGTACTCTTCCCACCATTTGTATATACAAACCTAGTGACTTTGTTGGTCTTGCTAGTACGCATACTTCAGCACAAGGAGCATCGAAGCCCTCTGTGAGAACCATGCAGTTACATAAGACAGTTATCTTTCCAGAGTTGAAGTCCTTTAGGATTTGTTCTCTTTCTTCATTATCAGTATCCCCATCTAGGTGACCTGCTTTGATCCCATTATTCTTGAATGTTTCCATTAGATTCTGAGAATGCTTTACACCTGATGCAAACACTAATGTCTGCTTACCCTTAGCTAGATGCTTCCATGTTGCTACAATGTCTCCTACAAGTTTAGGCTGATCCATTCTATCACTCAATGACTTAGAGTTGAAGTCTCCTCCTATCACCCCGATTCCTTTTAGATCTGGAACACTTGGTGAATAGTACGAGACATCTACCAAAGAACCGAGTTTAGTTAGTTCTTTAATGCTTGGAGCTGACACCATATGCTCATAAACACTTCCCAAACCTTCTCCGTTACCCCTTACCGGGGTAGCAGTTAACCCTATCAGTAGACTGTCTTTATATAAGTCTATTATCTTTAGGTAGGTATTTGAAAGGGATCTATGGCATTCATCAATAAAGATGACATCTGCTGGTGGGAGCTTCATTTTCTTAGCATTGATAGCTCTTGCTCTTAGTGTATCTACAGAGGCTATTTGTACTTTATAGACATCATTGGCTCTATGATTAGCCATTATGATTCCATGTGATATATCAGAGGCTTCTAGCTTCTCTGATGCTTGTGTTATTAACTCTCTTCTATGAGCTAAGAAGAGTACATTTAAGTCATTCTTAACGAAGTACTTGACTAAAGCAGCTGCCATTACTGTCTTTCCAGCTCCTGTAGCTGCTTGTAGTATTACTTTCTTCTTTCCCTGTTTATGAGACCTGACCAGTTTGTTCAGGACATCTTTCTGGTATTGTCTCAGTACAAAGCTCATCTCCTAAATGTGTTGTACAGAGACACACTGACAAAGGCTGTGAAGTATAGTATTAGAAATAGTTCCATGTTGTTTCCTTATTGTTTGTTTAGTTTAATTAGGGTTGCATTGTAAGTACGAAGTGCAACAGCTTCGGAGCAGTTTATACAGTCGACTTACTCAACTGTTATCTATTGTGTATCTATAGACTAGAACGGTACATCTTCGTCATCTAGATCTGCTGTTACTTCTGACAGAGATACCTTGTCTTGCTTCTTGAAGTCAAAGGTTGGAACGAATTCATCTCCACCATCAGCTGTGTATTCAACTAACTCAAGGATTTGAACGGCTTCTAGACTAGCGGTTGAGCCAGTTGATGTAGCAGTCTTCCAATCGTGTACTGAACACTGGATGTTACATATAGTTCCATTGCCTAGTAGACCCGTGTAAGGGTTTCCATAGGTATCAACAACAATTACAGGCTTCTTAGGTTGCCCCTTGTAGCCAAAGGTTGATGTCTTGCTTAGCTTAATAGTCTTAAGACCATCTTCTAGAACCAAGTCGTGATCACGGTCACGCTTGAACTTAGGGTACATTCCCTTCTCCTTCCAAGCATCAGCCTGTTTGTCATCTAAGACAGCGATAAGATTCCAGCTATCTGGCTTTGGCTTATCGTCATCTTGCATAAATGGGGGCTCTGGGTTATTTGGATCCAGCTTTGCCCACATTACTTTTACATTGTTAAATTCATATGTTTTAGACATATTTATTCTCCTTTATTATCGAGCTTAATTGCTCATTTGTTACCCTTTATAAACAACAAGGGCTGCATCGATACTCTAGTGTGTGGTAGGTAGAGTCCGATACAGCTATTTATTTCTATTGAATATCCCTACCACAAGATATTCAAAGATGATTTTGGGTTGCTCTCGCTTCCCTCTATAAGGGCACAATAGGAATTTCCCTTGCTACGTAAGGCCTGTAGCCGTTTAGCAGAAGAAATATTGTGACTCCTTAATTTGCTCTAAATCCAAACTTCCAGATCTAGGTTCTGACACATTGAAACCATCATCTGAATGCACAAACTGATCCTTCATATTTGCGAATACATCATTGTTATACATTCTGATAAATACAGACTTAGTTATCTCCAATAGTTTATCAACATCGTCCGCATGGACAGAGAAGCTATCATGGATTGCCCCAAATGAGGTAATTCCTTCTTCGTTTAGTTCGTTGATTACTAAGGACATATGTGCTGCATCCATTGAATGAACGTAGTTGGGACTAATCCCAGATACTATTTCATGGATAGCAGGTTTGTCTGTTACTTCTCGATAGATGATATCGATGCGTTTCTTACAGAAGCTGACTACTGCCCTCTTCTTCTTTGTTGCCCATTTCTCAGACACAACTTCAAACCCACTTAGAGTCTCCCATTGTGCTGATTTATAGCCAAGTTCTTTAATCCTATACTTTGTTAGTGCTTGCAGGTAGTTCTTAACAGCCACTGGCCCTGAGCATAACGAGTTATAGGTTTCAACAAGGTCTTTAGCTAATTGATTAGCTACTGTTCTTGTTATGTTGTATTTAGCTGTCATTCCAGCGTCATAGCAATCCGTATAGATGATATTAGCAATGCATCTAACTCCTGCATCATATGCTTTGGTCATTGTTCCTCGCTTACTAATACCCTTGCGAATCAACTTCATTGGAATCTTTGAAAGTAGTAAGCCTAGGTCATTACCAACATTGGCGTTGATTATTCCTTTAGCTACTACAATGTAGAAATCAATAGGCTTCTCTTGAGGCATTAGCCCTACCATAGATCCTGCTATTTCATCTTTACTCATAGCTGCTAGATGCTGAGTTCCATTTACAGAACCATCTATAGCTATTGGTATTTGAGAGTAGTAATCTCCTTCTTCGGCTAAGTATTGAACAACTTCAAAGCATAAGGATAGAAATACCCAAGGCTTCTCAGCATTCATCCAAATCTCTTTAGCTTCTATCGGATCCATTGCTACTTCTAAGAATATATCTAAGTTATCTTCAGCCCAGTTAATCCTATCCTGTAATGTCATCTTATCTACAGACATGTCTGGCACACCATCAGATTCTAAATCTGTGATGTAATCGGATTCTGTCCATTTGATATTCTTAAGTTGTTCAACTTTGAAAGTCTCATTAAAGCTGTTGGCTATATGAACAAGTAAGTGTTTGTATCCTGTGTCTGTCATAAGCTTCTTCTCAGCAAACATCAAATGACCTCTTGCAAGGTCTGATGATTGATAAGAGAAGTATGGATCACGAGCATATACTCTTCCCCTAAAGTCCAGGAAGCTAGCTAAATAGAACTTATATCCTAACCATCCAGGAGCTTGTTCTGTTCCATGAATAGTATTCAATATAAACTCATCTCTATTTGTTTGAGATTGAGTCTTTAAACATAGTTGCTTAGCTTGCCATTGCCTATTCTTCTCTTCGTATACTTTTGAGCATTTCTGGATTTGTTTTATTAGTTTTCTCATCTGGGGACTGTTTGGTTGCAGTTTCTTCTTCTGTTTTTCATACTTAACCATCTGAGCCTCAATAACCTTAACTTGAGAAGAGCTACCTAAGTGAGGTTCGAATAAAACATCATTGAGATATAGTTCTACATCCTTATATTGTTTATTGTCATCTTCCCTTTTAATGTCACGAGCTTCAAATTTGACGATACAGCCATCTTTTGTGTTTAGCCTAATGCTACTATCAATTAATGAAGAAGTAAGCGATTTGGACACTTCCGCTACCTTAGGATTGATTTCCCATTGAACTTGCTCGATGTTATTCACAGCTTCCAGATATGGCTTTGTTTCTGATATCTTTGTAGCTCCTTTGATTAACCTATCTTCAACTCCAAGCACTACTCTCTTGTTAGAATCCCATTTAGGATACTTTCTAGAGGATATGCCTATCCTTTCCTTGACTAAGAACTTGATTCCTTTGAATCTTGATCCTATCTCAAGATGGTAAGGCTGAAACCTAATACCAACCTTTTTATCATTTTCGATAAGATGTTCATAGGACATGTATTCTTCTCTGTGTAATGAAACATAGTTGTTATCAATTAAGGATTCAACAATCAAAGAGCCTAGTTGTATTGATTTGTTGGTTGCTATCTTCTTTAAACCAAGAGTCTTTGCCGTTATCTCTCCAATCTTAACAAGGGAGTTTGTTAAAGGGACTTTGCCTTCATGTCTGCAGAAAGAGTAGGTTAGGAAGTTAAAGGTATCGGCTACTATTGAATATGATCTGAAATCATCTCTTAAGCATTTGGCATCCCTAAACACTTGGACTGCTATTCTTTTGTTGTTCTTATAATCAGTTACAGTTTCTTCAATAGCCCATACTATTTCTTGTATCTTGAATTCCACACATCCTCCCCTTTAGTTAGTTTCTATACTTACAAATCCCTCGTCTTTCTCTGTATCCATTCTTGCCATTAGAATATCATTCTGATCTTGTCCTACTCTGTCTGGAATAAATACCCAAGCCTCAATTCCCTTAACCATTAGTCGCTTTCCTAGCTTGTATGCTGCAGCCTGACCTGTGAAGTTACGGTCATTATCAGCATATATCCATACTTGATTAACACCTTCTGGCGGCACGAAGTTCTCTAGGCAACTAGCATTCATTGCAGCAAATGCAGGTAAGCCAGAGTCTTTGTGAGCAGCGTAAGCAGATTCAATCCCTTCTGCTATACATATCTTATCTTCGAAGTCAGTATGAAGCCTAATTGCTGCACCAGATATTGTTCCTTTAGGGCTCATTATCTTTCGTGCTGGGTCTACGTCTGCCTTCTTACCATCTTTAGTATATGTCAAATGGTATGACACACCTTGACCCTTCCAATCTTGGATAAGAGCAACCAATACCTCGTACTCACCTTGACTCTTCATCTCTTTGTAGAATTTAAGGTTTGCTTGTTTGAGTCCATCAGGGTAAGTATCAAAGCCTCTAGACTCTAAGTATTTAGTAACCGATGTGTAGCCCATTAGGTTAGTTGCTTTCTTAGCTACTGCCTTTAGAGCAGGTACTGGATTAAATTTAGGATTGTCTACTGCAATTCCTCCAGTTATTCCAAGTAGCTTTTTAACTTGTTTAGTTGCTGTTGAGAAACTAATGTCGAAGTATTTCTGAATGAGAGTCCAACCATCTCCATTACCACAACCTCTACAGATGTATAAGCCATCGTTGTTATAGTCTGTGAATCTGTATCTATCTTTGCCACCGCATAGTGGACATGGCCCGTTCTTTCCGTTTAAGTACTGCTCTGGTAGTCCAAGCTGTTTAAGCACTTGAAACCATTTCCCTTTAACTTCTTCAGTTACGTCTTTTCTCATGTTTTCTCCCAAGTAAGTTTAAATTTTAACATTAGTGCTTAAGGTACGTTATGTTTTTAATTGACGCATCCCAGCATTTAGTGCAACCCATACATTGACCATTAGTTTCAAATGCTCGGCAAGTTGCTTTGTCTGGATTTGTTGTGACTGTAGATGTGTGTTTGTACTTTGGTGGTATCCCATCAATCATACTGCCGCTCAAACGTATAATTAAATTCTTAGGAACCTTTCCTTTGAAGTTCTTGATTAACGAGGATTCCTTTGTTGGAAGCCAATGCTTGATCTCAGGTGTTTGTTTAGCTACTTCAACAATCTTCTTAAGATGATCCATATCTTGAATGTCACCACTATCATGATGTCTGAAGAGTCCAGAGTTTACGATTCGTTTCTTGTTCTTTAATATGAATACCCATGCCTTTACCCAACTATCATCAGATATAAGCTTAGTTCTACGTTGTAGAGCCTTCTTAACATTAGAGAATCTGTAGTTACCTTTACGTGCATAACAATCGTAACAAACAGATCCTTTAATGGTTGATAGTTTACCTCCTGCCTTACAGTCGAATGCTGATAGGTTGCTACTACATGTGTCTAGTTTAGATGTCTTAGCTACGCCTCCAGTAATCTCTTCAGCTGTCTTTAATGTTGTTATTTCTATGTTCATGTTATTTCCTGTTAGTTATGTATAATGGAAATCGATGGATCGTCCCGTGTTCTCCCAAGAACTACTACTCTCCTCAAGAATAGATTCGATCCATCACCTAATTAATGCAAGAACCCTTGTAGTTCTTCGTAGACAAATTGTGAATCATCATTCAATTCTTCTACTTCTTCTTCTGTTAACTTGACTCCAGTGTCTTTGAATTCAGCTTCAATTATGAAGGAATCTTCAAACTCTGGGTATTGGTCAGATTGCCAATCCATGTCAATTACCGTTATGTTATTAGTGTCAGTCATTACTCATTCCTTTGTTTATTACTTTAAAACCTGGTTTAGACAGGTTATCCCATTTAATAACTGACGGTGTGATTAATTTCATACTCACCCTCCAGTATCTTATTGGCTAACATCTCAACAACTTCAGTTAACTCCTCACTTAGGTAATCATCTAAGTCCATAACTACCTTACCTTCAATACGTGATAGGCACAGCAACACTCTCATTATTTCTTGTTTATTCATTATTATTCTCCTTCTTCATTTGCCTATCTAATTCATTCCAATAGTCATTAGCATTGCTTAAACAAGCACTAACTCTTTCTGATACACGATAGCCCAGCTTAGCTTCATTACAATATAGTAATAGGTATCTTTCAGTGAACTCTTTCTTATCCATCTTTATTCTCCTCTGGTTCGTAATACCAGTATTTCTGACTAGTGTTGTAATGAAATAAGCCATAGAAGTTACCTACTAAAGTAGCATCATTTATAAGCCACTTACTATAAGCGCCATACATACCTAGGAAGTAAATATTACTAAACCCCCTATCATTATCTCTCATTACTACCTTATCCCCTTTAGGGATTTCATGTTGTTTTATTGTCTCTTTCATTCTTATCTTCCTTTGGCTTTAAGATCCAAGTCTTGCCTTTCTCATCATATACTTCTCCATCTGAATCATTCTCTACATCCCATTCTGTGTAGAAACAAGTTTCTTCAAGAAATAACCATTCTATTAAGCAGTCTGCATTACAGAATGTATATGTTGATTCCCATAAATGACCAGTATTCATACCACAATCACAGTTATGGCATTTCCTTGCGAATAGTTCCATTACCTACCTCCTTCAAACATTAACTTATCAGCCATCTCATCTAAAGATTCTCTAACATATATAAACTGAGAGTTTATAAGATTAATCTGAGTCTCATTACCTGTTATTCTTAACCATTGGACTTGTTCAGGATTAATCCACATAGAGCCTAAACCTCCTGATGCTACTCTGCCCTCGGTATGATCTACACTTTCTATCTTAACTAGCATCTTCTTTACTCCTTATATAATTCAGCACGATCTCTTCCTTTTGTAACTCTTCTAGGTGTCCAATCAAAGTTCTTAGAGCAAGTGATGCACCAAACGCCTCAGCACCCGAGTGACTATCATTAACATCTGCTTTGAAGTCATCTTTAATATCCTTTGCTATTCTCTTGAGTTGTTCAATAGTTATATTCATATTTCATCCTTACAGATATTCTCAATCTTGTTTAATACACGTCTGAGCTTAATGTTGTTATTAATCAAATGGTTACATCCTTCACTCTCATTAATAAATCTATCCCAAATATCACCAGTAAATCCACTCGTAGCAATATCCCCTACATCAATATCGGTTAAGGTGCTGTTGTTGTACTTAATAAACCTTGCGAGGTTCTTGTTCTCGTAGGCTAACATATCACGCTCTTCTTTCAACTCTTTAGTTTTGTCCTCTGCTATATCTCTATTAAGGTAAGCACTATCACGTTCTTGTTTCAAATCATCATTATGACTTTCCAATACTCTAATTAACTCTCTAGACTCATAACACTCATTATCGCCCTTAACACAAAAGCGTATACCATTAGGAGCTAGTGTTCTCATAAGTTCACTGACTGTCATATTAATAATCTCAGGTGCAGTCCAACCACTACCCACACCACCAGCTCTATTGACACTATCTATTAAACTAGCTTGCATCTCTAGTACGTTCTCTGTTAAATCTTGTCTTTGCTTATCCATAATATTTCTCCAAGTAATCAATAACATTGTCCTGCATATCAAGTAAGGTTCTTGAATCTAAGCCCACAGTAGATAATAATTCATCTACTGTTAACCATTTCTGCCTAGGGTTTTCTATCTCTAATAGTAGATCTCTTACAGAGAATGCATCGTTTAATATTTCATTCTTTTCCATCTTCGTCTAGCTCCCTGGTTAATTGTTTAATTTCTTCTATTAGTGGCTTAATATGTTTGAAATATTCGTCCGTTGAAAAGTCATCATTTAAATAAGCTTCTCGTAGTGGTTTCATATCTTCATATAGTTTATTCAATCGTCTTAATGGTTTAATTTTCTTTTCCATTTTCATCTCCTGTAATCTCTTCAATTGTGTATATCTTAGCTCCACCATATCTAGCATTACAACCCCAAGTATCTTCATATGCTTCTTGGTAGGCTAGCTCTGTAGCTTGTGCTTCATCACTAGCCTCAACTTCTACGGTTAGAACAGTCGTGACATCAACTTCTAATCTATATTTGTTCATAGTTATTCCTTGTATTCTACTTTTTCTACATATCCAACACCTGCAGCTTGAACTTGTTGGTGAAACTTATCAGGATTATCTTCAAACATTTGTTGAACCATTCCTATTGCTTCATCTTGATTTCTTGCTTCTACTTGAGTTTCCACACTACTAAAGTCGATTGTGACGTTGTATTTATCCATGGAGAGCCTCCTTTTCATCACTGTAATGCTTTGGTAGGCATACAAGGTTATCTTCGTAATGCTGGACGATGGTGTTGTACATTACATATACTGCTGTTGTAGCAAATATTCTGTCCTCAGCTGGCAAGCCTTGGATGACCATATCTGCATATTGCATTGCTTCTTCGATGTTGTCTTTAGTTGCAAACAATCCATGTTTCTTTAGTTTCATATCTTCCTTCATGTTATTTCTCCTTGTTTAGATATAATGTTTTCCTTTGTTAATAGTATTGATTCATCTTAGCACCATGTACTTCAATGAACTTATCACTGACATACCTATCAATATCAGTTAATTGGTTTTCCCAACTTCTCCCAAGATTAGCTACCTCTTCATCAACGAATGAGAACCCATCATATAATTTCTGGGTTAGTATCATTTTGGTTGGAGACTCTTCTACTAACTTGTCCATATAAGCTAATTGTTTCTTATTAAATTTCATACTTCTTCCTTGTTTAGTTAACGAATGTCATTGCATCAAACTCTTGTCTTATTGAATGATCCGATTCTGTCCAGTCCTCTATCCGCGCATTGGCATCTTGGAAGACATGCTTAGGTAACCCCTTGATATTAACTTTTGATACCCAGCCTTCAACTAGCGTTTTAGCCTCTTCGAGAGTTTCTGCTTCTACTCCCACCCAATCATGCAGTTGTATTTCATATCTAATTTCATACATCTTCTTCATGTTATTACTCCTTTAATATTAACAAAGAATCCAACAATGGACACAACGAGGAACGAGGCCGTGTCCATAGTGAATCACCTTTTATTTCTTTAGTTTTAAGAATACAACTCTAGAGTCTTTTGATCCTTTAGTTGTTTCTATTAGATCTTTCTCTTTCAATTCTAGAACAGCTCTTTTAATAGTAGAGAATGACAAGTTCTTGAAATATGGATGCTCTATGATTTCATTGATATAAGCGTTGTCTGGCTTCCAACCAATGTATGCTAGGACTTTAAAAGCTGTACCCGACAAATGATTGAGATTATTTATATCTTGGTAATGCTTAAGTAAGGTCATGTAGTTCCATGCTAGTTTCATATCTTTGTTCTTCATTCTACTTCTCCTGTAACAGTTTGATTATTAACGATATTTCATGTGTTTCATCACTACCCAGCCTGTCTGACCAGCTAAGTAATGATGTTAGCTTTCTAATAGCTATATCTCTGTTAATGTCTTGTTTCATTGTTAATCTCCTTGTCGTTGTATTCCATAGATTCTGTTAGTTGATATGCCATCCATGCTGCGGCAATTGCCATGATTACTTCTACTACATCCATTCTCTTTTCTCCTTTATTGTGTCTAATTTATCTTGTATTGAATCCCAGTAACCTTCCTTTGATTGAAAGTTAATAATTCCTTGAGCTTCGTCTGGGAATGCTTTAACTAGTCGTTTCTGATTGCTGGTGTCAGCATGTGCAATACAGTCGGCTAGTTTGCTCATAAAGCCCCCTAGTCTTCTGTATTGCCAATCAACTACGAATTGTTCGCTTTTATTTAGCTTTATTTCTTTGTTTAGTTCTATTACGTTAGTCATAGTTGTACTCCCTACTTGTTACTGTTAATGTTGAACAATCAATGACATACGTGCCATTGTTTCCGTTGTCGTAGTCCATTTGACCTACAATTCCTACACCAAGTGATAAGTTTCCTGGAATCTCATTGTTAATAACGCCAATCAGCCTTGCTTTGGCGTATTCTGAGTCTCCTTCCCTGCCTTTCATTACTTTTCGTGTTTTCTTTAAGTAATATTCTATGCTGCTTGGTGATCCGTTCCAATGTAAGTAAATACCCACTGCACATTCACTAAACTTCTGTGTAGGCAGTTCTCTTAAACATAATACTGCTCTGTTTCCCATGTTGTTTCTCCTTGTTTATAGTTCTGCCTCAAAGTAGCAATCAGTTTCAGGATTGTCCTTTAAGAATTTCTGAATCTGTTCTCCAAGTGCTAGTCTTGCATACCATTCAAGTTGTCTTCTAATAGCATCTTGGTTGATTACTTCATCAAACCTTTCTTTCCAGTGCTTGATTATCATTTCATCGTTATAACCGTTGTTTTCTTCAAAGAATTGATCAAGCCTCTCTTTCCAGTTGTTTAGTTCCTTAAGGCATTCTTTGATTCCTTCTTCTACGTTGTTATCGTCACGGTCTACCATGTAGTTAATGTAGTTGTTGTTTTCTAGAGCTCCAAAGAACTCTCCGTCTTGAGATGATTGAACACCAAACCAGAACTTTCCTTCGATGTCGCCATTGTAATATCTACCCATGTTGTTTCTCCTTATTAACGTATTCATCTAGTTGGTCGAATACTGCTTGTTTACTTCCTTTAAATCCAAACTCTTTCTTTACTTGGGCATATACGCTTTGTTTAGAATGCTTTATACCCATTACTTCTAAGCCTAGTGCAGCTCTTAGTGCTATAAGTCTAAATAGATTTGTGTTTGTAATCATTGTTCCCATGTTATTACTCCTTTAATTAAAGACCTTCTGAGTCTCTTTCTCTATATTCAGTTTCCTTTGCAGAAAACTCCTTGTCTTCAGGCGAAAGACGATGGTCGCCTAAATAGAACTCCATCTTTGCTTCTTCAGCTATATCTCCTATATTGTCTCCCATTGAATCCCATAGGAAGTCAATTAGGGAATTAGTAATGAAATGATGGATATCAACAATATCCTTTTCTTCTTCTAGAAGCTCAGGATCTAATCCCATGTGTTCATCTACATAGCCTTTAAGAGCTCTAGGCATTACAGATTTAAAGCGTCCATAGGTATTGTCTAGCTGAGATTGTAGTTTGTTGATTAGCTCGTTATTTGTTTCCATACATTAACTCCAGTTTTGCATCCGTCATGTATCTATCTACATCTTGGATTAAGGTTTCATAATCTCTAAGCTGTTCTAACTTATCTTGAACATCTTGAGGTAGTTGATCCCATCCTAGATAGTCTTGAAAGTATCTATTCAGGATTTGCTTTTGAGGCTTACTTAGTTTTCTTGCCATTACGTTTCTCCATGTCTATATGTGCATAAATAAGGAAGGCCAACCAAAGCATTGACCCTATTATTAATAATTGAGCTATTAATTGTTTATCCATAGCTATAAGAGTCTTGAGACTATTGCTTGGATAACTTCATCGATAAGATCTTCTTTATCAATCTTAAATTCTTTTAGCTTTTCTTTAACTTCATCTTTCATCTCCTTTATTTCTTGTTTCATGTCGTATTCTAACTCTTCAATCTTGTCCTCTACCTGGTCATAGATAGTGTCGTCAATGTAGGATTTGTCAGGTGTATCTTGTGTTGCCTTATCAACCATATCTGCAATCATAGAATCTATAGTCTGATTCTCGTATATAGATTGTTTGTTTCTAAGAGAAGCAATTGTTTCATCTCTATGTTCGATGGTTTGTTCAAGTCTACGTACTTGATCTCTTAATAGATCTGCTTGAATTACTTCATTACCTAGGATTGTTTCAATTTCTTTATTTGTTTCCATGTTATTACTCCTTTATATTGTTATGATTAGTATGATTAAAGCCCATACAATAGCGGTTACTGCCAAATAAGGTAGCTTGACGTTTCTATGAGCAGGGTTTAGTCCTATTCTGAAACATCTCACACCCCAAATACCTATTGATAGCATTACACCGACAAGAGCGGTTACTATTGTCCAATGAAAGCTCACGTATATATTTGCTAGATCCATGTTCTATTTCTCCTTTGTTGTTGATTTACTGTCTAACCAGTCTAAGAATCTCCATATTGCCTCTTCTGAGGGCTCTGGTTTCTGTGCTGCTTGTTCTATATCATCTTGAGAAGGACTTCGGTCTTGTTCGATATTGTCCTCCTGCATTTCTATATCTAGGTTTGAAAAGTAACCCATGTTATTTCTCCTTTAATTGTTCAGTTAGTTTTTCTAACTCAGTTTCTACCATTGGTTGTGTCCAAACAAGACCTTCAAGTTGATGCTTTGTGTAAAACTCTTTCAATGAGTCTTTTACTAAAGTGAGATCTACAGCGTCGCCACCATGAATACAATCAAATCCAATAAACCAGTCATCTTCGATTCTATCTGTGAATGTAACACCTCCATGAACTGTTATTGATTCAAATTGAGGATCTTCATAGTAAAGTTCATATAGATTATGGTCTTTAGGTATCTTTACGTATCCACATCTATGTCCAGACTCAACTGCAACGACCATTGTTTCAAAGTCGTTGTACGTGTTGCTGCTTTCGATATTCATGTTATTTCTCCTTTAATTGTTTTCTAGATCCTTAACAATCGTGTCCCATATCCAGCATCTGAATTGAGAAGGTTTGTATTGGAATTCTAGGTTTGTTTCAAGTTCTTCTTGGAAGTCCCACATAAGCATTTGCATGTCTGCATGGTTGTTATGTAGCCATTTAGTTACTTTGATTTGAATAGCTGTTCTTGTTTCTGCTTCATGCTTTGCCATGATATCTCCCAAGTTAATTGTATCGTTGATATGTGTTGTAGGTACTATTGTACCTGGTTTATTCTTAACCATGTTATTACTCCTTGTTAAATGGTCTTGCTTCTTTGTTGATGCCTTTCCTATTGTTGTAGGTTCTGGCTCTACGTAATTCACCTCCAGTCTTAAGGCAAGATGTTGTTCCTGCATCAAGTTCTCTTAGTGCGCTCATAGGTAGAACTATGGAATCATCTCCCACAATTTCTACATCATCATTGATTGTGGCAACTAAGCGAACATTTCCCCAATAATGTAAGTTGAATGTTTCCCCATCCCAGTTAGCGTTTGCTACTAGTTCGGTAGATCCGTCTTCCATTTGTACTGTAAACAGCATAATATTCTCCTTAAAGTCCTAAACAGACATTCTTGCGAATGCCTGCTATGAAAGGATATTTAGAACGGCATATCCACAACAGGCTGTTGAGATTGTCCTGAAGCTTGCTCTTGATTGTTATCTTGAGCTTGCTGTACAGGAGCTTTATCTAACATTTGTAAGATGCCTTGATAACCTGCAACAACAACTTCAGTCACGTATTGTGTGATGTTGTCCTTGTTTACAAAGCTACGATGGTTGAGTTTGCCTTCTACATACACTTTAGAGCCTTTCTTAAGGTAAGTGTTAGCAATATTAGCAACATTACCTCTGAATACTACTCGGTGTACTTGATGAGCTTCAACCTTGTTTCCTTGTGTGTCTTTGTAAGATTCATCTGTGTAGATGCTTACGTTTGTTAATGAACCGCCATCCTGGAATACTTTGATTTCTGGATCTGCGCCTAAATTACCTACTAGAGTTACTTTATTAATTGACATGTTAGTCTCCTAATTGATTGCAATATGCACACTGTCGAGGCTATCCTCTCTCGATACATATTGCTGGTTATAAAGATGAAGCGTGATTGCTTCGTAATACACACTGGTTTAGACAATGCATATTAGGAAGGAAAAGCAGTTTGGGTACTTAATGTACAGTCATGCTTAGGACTAGTGGGACAGTCTGCGTGAGCCTTTCGGTCTCTATGTCATCTGTGTGACAGAGGCAGTCCCTGTAGAGGAGGCAGTTTTAATTCATACCTAGGAATATCAGAGTGTCGGCTATTGATTCACTAAAGGATTCGCCACATCCACCAGTCACTATTTAAGATGCATAATGCGGAACTGTGTGAATTACACTATGCAAATGATTGGCACTACTAACTTACTCGTTGCCTATTAATGTATTTAGACATATGATTGTTGCTTGTTTATCGTTAGTATGGAATAGTTCCTCATGCAAACGAAACAAAGGAGAGTCTTCATGATCTCCAAGTTTGATTAGTTTGTAGTAACAAAGTTTATAAGATATTTTAGATAATAGTTTGTACACGATAATACTCCTTAGTTTAGTTAAATAATTCACACATTGGACACAATCGAGCTCGCCCTTTAGCTCGTGCCGTGTCCATACGATACCTCTGAAACTACAATTTGCAACCCCAATGATTGGAATCGTGATGCTTGTAGAATGTGTAGATGTCGAAGAACTCCTCGCCATCACAGTACTCTCCTGCAGGAATCCCTACTTCTATACTGGCATACGTGTCTGTTACTGAAGCGTCAGCAAGAACTTCTGTTCCTGTGTCGCCTCTTGTATCGATGATGTGTTGAACGAATTGAGCAGTTGTCAAGCCAGACTTGATGAATGCTGTTGTTAGCTGAGAAGCTAATAGATCGGTTGAAATGTTACGCATAATAATACTCCTTAGTTTAGTTAAATAATTCACACATTGGACACAACGTGTCCATAGTTATCCACATAGTTATCAACAAGTTATCCACAGGTTTTACAGAGTTGTGGATAACTCCTACAGCCCTTATGTACCAAGGGAAATTCCTATTGTGTCCTTATAGAGAGAAATAAGGACGGACTATGACGAGCTGAGATGGGCACAGCTTCGAGTCCCTAATGCCCACATTAGAGATCATAGTAGAATCAGTAGAGATGCTATGGTGAGCTTAATGCTAACTAAGTAGATTTCGATTACGACCCACATAAGACTCAGAGATGAGTTAAGTGAATCATAGAGGGAAAGTATAGAATCTGTGAAGATTCAATATAGTCTGCTTAGTTAGCAATGAGCTTACCTAAGTGAATATAGTTGGTAGGATTCAATGAGACCAGTGATGTATCTATGATGGTCAATGATGATACATCCAGTGTCTCATTAGTCATTAGTTGGTTGACAAATAGCTTAATACCACTCTGACACCCCTAAGATGCTCTCTAGAACACTACAGGAACAGCTAGCTTGCTTAATAATTCCTATTGTGTCCTTATAGAGGACAGTAATATGCCCCTAGAAGCCCCCAGATTGTCGATTCTGGACGACTTTATGCTCAAGCCATACCAATGGTAGGCTAAGACACAAAGATGCCCTTATTCGGCACTTAGTCAGAGTCTAACTGAAGTATTAACTCTGAGTCCTTCCAAGAGATGACGAATGCAAACCTGTCAGACTCTAGCATGTATACACCAGAGCTCAGCTTAGACCACCACTTAGACACTTGAACGTGCTCGGCTAATGATCTCATTAGTCTTCGGTGTTCGTTGGTGTGCAGCGTGACCTCTGTGGTCTTGCCTTGCTTGCGGTTACGGATGAACTTACCGATAGCTCGCTGAGCCAAGTTGCCTCTGTTAGGTTCGATGTGATACTTAAGTCCCTCTACCCATAAGATTGTTGTGTTGATGTCCATGATGTTACTCCTGTGTTGTTAAAAGATGAGCAGTCTCGTCAGTAGTACTTGCTCAAGGCACTAGACACCCGAAGGTGTTTCGACTTAAAATGGAATGTCTTCGTCATCTGGAACTTGAGGCCAGTCTTTAAGTTCAGGGTCTTGACGGTGAAAGTTGTCCCACCATTCGTTCCAATAGGCTTCTTCATCTTTGATAAGATCATGAAACTCTTTGACGTGCTGATCGTGTTTAGTATGTGACATAGATATACTCCTGTGTTATTAAAAGATGAGTCAGTGTAGAACTCACACAATGGACACAAGAGCTTGCTCGCCGTGTACATCTTGGACTCTCAAGGATTAAGGGGGGTGTCAGAATATATCGGGGGGTGACTATAATATATATAACCCATAGACGATGCACAGATATAATTCTAAGATTAGTACACAGACGATGCACAGATATAATTCTAAGATTTAACTAAGGAGAAACATATGCCAAGAAAGAAGGCCACTATTGAAGCAAGACTGAAAGCCGCAAGGGACGGTGGAGAGAGACTTAAGGAAGCTGGGAAGCCCTATAGATTCAAGAAGGGAGTATCAGGGAATCCTGGGGGAAGAAAAGCTGGATCCAAGAACAAGATGAAAGAGGTTCCTTCAATTGAACAAGCTATGAAGCTTATGATGATGGAGGATGGTAGTATTGCTCCTTCTACGTATCTCATGATGCTGCTACAAAGGAACGTGGCTCAGAACACTTCAGCAGGTGATAAGATGGCTCTGGATTGCATTAGAGAGATTAATAAGTATACTGAAGCATCTAAGGATGCCAAGGAAGCGAATAAGAACAATGTTGAGGATTTGACTAATAGGGAAATCGAAGAAAGATTGTTTAAGATTGTTAATGACTAAGGAGGTGAGAAAATGCAAAAGCTGATTGATTTGTTGAGAGATATCATTGCATGGTTTAAGAAGATTTGGAATGAAACAGGGGAATGGACTCCTTCTGTTGTTGAAACCAAAGAAGTTAAGAAAGGTAGAGGGCGACCTAAAGGCTCTAAGAATAAGAAGAAGTAATGGTTGCGAATAGAGAAGCATCAGAGCTACTTGCTGAGTTAGAGAAGCGTAAGATATGGAAGCGTTGGAAGAATGATCCAAAGGCTTTCATAGAAGAAGCTTTGATGATATATCCTAAGGATGCCGACAAAGGTTTAATATCTTTGAGAATTAATAAGGCTCAGGAAGTAGTAGTTGATGAGTACAACAGGCAGATGAAAGAAATCGGCTATGTCCGAATGATTATCTCCAAGTACAGACAGGCAGGATTCTCAACCATTAGTTCTGCTTTAATATTCCATAGAACATTGTTTTATAAGAATACTAGGGCGGTAATTATTAGTTTGGACAAGCCCACTACTGAGAGTATCTTTAGTATGTCTAAGACATTCTGGGATAACCTTCCAGATAATATTAAGCCAGAGTTAGGGGTATCGAATAAGCGAGAGATGGTCTTTAAGGAGAATGATTCTAAATTTAGACTATTCACAGCTGGTGCAGATAACCCAGGACGTGGTACTACTAACACAGCATTGCTATGTGATGAAACAGCTTTCTTCCAGAATGCTGATAAGGTGATGGCAGGACTGTTTCAGTCCGTGGCATTGACTAAAGGTAGTATTATTATTATCAATAGTACGTCTAATGGTGCACAAGGTGTGTATTACGATTTGTGGAACAAGGCAGAGAAAGGGGAAAGCAACTTCACACCTTTGTTTGTACCTTGGTATCTACAAGATGAGTATAGGTTACAATGTCCAGATAACCTAGAGTTAACGAATGACGAAGAAGGGTTAAAGGAAAGATGGGGCTTAGATAATGAGCAGATCTTTTGGAGACGGATTAAGATTGCAGAGACATCCACAGCGATGTTTAAGCAGGAATATCCGTTTACAGCTGAAGAGAGCTTCCTACAAAGTGGTAGCTCAGTATTCAGTAAGGAAGTCTTGGATAGGTATGTTCCTTGTGACCCTGAGAGCATCAGAGAGTATAACGATGATTATTCAGCTTTTGACGAATCAGGGGAAGGGAATCTTTCTATTTGGCAGGCCCCACAAAAGGATTACAAATATTTAATCGGGGCAGATGTCGCGTTAGGTGTAAAGGGAGATTACTCTGTAGCAACAGTAATGAACTCTGATAGGGAAGTGGTTGCAATTTATAGAAGCAATAACACAGACCCTGTTAGATACGGAAAGATATTGTTTTATTTAGGTAGATGGTATAACAACTCGTTGATTTGCCCTGAGGCAAACTCAATTGGTATTGCCACAGTGCAACAATTGTTTGGCATGAATTATCCAAATTTATATCAACAAAGAAAGACAGCTAATACAACTCCAGATAGTATTAATCATCTAGGGTTTAAGACAACATCGGCAACCAGAGCACCAATCATCTCTAATTTAAGGAGATTGATTGAAGATGAAGATATAGCAATTCCAAGTGTGTTAGTAATAGAAGAATTAAGAAACTTCATTATTACTCCAAGTGGAAAGGCAGAGGCTTCAGTAGGGCATCATGATGATATGGTGATGAGTTTAGCAATTACTTGCGAGGCTTATCGAACACATGGGCATGCATTAACAAACCAAACCTTTAGTTGGGGAGAGATTAATTCTCAATATCAAGCCCCAAATACTAAGTGGTTATAAGCGAGAGAGCGAATGAGCAAACATAAGATAGAGAAAGTAGATGACGACATGTTGATCGATTCGATCGATAGAAACATCCGTAACGCCACAGGCGGTTACACAGGATCGTCAGATGCAGCAAAAAGAAGAGAGAATTCAATTTACGAAATGAGTTTAGAGCCCAAGGGAGATTTAGAACCCCAAGGTGTATCTAAGATTGTTTCATCAGATTCAGCAGAGATTGCTGAAGGTTACACCGCACTGTTAACTAAGTTACTACTTGATAACAATAAGTTAGCATTATTCACTCCGTATAGCAATGAAGTGGCCTCAATTAAGGCCTCCCAGATTGCTTCGGATGTAGTGAACTACTGCCTATTCAATTCTAATCCAAATGGCTGGACTAAGCTAGAAACATGGATTAAGTCTGCAGTTGTATTCGGTAACAGTGCGCTAACCTGGGGATGGGAAGAGAGATTTGATTATGAAGTTGAAGAGTACGATACAATTCAACAAGAAGTATTAGATCAAATCCTTTCTGATTCAAATGTTGAGATCGTTGGAGATCTTAATATCCAAGAAAGTGAATTCGTCAACTTGGAGCTCGGTGACACGGTCATCTACGAAGATGTTAGATTAAGACGTAAGATTGACAAGTCTGGAGTTAAGATAACTAATATTCCTCCTGAATCATTTATGATTGATAAAGGGGCGGAAACAGTTTCTGAAGCTAGGTTTGTTGGTTTGGTTACTGACATGACTCGTTCTGAGATCAGAATTAACTGGCCAGACTTTACTGGCGATCTGTCTGAGATGGGCGAAGAAGCTTCGTTTAGAGACTCAGAATGGTCATTAGAGTCTTATGCTCGTAAGCAATCAGCAGGTGTTGATAACTGGAGTAATGTAGATGACGCGGAAGATGAAGCTAATATTTCTATTACTGTTGTTGAATGCTGGATTCGCTCTGACCGTGATGGTGATGGTATTGCTGAATTAAAGCATGTTATTAAGGCAGGTAATACAATCCTTGAAGAAGAAGACTGCTCTTATATCCCAATCGCAATACTTAACCCGATTGAGATTCCACATGAGTTCTATGGTTTGTCATTGTTAGATATGGCTCGTCCACAAACTCAAGCAACAACAGCTATTATGCGTGGATTCGTTGAGAATGTGTACTTCGGTAATTATGGCCGTACATTGGCAGACCCTAATGTTGTTGACTTCGCTGCGTTACAAAACCCGTTACCTAAGCAGATTATTGCGACTAACGGATCTCCAGCTAACGCTATTCAACAACTCACACCTGAGCAAGTAAGCCCAGGTACAGCTGGAATGCTAGAGTTCTTAGGTTTACAGAAAGAGCAATCTACTGGTCTTACTAAGACGGCAATGGGATTAAATGATACATTGTTTGTTTCAGGCAACTCTGAACAGAAGATGGGTAATGCTCAAAGCTCTGCTCAGATTCGTGTTGAACACATTGCTAGACGATTTGTTGAAAGTGGCATTAAAGACTTATGTCGTGGTGTATTGAGAGAGATGAAGGCAAACTTAAAGAATCCTATGCGCTATAAGACGGATAGAGGTTATGCTTCGTTGTCAGTGGAAGATTTACAGATGATGCCTTCAAATATGGATCTTGAGATTCAAGCCAACCTTGGTGAGAATTCAAACCAGAATATGGGTAATAAGTTAAATCAAATCGCTCAATTACTTCCTATGATGGCAGCAGATCCAACTGCATCTCCTTATATCAATTCAAAGGCTGCGTTTAACTTGGCTACAGATATACTGGCTAATATGGGTTTAGATCCTACAAGATTCTTGTTAGATCCTTCTGATGAAGAGGCTCAGCAGCAAGTTGAGCAGAAGCAACAAGAAGCTCAGCAGCAGCAAGAGCAGATTAAGCAAGCAGAAATTGAGAAGGCTCAACTTGATTCTCAAACATCTATTGCTAATATTAGTTACTTGAAGGCTGAGGTTGATAATAAGAAGATTGATAACAAGCGTCAGTTGTTAACCGCTCAAGACGAGTCAAATCGTAAATGGGCTGAGATAGCTGTTAAAGCTCAAGGAACAGAAGGAGCTAAAGTTCCTAGTCAAGTTCCTGTAAACTTTGAGGAATTATATCAAGACACAGAGGAGCAAGAAAAAGAGCAGGCTGAAATTCAACAGCAAGGTGAACAGTTAGCCCAGGCTGCAATGGAAAACCCAGAGCAAGCTATGCAAATGGCACAGCAAGCTGGATTAGATCCATCACAACTGATGGGACAACAACAATAGATGAGAGATAGATGACACAGAAATATAATAGACATCAGGGTTACAAGAAAGACTCTGATGGTAAACCAAAAAAGGTATCGGTTTATGATGATGCACAAAGAACCTTGACTAAAGGCTATCAATGTGATGAAATAAAAGATACCATGACTATGGTAACCGAGGATATTCTCAATCAACTGTTTGTGCAATGGTTAGAAACTAAGCATTTCGAAACAGAATCAAGAGAATTCCTTTATAAGTTGGCTATTAGTCAAGGAGCAGTGATGAAGAACATCGAGCGCTCTATTACTGCTAAAAACAACAAAGCTCGTGAGAAAGAGGATGGATGATGAATGATGTAGAGAGTAAAGCTCTAGCTAGAATTGAATCTAGCATAAAAGCAACATTAAGTACAATAGCTTTAGGGCGTGGGCTAGGTGCTCAGGCAGCTGAACTTAATGACTTGGTGAAAGCGAAAGAAAATATTCTTGCAATGCAGAAGCCTAAGGTTAAAGCAAAGCCAGCTAAGAAAGAGGCTGTGCAAGAAGGTACACTTACATGTGAACATTGTGGTGCTACTGGGTTAACTAAGTTAACTTATGGTAGATGGCATGGTGATAAATGTAAGGATAAGAAGTAAGAGGTTCTATTTAAGAACTAATGATGATTGATTGAGAGGGTTTAGATTTTAAATAGACCCTCCTACGAATAATAGGAGACTATATGTCAGAAATAAATAGCGAAGCTACCCAAACGGATGAGTCGCAAGTTTCGGACTTTGACTTTGACGCTTTGGCGGATGAAGTGCTCGGTACAGACGAGCCTGCTACCCAAGAAAGTGAAGAGGCCACAGAAGAACTCATAGACGATGATCCCATCGTTGACGAGGACGCTGATGAAGTTGATGAAGTTGAGGAAGATGGTGAAGAGGAAGAAGTAGAAGATGAGGATGAGTCTGAGGACGCTACCCAAGAAGAATCTACTGAAGAATCGGAAGAAGACGAAGGTGAGATCGATATGGACTTTGCAGTCCCAGTCAAGATTGATGGGGAAGAAAGTGAAGTAACTATGGAAGAACTTATCGCCAACTATCAGACTAAGCAACATCAGTCAAAGAAAGGGGATGAACTTGCGAAACAGGCAAAAGAGTTAGATGCTTATAAAGCAGACGCTCAGGTATTTGCCCAAATTAACGCACAATTACTACAAGATCAAGATGACAAAGACAGACGAATCTTAGCAGGCCTTGAAAAGAAGGTTGATGAGGCTTACGCTGATGATGACTATGATGCTTCTAAGTTTGAAAGACAACTTAATAAAGCAACAAAGGAATACAATCAACGTAAATCTAACAGAGATTCAATGTTAGACAATATGGGAAGAAAGGTTCAGGAACAGCAAGCTGAGTTCTTTAACAAACAAGTTGAAGAATTTCATCAAGCTATTCCTGAGTTTATCCCAGATTGGTCAGACGATGTGGCTCAAGCCAATAGAGATTTCGCTTTAAAGAGTGGATTACCTGAACAGCTTGTTGACCACATGGTTGATCCAGCAGTTGTAGCGTTTGTGGATAAATACCGAAGACTAGCTGAGACTACTTCTAAGGGAGCTGTTAAACGAAAGAAAGCTCCAGTTAAGAGAGTCGCAACTAAAAAGCCTGTTTCTAAAACGACTAAAAAATCAAACAGAGTCGATCAAGCGAGACAAAGAATTGGAAAAGGCAAAGGATCAGAGAATGATAGTAAGGTTCTCTTTGATAATGTCATTGACAATATGTTTAGCTGATAGGCCTGTAATAATATAAGGATAGCAAAATGGCTACTAAATTTGGTACTTCAACCATATCGGGCAGTTTTACTGCTCAAGGTTCTCAGAAAGAGGATCTAGCAAACTACATCTCTAACATCTCTAGAGATATGACCCCATTCATGTCTTCAATCGGTAAGAACAAAGCTTCTGCGATTACTCACGAATGGTCAACTGATACTTTAGCTGCAGCTTCATTGCAAGCGGCAGTTGAAGGCTCAAGCTTCGCTGAATCAGATGGTCCAGTTGTACAGAAGATTGATAACAAGGCACAGATCTTTACTAAAGGTATCCGTGTTTCCGGTTCTCTTGAAGCTGTAGATAAGGCAGGCCGTAAGTCTGAATTCAAATACCAGACTGAGAAGCGTGGTAAAGAAATCATGCGTGACATTGAGAAGACATTAGTTTCTTCTCAAGTTAAAGGTACGCAAGGTGCTTCAGCTTCAGGCAACATCCAAGCTTACGCACGTAAGATGGGTGGTTACCAGTCATACGCTGGTGTAGCAGAATCTGTTGCAACTGTAGCATCTGGTTCATTAACAGTAACACAAGCTGCTGGTGATGGTTCTAACGTTGCGTCTTCTTCAGGTACTGGTAAGGCTGCTGAGCCATTTACTTTAGCAAGCATCAATGAAGTTCTTCGTGAAATCAACGGTGAAACTTCTGCTGCTCCATCTAAAGTAATGATGTCAACAGCTAACAAAGTAAACTTCTCTAACTTAGTTAATACTTCTTCAATGAATACTCGTAGAAATATTGATGAGAAAGGTAAGTTACGTCAATCAGTTGACTTGTACGAGTCTGACTTTGGCGATGTTGAGTTAGTGCATAACTACTTGATGGATGATACTGAAGTGTTCGTTTACGATCCTTCTCTATTGTCAGTTTCTACTCTTCGTCCGATTCAGTTCCGTGACATCAACGAAGATGGTGACTCTTTACGTTCTTACATGGTACACGAATGTACTTTGGAAGCTAAGAGCCCAAGTGGTAACGGCATCATCATCGATGTTTCTTTAACTTAATAGGTTAAAGCAAAGTTGAATTAATCCCTGCCTTCGGGTGGGGATTATTCTTACCAAGATGGATTCTATGAGTCTGTGTTGATAAGAATAATAATGAGATGAAAAGATGAGAGAAACAAAAGAACAATTATTCCCAGGTTACGAGGTTCACCAAGATGCTAGCGGCATCGGGATTGTACAAGACATTGAGCCTCATTTAGAATGGGCTAAAGAGCAAAGAGAGTTTAGTAAGAAACAAAAAAGGATTGATTCCGGTTTCAAGCCTTTTTGTAATGTTCCCGACACAGTAGCTTTAGACATTATGACGAAATACAACATCAATATACACGATAAGAATATTCAACCAGAAGACATGAAGAAGTTTAAATATATCATGAAGACACAATATCCTTATTTAATGTATTACTAATTTAGGAGCCCTTTTATGGCAACAATTACTAATCAAGCTACATTACGCACAGCAGTTGCGGATTGGCTAAATAGAACAGATTTAACTAATAGCCAGCTTGATCAGTTTATTGAGATGGGAGAGGCTATGATTTATGAGAACCTTAGGGTTCCAACATTAGAAAGATTAGCCACATTTACTGTAGCCGAAGCTGATTCTAGTATCGATATTCCTAATGGATATTTAGATGTTATCGAGTTAAGATACTTAGGTTCTGGCACTTGTTCTGTCACAGCTACTAATCGAGAAGATTGTATAGCAGCTGGTGGAACATGGACAGATTCAGATAAGTCTGATGATATTAACTACCGTAGGGTAGGTACTAAGTCTTTCCATAACAATCAACCTAATTATGCTTTTGTTAGAGAGCTTAATAAGTTCTTACTGACAGATTCAGAAGGTAAGCAAAAGGCTTCAGGTGAATTTAATTTGAAGTATCATTATGCAGAGCCTCCGATTGGAACAGTTATCGGTGGTGTAGAAGTAGCTCCTTATATTCTTGAAGAATATGAGTTAATCCTTTATGCAGCATTAGCTTTCGGTTCATCTTTCTTAGGTGATGGTGAAGCAGAGGCTAGGTTCTTAGGACTGGTAGAGAATAAGATACAAATGTTAAACAGTAAAGCTGCTAGTGCAGAATTGAAAGGTGGTGCTTATACCGCTTCTTTCTCAAGTAGCTTAATTTAGGAGTAGACAATGGCTAGAAATACATTTTATGAAGCCGATAAACAGTACTACAGTACTATAAGATTAGTATCTGGTAACACTTTACCTGAGTTAAATATTACATTAAGAGATAGTAATACTGCTGCCCCAGGAGCGACTCTGGATGAGTCAGACCCTACTACTTGGAAAGTCATAGACTTAACTAATGTGGCTACAGTTAAGATGAACTTTAGAAAGATTGGTTCTACAACTATTCACGAGACACTACCTTGTACTCTATTATCTCCTCTCACTAATGGTGAGGTTATTATGCAATGGACTACTTCGTCATTGACAGGTGTAGCAGGTGAGTATGAAGGTGAAATCGTTATTACATATTCAAGTGGTAAGATTATTACAGTTAGGGATTTATTAAAGTTCGATATCAGAGCGGGGTTCTAATATGCCAGCAAGAGCAACAATTACTGTTGTTAGTGCTGTTGCAGATGTAGGATCAGCTACTGAAGCTACAATTACTTCTAATTATATTGAAGTAGAGGTTGTAGCCTATGTAGACACTTCTTCAGATAATCAATGGTTTTATGAAACAATACCATTAGGTGACGTTAGATTTAATTCTGTTGAGAAGAATCTTACTGATATAACTACACTAACTGACGAAATACCATTATTAACCTTTGAAAAGAATAGTTCTGAGACTTTAGCATTAGTAGAAAGCTTTGCTAGAGTTGTCTCTTACAATAGAGAGTTCAATGATGTCTTTACTCTAGATGATATGTCTCAGATAGACAAAGACTTCTTTGGCAACAAAGGTAATATCACGTACATCACAGATATTATAGGGTTGTCCCACGAGAAGGTGGCTTCAGAGACTTTGACTTTGTCAGAGGTTATAGAAGTTACAGTAACGTACTTAAGGTACTTTACTGACAGTGCGACTATAGACGATGAATATACAAGCTCATTTGTAAAAGTTATAGAAGATTCTATCTCTTTAGATGATGCAGCTCTTATAAATAAGGATTACGTAGGATATAAAGGAAATTCTTTTGGATTCACCGAAGCGTTGGCGGCAGGTTTTTCTAAAGGAGTTACTGATACTTTAGCTTTCAGTGAGGGCTTAGGTCTTCATCCAAACAAGAGTGTTGGTGATTCAGTTAATACAATTAGTATTAGCGACTTGGTAACTATTGCCAACATTTCAGGAAGAGTTCTTAACGGAGCTACTTTAAATAAAATAACATTAAACTAGGAGTTTAAGATGATCAACGATAAATTAGCACTAACAGGTGCATTAACAATTGCTATTAATGATGTAGTAGTTCAAGAGACTAATAACTTAGTAGTAACAGCAGGTAAAGAATGGGTTGCAGATCGTATGGCTAATGCTAATACAGTTATGACTCATATGGCTATCGGTACGGGTACTACTGCAGCAGCAGCAGGTAACACAGCTCTTGTAACAGAATTAGATCGTAATGTTCTAACTGTATCTGGTGGAACTGTTTCAGCTAACACTATCCAGTACGCTTGTACTTGGGCAGCTGGTGACGGTACTGGTGCTATTACTGAAGCGGGCATCTTTGATGCAGCCACAGGTGGTGATATGCTTGCCCGTACTGTATTCGCAGTAGTGAATAAAGGTGCAGCAGACTCAATGACAATTACTTGGACTATCACAGTTAGTTAGTAGATATGGCGGTCAAGTATAGTAATAACGCCTCAACAACAATTAATGGATCTATTACGGCATCAGCAACTTCAATTACGGTTAATGATGTTAGTGGGTTCCCAACTTTAACTGGTAGTGACTATACTTACTTAACTTTATCAACCATCGATGCAACAACTATCGAGGTTATTAAGGTTACAGCTATAAACACTATTACTAAGGTATTAACTGTTATCAGAGGCCAGGACGACACTACAGGTGCAATATTCAGTAGTGGCGATATTTGTGAATTAAGACTAAATGCAGCTATGTTAAATGCTGCAGCTAGTCAGAATGACGATGCATTAGGTACAGCAGTAGCTATGTCAATCGCATTAGGCTAGGAGGAATAAATGGCAACGAATACATTTAAATTAAAGACAAAGGCAGCAGTGGGTACTACACCTACTACAGTCTATACAGTACCCGCTAGTACCACTACGGTAGTTATCGGGCTGACAGTAGCTAATATCTTAGGCTCTTCAATAACAGCTAGTGCACAGATTGTGACAGCTTCTACCACAGGAGAGAACGCTGATGATGTGTACTTCATTAGGAATATCCCATTACCGTCAGGCTCATCTGTAGAGATGATGTCAGGTAATAAGATTAATCTTGAAGCAGGTGATGCTATTAAAATACAAAGCGATACAGCTTCTGCACTAGATGCAGTTCTTAGTATTATGGAAATCACAGCTTAACTTTAGGAGAACTAATATGCCATATGTAGGTAGAGTACCCTCATCGGTACCAGTAACAGCAGATGATATTCCTGCTAACAGTATTGATGCTTCTAAGATTGTAGACGGTGCTATTGCCGTAGCTGATGTTGCAGATAACGCAATAACTATGGCTAAGATAGCAGATGCTGATGTAGTTACCCTAAAGTCAGGTAGAAAGAACCTAATTATTAATGGTGGTATGAGCGTGTCTCAGCGTGGAGATTATTCAACTGCCACAAGTATGACGAATGGCCAGTATGGCGTAGATAGATGGAAGTCAGAAGTTAAACTTGTCACGGCAACTTTA
>Ga0114933_10000446_pt1 | contig 50124 bp, 86 predicted proteins | sample 4SBtaG_FD_89691 | JGI IMG/M metagenome (GOLD analysis project Ga0114933, IMG submission 89691) | Deep subsurface microbial communities from Kolumbo volcano to uncover new lineages of life (NeLLi) - 4SBTROV12_W25 metaG | ecosystem: Environmental > Aquatic > Marine > Volcanic | place: Kolumbo... | reverse complement strand
TCCACTATCTCTTTATTTTCTGTATTCATTTTATTTTCTTCTGGCATAGCCTTCTCCTATGTTATAGCACGTGAAGCAAGGACTCTGGATCTGCGATCGTTCCTAATACTTCATCATCGTTTAGTATGCGGACTTCTCCGCCTTCTATTGGTAATCTTGATCCTGCGTATCTAGCAAAGATCACCCAATCTCCTTTTTTGCACCAAGGGTCTTGAAACTTATCTTTGTCTTTATAACAAAGTGAACCCATTTTTAAAACATAACCACAAGTAGTTGCAATTCTAAATTTATCTAATGCTTCTGGTGCAATAATAATTCCACCTTTAGTTTTCTCTTTTGGTGTAAAAGGTAAAACTAAAAGTCTCCAACCAGATGGCTCTGGTAATTGATCAACCTGACTTTTAATATTATCTGGATTTAATGGCTCTGGTTTGGCCTCATCTTGTTTTTTATATTTATCCTCGAGTGCGAGTTTAATCTTCGGTGCTTCCGAGTTTGATGATATTTCCTTCATCTTCTTTTTGCTCCTTTTCATCTAGCAGGTTAGAGATTTCCTGTAGTAATAATTGATACGTTCTTATCTGTCCCAACATATATTGATATTTTTCCATATTGTCAACGCCTCCTGTGCATATGGAATCAACAACACTTTGCATGTTATCTTTTATAAGTTTTTGTATTTTAGCAACTACAAATATATCGTCCATTATGTAACCTTTCTTGTTTTTCTAATTGCGTCCTTACCTCTTTTAAAGATGGCAGCGACTTGATTTTTACCCATAACTTTAGCACGCTGTTCTCCAACAGTTAGAATTTGTATTTTTCTCGCAAACGGTTTACTAATCTTTTTAACCTTCGCCACAGTCTTCCTGGCGTCTTGCGGAGTCGCGAACTTAATACTAACAGTGTCTTTTGGATTTTCATCAGTGTATAACCTCCTTCCTGAACCTTTAGGTTTTTTTCCTGTTCCTACTTTTGGATCTTTACTCATGTGTTCATCTCCGTTCTAAAACAATTAAATTCAAATATATCTATTGCAAAAGCGTAACCTATATAAAATGATCCAAGTAACAATAATGCAAAAAATAAACCAAGAAACATTGTTCTCATGCTTTTTTCATTTTTTTAATATGTTTTTCTATAATTTTACCTTGTCGTTTATGTAGGGCAGATGCTTTCTTAAGTTGCTTTGCAACTTTTTTTATTTTTTTAACCATTTAACATTTCCATCTTCTGCGAGCCTGTCTTAATCTTGAGTTAGGATCTCTAGCAGCTTTTGGAAATTTTTTCATTTGTCCTGCACTTCTAGCACAAAATGATTTACGTCGTTTAGCAGCTTTTGATCCTGGTTTGACTTTGCCAGTGACCGCTGTTTTTAGTTTAGAGCCAGGATTCATTCTTCTATAGGCAGCGACCCCAGCTTTTGTCATGCCCGCTCCAGCCTTAGTTGGCCTGAAGTTCTTTTTATTTCTTGCCGGCATTTTACTTTGCCGTCTCATTTTATTAAATCCTTATAGTATTTTACATAACTTGGATTAGAAACTTTTACTCCTCCAAGATCTCCCTTAATATATCTACCAACATATTTTTCTAATTTAGGAAATTTAGCTTTGTTGGGACCCTTAGATATTTGTTGATTTATTTTTGATCTATTGATTGTCATTAAACTAATCCTCCACTCATCATACTTTTTCTTTTCTTAAAAGTTGGAACGTTGGTCGGCTTGCCACCTACACCTTGTGTAACTGCTCTTTTTCTAGAAACCGCTGAACGTCTTTGACTTTCCGACATTCTTCTAGCTTTTGCAAGTGGAACACATTTTGGATATTTTCTTTTTGCATCTTTCTTTTGTTTTGATCTTCCACATTTTGCAAAAGATCCATCTTTTCTTTTAGATCCAATATCAACCCATTTTTGTTTGAACCAATCGTCTAGACCTTTTTTAGCCATGACTTTAGAAAACCTTTGTTGTTTTTCTTCTATTAGACATGACAGCACCACATCCTTTTGCGACGCCTCCTCTTTTTAATCCTTGTCTTCTTAATCTTTCAGCAGCCTCTGCTACTCCACCACCAGCTTTGTAGACTCTACCGCCCATCGCTTTTGGTTTAGCTCCTCTAAAATCTTTTCTTTTCAAACCTGAGGGGTCTTTAATTTTACCTGCACAGATTTTACTCGCGTAGGCATTCGCGTATGCGCTTGGATACACCTTGAACTTTCGCTTCGCTGCAGCCTTACCTCTAGGACAAAGTTTAGTCATTAAACTTTTCCTCCTTTTTTAAAATCAGACTCACCTTTCATATCTCTATCTGGAAGAGCTCTTTTACCTCTTCTAATTCTTTTAACGGCACTCTCATAACGTCTATCAAATTCTTTATCTAGTTTAATTATCTGTGAGGGTTTCACTCCTCTTTTAAAAAGCTTTTCTTTTATTTTTTTGTGTTCATCATAAATTTTTTTTTGAGTATCACCTCTTCTTATTCTTCCCTCAATGATAAACCCTCTAATGGGATGATAACCTTTAGGTATATTTATCGTGCTTCCTTTAGGTATATTTATCGTGCTTGTTTTTTTAACTTGACCCCCTTCATTATATCCTTTGGGAGATACCTGTTTATTATATAGCCTGTTAACCATTTTTATTTTTTCTTTTTACACATACATTGTTTAATACAAAGTATTTTACACAAAACGTTTTTTATGACTGATCTAATTTTTTCTAACATTACGCTTTACCTTTTTTCTTCATTTTATTCATCATAAATTTTCTTAGACCTGGATTTAATTTAGCCATGCCACCTTTTTTCATACCAGTAGCTTTTCCAAGATCTTTGGCACCTTTTCCATCAGCTGCAAAAAATGGAACTTTTTTTCCACCCTTCATAACCATTTTAAGTTTGCCACCTTTTTTCATCATAGGTCGTTTCATCATCATGCCACCACCCATCATTTTTACCTTACCACCTTTTTTGTAGCCAGGAACTTGTTTATTATGTCTTTTATTTGCCATTATTTTTTTCCTCCTCTAAATATTTGTGTTCCCTTTATACCATAAATCGACGCCACGACAAGTATCCATAAGTTAGTAAACCATGACGGGAGCTGCGAGAACATGTCGAAGAACAATTTTACCTTGTCCATCGCGGTTGGGTCATCCGATACGACTGCCCAAGCCAAAATCATGACGGGCGTTGAGAGAATTATCAAAACTGCCTCGTCTTTCCAGTCCGATTGTCTAGCTTCTAAAAGTTTTCCTTGGTAAGCTTCCTGACCTTGGGCCATTTTTTGTGCATGCATAAGCTGTGCATCGGACATTGCCATTTTTGTTCTTTGCTTGTTGGCATAAATTTTACTGCCCGCAGAAACCGCTAATTTTATTGCACTTAACCACATTATGCTTTACCTTTTTGTTTTACACCTGCTCTATTTAGAGCAATTGCTATTGCTTGTTTACGATTTTTAACCTTTTTATCTGATTTTCCAATAGTTAATTTACCTTTTTTAAATTTTCTTATAGTTTTTGCTACTTTTTTCTGTTTTTTATCAACCATAATTAGTCCTCTTTTCGAATAATAGAAATATTACTAGGAATACTGTCTGTTGAAGGTATTGTTTTGCTTAAAATTGTTTTTTGAATTGAAGTATTTGCTCTAAGTTTAGCTAATTCTTCATTTTGTTCACGTTTCTCCTCTACATTCATCTGATTCATCATCGCTCTCATCTTATCTAGGTTAATTTTTTCTTCACCTTCCATTCTTTTTCTTTCATCATCACGTGCTCGAAGGTCTAATTCTCTAGATCTTAGTTTTGCAATAGGATCATTGTCAAATTGTGAAGTAATTTTTTTCTCTTCCTTCATAAATTCATCCATCATTTCTGCAATCAACACAGCTTTTCTAGATTCTATTTTTTCTGTTAACATTTTTACCTGCATTTGCATTTCAGGATTAATCATCGCTTGTGGATTTTGTTGCATCATCATTAATTCTTGTAACTCAGTTTTAAATTCTAACTGAATTTGTTCTTGAGCCATAATCGAAATGTGCTCGAGTATGTTTTTCTCTAACGCAGCCATAACGATAGGTGCATTTCGTGCCATGTTAGTTGCCATAAAATTTAAATGCGAAGTAATATGGGCTCTGTGATCTTGACCCGGGAATGCTTGGAATGGCACAGCACCGATTGCATCAATGTGTTCTAACGCTGGATCTTTTGGAACAGGGATTGGCGGTGGTTTTAAAATGGCATCAATGTTTTTTACACCAAGAGCTTCATACATGTGTCGGTAAACTTGATACATGTTGTGTATGTTAGGATTAGATTGTGCCAGTTGCATTTCCGTCTGCGCAAGGGAGATACGCTGCGTCTGTGAAAAAATGTTCGGGTCTGCAACTGGCAAGATATCAACTCTGTCATCAAAGTCAGCTTGTTTGATAACACGTTGCCCACCTACCACGTCATAGGGGTATTCTGCTGGTAGGTAAAGTTTGAAAACTCTTGCTAATAAATTAAATTCTACTTTGAGTGATGCATACAATCTTTTATGGATCGCCGACATGACACGGCTTCCTCTTTCTAAGAGAGCCACGGTCGTGCCCACAGCTGCTCCTTGATTCCCATCACCCACTTGCAAGTCCGCTATTGAAGCAAAGCGTTGACCTGCTTGTACTACGACCCCCATTAAATTCAATAGTGTCTGAGATGGTTCCTTGTAAGGTAACATCATAAACGCATCTCTAATGTTACCACCCGGTGCATCTACATCTCTAAATTCTCCTGGTTGTATTGACTGTGCATCATCTCGTATTCTAATACCTCGTTGTTTAAAACCTGCAGGTAAATTAGATAAAGTTCCTGCATCTAATAATTGTCGTAACGCAGCGGTGGCTGTTCTAGATAATCCACCGATCATATGTATTAAACCAAAACCATAAAATCCTAATCCTGGTAAAAATTTAAAATGCACAAAATAAGATATTCTTTTTTTCTTAATATCACCTATTTCAAAATTTCTTCTAATGGATAAGACTTGTCCTGATGCTTCTTCAATAGTTACAATGTAAGGTATTTTAATTCCTGTAGGCTCTCCTTCAACACTTACATCTTCAAAACCTTCTAAATCTAATTCTGTGTGAACTTCTAATAAAGTAAACACATTTCCTTCTTTTGTTTTTCTTTCACCTGAGAGTTCTCTTTCTTTTTTCTCTGCGTCTGTTTCATTCATAGGTCCTGGCATTAATTCTATATCTCTGTAAAAACCATTCACTTGTTGTTTTCGTAAATCATTTTCTGACATACGAACAACATGGATGATTGATTCTGCTTCTTCTAAAGTTGTTGCAGAATAAGGAACCACTAAATCATCGGCAGGAACAAACTTAGAAACAGCTTTACCTTCAACTTCATCGTAGTAAACTTTTTTAAACGCAGATCCTGCAAGAGGTAAATAAAATAATAATTGGTCAAAGTCTGGTTCGTAATCTGTAATGTTGTTCATGATTTCATAGTTCATAAAATCTTTTACACGTCTTGCTTGTTGTTCTTTAACTGGATCCTGCACTCCTAAAATTTGTGTTCTTACAGGACCATCAGCAGGTAATAATTCCTTGTACGCCAAAGCCTGAAACTGGGTCACGGCTTCTGCTAACACAGGGTGGGTTGCACCTGACGCACCTCTGAAAGGTTCGGTTCTAGAATCATATTTGAATCCTAATAAATCAAGTCCACTGGTATAAGACTTCTCCCATTCTTTTCTGGACATTTTATAATCACGATAATTATTCATCAACACTGACGATAATCTTCCTAACACATCATCAGGTAAAAGTTCTGCAAGGTTTGCGAAATGCCCAGAGTCTTGTCCGGGGTTCATGGCACTTGGTTCAAAATTAATGTCTACACTACCATCTTCATTTTGTTGAACATCAACAGGAGGCTTTTCTTCAAGAGCCTGTTCTGTTTCTTTTTCTGCTTCTACAACAGCTTCTTCAGTATCAAGATTTATTTCTTGTCTTACGTTTGGTAATGATTTGTCTATTTCTGCCATATAATTTCCCTAATCTTCTCGTTGTATTCTTTTTTTTAACAATATTCAAGCCTTGTGGGTTAGGTCCTCGTAGAGGCGGTGGCCCTGATTTCTTGCCTATCATTTTCCTTGATCTCTTCTTTTCTTACGAAGATTTTTTAAATATTTTTTAGTGTCCTCTAGTCCAGGTTTTGGTTTAATTTCAATAGGGAGTTGTCCACCTTTTAAAATAGCTCCACGACCTCGTTTAGATATATCTCCCATTAATAATACGTTCTCCTCGCTTGTTGCACAGGTTCATCTAAATAATCCTCTGGGTGACTAATTAAACCTCCCTGTCTAAATCGCATAACAGCTTGAGTCATGGAATCGACCAAGTCATCATGGTCTCCATGAGGAAAAGCTGCACACTCTTCAATTACCTCTTGTGCAAACTCTTTATGAGTGGGCGCCCATATGCATCCACTTTCAAATAGAGGTGCAACTGAGTTAACTCTTGTATGCTTATCATTCCCTTTGCTAGGTGTAAAGTTAATAACTGGTATACCCATCTTACGTAATTCGTAAGTGAGCGGGAGCCCTGATGCTTTAGCCTCGACCAAAACTGTTTCAGGTTGCCAGTAATCGTATTGTTCTTTAGCCACGCGCCGTAGTTCAGGGAACTCGAAACGTTCTTTAACTGCATCCATAAGCAAGAGTTGAGGACCACTGTCCTCATTTTCTTGGAACACGCCCCACGTTGTAATCGCAGAATAGTCAGCAGAACTTTTTTTCATAAACGCCGTATCGTAAGATTGGATAACGTGTTGTAGAGGAGGAAGTGTTTCATTTTCCCAATCTCTCCACCACTCACGTTTAATAATCGCTCCTTCTTCTGAAGTTGGATTTTGCATCCACTGTGCATTCCATTTTGACAAAGGTAGAGATGCTTTTTGTTTTTCTAATTCATCGATCTCCCAATACTCTGGCCAACAAGGTTCTCCTGATGGCATGATGGCAGGAAACTCAACCACTTCCCATTGATCAGCTTTTACTTCTCCTTGAGCCCTGATGAGTGCTCCAGTTAAATCTTTTGTATTCCACCTTGTCATCACAACCACGATTGATCCGCCCGGTTGCAAACGTTGACGTGGACCCGAGGTGTACCACTCGTAAGCTCGTTCTAATGCACCCATGTTCATTGAATCTTGTTCCGAGTGTGGGTCATCAATAATCAAGAGATCCGCACCACGGCCCGTGATTGCACCGCCAACACCCGCTGCAAAGTATTCACCGCCTTGCGCCGTTTCCCAACGTCCTGCTGCTTGTGAATCTTCACGCAGTCTTGTGCTAAATATTTGTTGATACTCTGAAGAATCTAAAAGTGATTTTGCTTTACGACCAAACCTAACAGCAAGTTCTGCAGTGTGTGTTGTTTGAATAATCTTGAGTTTTGGATTACGGCCCACCATCCACGCTGGAAGAATGTAAGATGCAAACTCAGATTTTGTGTGTCGTGGTGGCATGTTCACGATTAAGCGTTTAATTTTTCCTGAAGCAAGGTCATTGAATTTTTGTGCAATAATTTTGTGATGATAACCTTCAACAAAATCAGGCCATACATGTTTGACAAAAGACAAGAAATCATCACGCATTTTACTTTCTTTTTTCTTCTTCTCGTTCAATAAATATATTTTATAGAACTTATCTCTAATGTCAGGTGGTAATTTTTTTATTTTATCTAAGTCTACTTTCATTTGAAAAAAAATTTTGTAAAATTTTTAGCCGAATATTTTTAAAACTTCAAAACGTTTTTAGCATCATTAACCATATAAATCCAACATTATATACATATATTAGGATCCCTTTCTGTAGTTAAGGGTTATTAATAATAGAAAAATCTTCGATTTTGCTTTGTTGTTTAGTATCTCTTTTTGGTGGCAGATACACGCAAAAAAAACACGCCCCGCGGATCGCGGGACGTGTCAGGTTTTTTATTGATTAAAATTAAATTCTAATTGCTGTGATTTTTTATTTTCTAGTTTATGCTCGGAAACACCGCCAACTAAAAAATCAGGTTGCGTTTTTATTGTGATGTCAGTTCCAATTAATTTAGCAGTTTTATATAATTGTTCATCAATATAAAAATGGTAAGTTCTACTGCCGTCTTTATGTTTTTTATGAGTTACACGGGTTCGAACAAATTCATGTGAATTGCTTTTGCTTGTACCTATTAAAATTTCATTTAAGCCGTCATTTTTAACGCCATAACATTTTGAACTTTTATAGATACAAGCCGTGATTTTATTCCATATTGGATATGATTTACTCATTTTTTAATTACCCCCTTCAATATTTTAATTTGAGTATCATTAGCAAGGCGGTCAATGGTTCTTGAAACATCAACCCCCGTCTTGTCTTGGTAGTCTAATAAAATAGTTTTAACGTGATTAAACTCATCAATGACTTGTTTATCAATTAAAACTATTTCATAGTTATCTTTTATGTAAAGTCTATTAATAGCAGGGTTTGGAATAGACTTTCGTTTTTTTAAAAGATATTCATCCAAAGCTAATACACATTGATTTTTAGCTTCAACGAAAGTTTCCCCGTATCCATAAACACGGGGAATATTTTCTTTATCAATGGCCTGATAAGTTATCAGGCCATCATTTATTTGTTTAGCTTTCATTTTATTTTTTCACTTTCTTTTTTAATGTGTTAACCGCTTTTTTATATTCTTTTTGCGGTTCATTAATTCCGAACATCTCACTTAATTTTTTAAGAGTTTCGGGGTCATCTAGTTTTTCAAAATTAATCGCTTTTTGAAAACCAAACGGATCTGTTATTTTTACTTTCATTTTTTTTCTTTCTGTTGTTGTTTTATACTTGTATACTTGATTTTATAGGATATGACAATTACAACAAATGTTTCAAAATATTTCAGCTTCTAGGGTTCATGGTTCAGGGACCGGTTGCCGGGGCCTGCTGCAGGTTCCCGGTTTAAGGCCAATAATACAAGATACATTTTTAAAAAAAGTATCAGGTATAAAGACACAAGCTACAAGCTACAAGCTATCAAGATACAAGCTAATATTATTAAAGTCACAAGCTAACGGCTCAGGGACAACGGTGCAAGATACAAGCGACAATATCTGACTTCCCTCATAAAGTTTCACGCTACAAGGCGCGAGGGTCTCGGCTAAGATAAAAGAGTTTTTTGGATGTCTAATATGAAAAGATTTTTGATGAGGGGAAAATTTAAAATAGCGTTTAATAACTTTCATCTCAACAGTAAAAAAAGTATTATTTTTATTATATCCTAGTAAGTCAGGAGTGCCAAAAGAGGCGGAGTTTTCAATTCTAGTCCAAATAATGTTGGGAGTTTTTTCTTTAAATTTACGCCATAATTTAGTCTCATTTCTTGCCATGAATACAGCGTACACTCATGGCAAGAATAAGGCAAGATTAAGCTACTTCTTCTAATTGATTATAATAGTTTTCTATATCGTTCATTTTTTTATCTATTTGTTTTATTGTTAATTTCATTATTCCCCCCTTTCTATTTTAAATAATACTCGCCAATCACTATCAAGATATTCACCACCATAAGACATTGATTGTAATTTAAAATTTATGTTATTTGATTTTAATAGTTTGTTAATAGCTTCAGTAAATTCCATATGATACTCAATCATTGAATAACCATATACATCACCAACACTATCAATAGGTACTCTTACTATTCTTTTATTCATTGTTTATCCTTTCAGTTGTTTATTCATTTATTCCTAATACTTTCTCAATACGATCTAATTTTTTTAATCTTTTAGATACATATTTCATATCTTTAATACAAGCATTTACATCTGCGTCATCATCATAAGACACTCTTTCAAAATGTTCTTGTAAATACATATCAAAATTATTTAAATCTGAATGTATTCTATTTACATTATATTCTTTCATTTTTTATTTTTTCCCTCCATTTTTGAGCATAAGATTGTGTTTTTAATGGAGTGAGTTTATTAAATACAGATTTACTCATATTATAATAGTGAGGACTTACAGTTTCATCCATTATTTTAATATAAACTTTTTTATTTCTTAAATCATAATCAATCTTTCCAATAATTGCTACAACTTCATCTTTAATTTTACAAGATGAATAAACAACATAAGATTGTAATTGATTATCTCCAATTATATCACCCTCTACTTTTTCAATATTATGATCTAATATTTCTAAAGTCATATCCATTTTAAATGCTTCCAATGGAGTAGGTTTTCTATTATAGTTTATGCTTATTGCGCTCATTTTATTATATCCTTTCGTTAATTATTATTAATTATACTATTGACAAACATTGTCAATAGGATTATGTAGGACACATATTCATTAATATTTTTTAATGTATATATCCTTTAGTGGCGAGTGGATACATTCGCCACGTTTGTTTAGACACAATGCCCCCCAGTGGTAGGATTTCAACTTCCTGGCTGGGGTTGCAAAGTGACAAGCGATTGACAAGCGACAAGCTATAGGATAATATAAGAAAGTAGAAAGGATATTATGACAAAAGAAGAAGAAGTGAAAGATAGAATAGACGCTTATGTTGAAGAAACGTGGAGATGTTGGATAGATCAAGAAGCGTCTATGAAAAAAAATGGTCTTAAAAGTATGTTTGAACAAATATTAGAGGACGGAAAAGAAATTGGAAGAAAGGAGAAAAAATGAAAAAAAGTATTAAAGATCTTAAATTTGGGGATTTAATAAAATTTGACAATCATTATCATTGTGTTTTTAATTATCAAATTGATTGTTCGAATATGGTTGGTTTAGTTATTGATGTAGATCAACCAACAAAAAAAGATGGAAGACACATGATAGTGATTAAATTAAAATCTAGAAAACATGCGAAGGATTTAGAAGATTGGGACAACTCTCTATCCTTTAATTTTCCAGATGATGAAGATCATTATAATGATGTAAAAGTAAATTTAATTAAATAGAAAGGACAAAAAATGGATAAATTAAAAATTAAAATAGAATTTGATTGTTTGGCTAATAAAGAGGAAACAGAAGAACAATTAAATAGCATAATCAATTACCAAATATATGAAAAAATTTGGAATGTTGATTTTAACAAAGGTGTAAAATTAACTATTAGTGAAAAGAAAGGATAAAATATGACAATAAAAAATATAGCAGATAAAATAATAAATGACGCTTTAAATAGTGAGCAATATTTTCAATGTTTAATTAATGGAAGTAGTAAATCACAAGCGTTAAAACTAGTCATAGATGAGATGAAACAAAATGGAGTTTTTGAAAAATATGTAAACCAACAGAAGAAAGAAAGGAAACTAAAATGAAAGTACAAAACATAACAAAGAAAGGAGAAAAAATGAAAAAATATAGTTTTGTTTTTTGGTGTGGTTATGTGTCGAATGAAGATGGAAAACCATCAATTCAACATGTAACTGAAAAAGATATTTCAGAAGATAATGGTTTTTTTGATGAAGATATCAAAGAAATTAAAGATCTTTCTGTAGGACAAAAACACGACATTCATGGAGTATTAGAATCAATGAGTGTTTACAGATATAATTAAAAGGAGAAAAAATGGAAAAATGTAACCACTGTAAAAAGATAGTAAAACAAGCACCATTTGGACAATGTGATGATTGTTTTGAACGATCAATGGAACAAGACGGAAGTGTAGTTTATTCAATAAACAAACAAGAAAGCGAGGAAGAATGAAACTTGACAATAACAGAAAGAAAAATATAATGAAAAACAGAAAGGAGAAAAAAATGGATAAACAGAAAGCAATTAATTTTTTATATAAAGATTGGTTAGACTATAAAAAGCACATAGAAAGTGGTTTTGATGATGGATATGTATTACAGGAAACTTTTACTGAATATCTTGAAAGAGAAATAATTATGAATGAAAGAATAGAATATGAACAAGCGAGTGAGCAGAAGGAATAATATGAAAGTTAAAAAAGTTAATTGGTATGATGAAGAATTACATAAATTTTATGATACTAAAAAAGATAATGATGGTTTTATTTATGGTTTATATGGCTATGACGGGGACAATATAATAGATGTCCAATGGTTTAAATCAGAAATAGAGAGAGATCAACAAGCGAGCAAACAGAAGGGATAAAATATGAACGATAAAGATAAACTATACATTCAAGCGTTTGAAAGAATGTTAGCTGAACAGCAAAGATTAGACGCTAATGTAAAACTGATTCATAAAGCCATTTATGCAATTTTTGGTGTTGTATTGGCTTTACTAATAACTTTAATATTAAGTAATTTAGGAATAATTACATAAAAGAAAGGAGAAAATAAAATTAAAAAAAACACTTGGGAAAAAGTAACAAAAGAAGAATTTGATTTTTGGCTAGAGGAAAATTGGAGAGATTGGTTACCAAATAATTTTCTAAACATGATCAATGACAACAAACCTCATGCATTAAGCGATTTAAAGTATGAGATAAAAGACAACTACAGGAGAAAATAAAATGAAAAAGTTATATTATACAAATGGAAAATTAGGGTTTGATTTTGAAGATTTTTTTATAACAGATCCATTTTCTTCAACTTGTTGTAGATTTGAAGTAGATCCTATTAAAGAATATGGATTAACCAAAAAACAAGTGGAAAGATTCAACAAGATATTTACTAATAGAAATAGAAAGAAAGGAGAAAAATAAAATGAGTAGAGTAATTGAAAAATTAAAAAATTTAGAGAAAAAAGGTTTGGTTAAAATAAACTACAAGCTAGGCTCTTTTGAAATACTAACAAAAGACAAACAGAAAATAAAAGACATCACTATAAGTATAGCAACGTCAGACCCTAAAACTTGTTTGCAGATGTTTAAACAAATGTATGGTAAAGATTAATATTTTAGAGGGACATTATTATTGGTGTCTAAAAAATGGTAGAGATACAAGTTGGTACAAACCGGAAGAAAAAAATCAAAAACCACAAATATTAAAAAAACCTGGGGTCAGCTCAAAAAAATCTTCGTTTAAAAGCCCGTAGAGAGCTTTATTTGACCTTGCCCTTACCTACCATACCCCCAAATTTAAAAATTAAATATTTTTTGGAATAGCCTGTAAATTAAAATGTATGAACCTAAAAGGCTCAACCCCATTATCAACAATAAATTGATGAGGTAAAAAAGAATTGAAAAACATCATAGTCCCAGGCACAGGCTTGAGTAAAACTTTTTCGGTCGCAAGCGTGACTATATTTTTATCTTTTTCAGGTAGCTGCGTCATCATTTTACCCGCTCTTGGATCATGAAACATAGGAGCAGATGTTTTATCTGAACATTTTAGAAAGTAAAAACCAGATATATGATTGTTCCAATGTATGTGAGTGTCATGGTGTCCACCACCTTGGCTAGCAAACTCTTGACACCACATCTCCGTGTATTCTAAATTGTAATTAGTCATGTCATAGCCTTGAGAATCTAATATATTCTCAGAAGTTGATTTAATAAATCTTCTAAATTGATAAAGAGTTGCATCATTAATTAAATTTTCAGTATGATAGGACAAGCCAATATCTCCTATATCTTTTCCTGCTTTTGCTTCTCTTGATACTATCTGCGGTGCGGTTCTCTTTTTAGCCTCAACAATAAACGGATCACAAATTTTATTAACTAGATCTAAATATTGTGGGGCTTCTGTTCTATAAACAGCTGATTGAAATATAGGTGACGTTGTTAATTCCATTATAATATTTCTCCCTTTGTGTTAACTATTTTACCCATAGGAGCAAACTCTTGGTCTAAAACCTCTATCACTATCCTATGTGTTTCTCTACTTCCTATAACTTGATTTTCTAATAGCTTCATAGATTTAACATCGTAATATCTTTCGCCTGCTTTGACTTGAAACCTAGCATCTTGTGTTATAGGTGACTTTAGCATCTTCTCCAAAGCCATTTGTACTACTTTCGCCTTTATCATATACTTAAATTGACTTGTATCTTTAATGACTATAAAAGTCAATCATGGGTAAAAAACCAACACTTACGGAAAAACAAAGAAAATTTGCCTATGAATTAGTAACTAATGAGGGCAGAATAACGGCAACTGAGGCAGCAAAACGAGCAGGCTATGGTTCACCTAGAGAAAGAGCTTATGAGTTACAAAACCCTAGAAAACACCCACTTGTTGTAAAATATATTGGAGAAATTAGAGACGAGTTACAGAAAAAATATGACATTACATTCCAAAGACACATATCTGAACTTGCAAAGATAAGAGATCAAGCAAGAGAAAAAGGCGCCTGGTCAGCTGCGGTTAACGCTGAAGTAGCAAGAGGCAAGGCTGGTGGACTTTATGTAGAGCAAAAAATTATTAGAACAGGTAAACTAGAGGACTTGTCCTCTGAAGAGTTAGAGGCACGTATGAAAGAAATTTTAGATGAATATTCACCTATACTTGATGGTGTTGAGGTTACTGACTTAACCAATGAAGTGAAACAAAAGCAACAAAAGTTACGGCTGCAACCAAACCAAAGTAAGCCAGAACCCCAAACCAAAACTTCTGATTACTCGTCAGACTCACCTTCGTCTTCATTATCTGAATCATCTTCTTCAGAAACATCTTCAGAGTCGTCATCATAATCATCATCCTCTGATACTCCGACAGTTAAATCTTCAACTGTCTCTCCATTATCATCCTGTATTACTAGTTTACCATCTTCAATCATATCTAAGATAGCATCTTTGACCATGTCCTTAATAGATTTAGCCATAGTTTTCTCCCTGTTAGTTAGTTAATTTTCTCCATGTGTCTTACATTAGAGATAGGAAAACAATTTCTGTCTCCAAAAGTTATTTCCCCGTCTGGGTCTCTATCATAACTGGAAAATATTTTAATACTTTTTTTATCTTTTTTAAAAACCCACGCTTCAGAGTACGGTTCACTGTATGTCATCTTATCAAATTCTGTTGCACTAGCCCAACCGGTATCACCACACGGATCTGTCCACCATATTTTGTATTTATCATATGGAAACTTATCCGGTCCTACAGGTGCAAGTTGTTTCTTTTTTCTTTTGAATTTTATTTTTCCCATAGAACTTTTTTATACCAAATCATGTTTTTTTAAAACTCCAATTCATGCGCGCGCGTTGGGTATTTGTATTGATAATGATTATTACATTTTGTGTGTTTTGTGTGTTCTCTGTGTGAAGCAAAAAACACAAAATTTGCTTAAATAAGCATTGATTTTACTATGTTTTCTAACTTTGTGTGCTTTGTGTGATGATTTTCTATCTTTTTTTTTAAAAAAAAAATAATTTACCAAAAAAAACTACTATAGAACACACAAGGCTTAAAAAACCCTTTATTTATGGGATTTGCCACTTTTATGCCTTATTTTTTTCACAATCACGCCACAAATGATATTACGAGGGCTGCGCTTTCAGTTCAACAGTAGCTATCGTATCATTATGCTGACTACCATGAGCTACAATAACAACCTTAATTATCTTAAATCCGTATTTTTTTCCTATTCCATTGCTATTCCAGCCAAAAGAAATTACCTTTCCACCAGGTTTTATAATCCTTGATATTTCTTTTCTACAATTGGACCAATAACCATTATTCATTGGATGATTAAAAGATAAACCATTGCTAGAATACATTTCTTTTAATTGTCTTTGCGAGTAGGGCGGATCAAAAACTAAATTAGTTGTAGATAAATCATCAATTGTTTTAAGATACTCAATAGCATCTTGTTTATATGGGTGTGGAAAAGGGTCTATGTAGTCATTATCTAATTCATCTTTCAATAACTTTTTAAAAGGTTTAATTGAAAATGTTTTATGACTAGGCATACACCAATATCTTTCTATCTTAATATCCGTGTTACGAGGGCTGCGCTTCGTTGGCCCTGTTCCGTTCTTCATAATACTCGTCCACTCTCTTCAAAAACTTATGTTGATTATTAATAAACTCTTGTCCATCTATGGTAAACCTTTGAAAATAGTTATCTCTGCTGCACATCAAGATCACCCCTTGAGTAATCTTTGTACCATAAACATAGTTATGAGCCATGGCATATGCTCCTAATTGTAGGAAATAGTCTTCAATCCACTCTCTTTTCTTAGGTTTGTTGGTTTGCTTGAAGTCCACTATCGATTGATGCCCTTCATAGACCCCTACAACGTCTGTAGCGCCCGCATACAGACCTGGATAGTGTACCGTGACCTCTGACCCCCAAATCTCGCTCAGAGAGCCTGTGAGGCCGTTTTTAATGATCTGTTCGGCCATTGTATGGGCGTTCTTACCTACATCCGTCAAATCTAGATGATTTTGACCCAACAAATACCCCTCTAGGATATTGTGCATTGCAGTGCCTCGGGTTGCCGCTTGATCCTTGGTTCGTGTTGCTTGTTCCTCGCCGACTCTTGCCTTCCAATCCTCTAAAGCTTTACGTTTCTCTGGCGGTTGCGTTGCAGCCAAGATTGTTGTTACACTCGGCAACTTCTCCTGTCCAACATCATAGTGTCGAGAGCCCTGGATCAAGGACCTTGAACTTGCCGGATAATCGAACTGTTTATTCCATTTCATTTAATCTCTCCGCTTCGATAATTGCTTTGCCGATTTCTTCCGCGATTTGCGGGACGATAGAATTTCCCAATCCTTTAAGTCGGTGTACCCTTCCGGATACCCCATGAGCCACTCGACCCACGTTGGGTTCAAACTGCCACGATCCCCACGATATGCCACCTGATCGTTGATGCTGATCGGCATACCCTTCTCTAGTTTCATCTTCATTCGTTTCTCGGAGCTCGGTCCCCTGTCGCAGTGCGCGTCGGGAGTTCGCCACAATCCAGAGTCTTTCGCGTCTGTGCGGGGCACCGACGCCTGCAGCTGGAATATTGAACGCCCTGACTTCGTAACCTTCTCCTTCCAAGTCAGTGCACACAGTCTCGAAGACCACGCCGTCTTGGATGTTAGTAAGGCCTTTGACATTCTCTCCAATAACCCACCTCGGGGTAAGCTCTTTGATAATTCGAAACATTTCAGGCCAGAGATGTCTGTCGTCACTTGTTCCTTTTTGTTTGCCTGCGACCGAGAACGGTTGGCAGGGGAAACCTCCTGTGATGATATCGGGAAGTTGAACTCCGTCTGCTTTGAGTCTTTGTTTTGTGATTTCTCTGACATCTTCGTATACCTTTTTACCTTTCCAATGTTTGTTAATTATTAATTTACTATATTTATCGTTGTCGCAAAACGCTACCGTTTGAAAGCAACCTGTTCGTTCTAACCCTAAACTAAATCCGCCCAGACCACTAAATAAATCTAATAATTTAAATGTCACAATCTATTTTTTCCCTTTATAAACTTTCTCTAACCATTCGTCATAATTATCCCACTCGATAGGTCGCTTAACATCATCTGGTTTATACATCGTATAACAAAGCGTCAACTCTTCTCCAGGCAAGATGTTAGTAATCGTAACTAGATTCCAACGATTATCTTTTTGCACTCGCATACAGTTCGGTTCATCGCTATGATTAATAAATCCACCAAGAGGAGTTCTTACCAACAACGGTGGACAGCTCATGGTTTCGATATGACAAAGTCCAAGATCCGTGCTCCGGTGTATAAACCTATCGGTAAATAAACCTTGTCCCTCGATCTTACTTTCTTCGATGAACAGTCCCTCGGGTAAAGGTCTGTAATGGTTCTCTTCGTCCATAAAGTAATTTTATCCTCTCATTCTCAATGTGGTATCCTTGAAACTCTTTGTCCTTCGTTTCTTTGATCCTCAGCATATTTTTTTTGTATTTCATTTTTTTCTTTCTCCATTTGTTTTTGTCTTTTTTTGTACCGCTTTTTTGTTCCTTTTCTTTGGGACATCTATTTTACCTTCTTCGTGGTAGATGATTTTGACATCTCCTTTTTTAGTTCGTGGGTAACGACCGATTTTACTACCGTCACTCCGTCTGCTCCTTGCTTTAACATCATAGCACTCGATGTTAAGGTTCCTAGGATCCACGGTAATGAGATCGATAGGACCATTCCTTTGACATGCTTTGAAAACATAGTAGCCCTCCTTTTGAAAGTGGCAGATGGCTAGGTTTTCACCCAGACATCCCTTTAGTTTTTTTGTCATACATTGCCTTAAATCTAATACCACTTGTTACGTTACCAGATACAGATATACGTTCGCAATTAGATTTAAACGGATAAACCCAATGCTGTAACCAAGCGGGAAAAATATACATGTCACCCGTTTGAGGTAAAAATGTCTGATAGGTGATGACGTCTCTAGGTCCATCACCATAAGTGAATGTAATCCCACCTGGTCCAGCACTTGTTCCTTTGTATTGCTTATTCTCTGTTATAAGCTCATCAGGAATCTGTAAATAAATTACCCACGACAAAGCTCCTCCATGAGAATGTGGTGGATTAAAATCACCAGGTCCTTGAAAGTTTGCCCATAGTGATTCTAAATTATAAATCTCTCCGCCGCCTTTGATAATATTCTTGTCACCTGTCCAGTCTTGTAGTGCGTGGTCGTACATCTTAAACATGTCACCAAAAAATTTATCGAAGAGGCTAGAGTTTCTAAACTCAACTTGCTTTTTTAATATACCCGCCAGCTGAGACTCGAAATCTTTTTTACTTGCTTTGGCTTCAGATAAGAATAGTTTTCTCCACTCTTCATCAATACTTGTCTTAACAAGACAAGGGCCCCAGCGTAAAACTTCGTAATTAATGGCTGACATTATTTACATTTTCTTAAAAGTTTTTGATCAATAACTTCTTGATCAGCCACCCAAACATAGCTCCAACTATGTGTGCCTGTTGATTTGTCAAAACAACGTTTGCCAAATACAATTTGTTTGTTAGCACATCCTGCTAAAAATAAAAGAGCAGTTATGGTTATGATTATCTTTTTCATCTTTCCTCCTTTTTATAAAATTTTAGTATATTCTTTTCGTTAATTTCAATCTCACCTTGGTTGTCACAAGTCTTACAATCTTTTTGTTCATCTAGTTTTTTACTTGTTCCAACGTATCCATTACCATTGCAATCAGGACAAATCATTTTTAGCATTATTTCTTTTTTGTATAGCAAGATTTGCTATTTTTTCTCTACCTTCTTTTGTAGACTCTAAAGATAACTTATTTGCAGTGTTAATATTTTCTATTTTTTCTAAACTAGCTAACATAGCAATTATAGTTGCTGATTCCATGTAAGGCCTTTGTGCAAAATAATTTATTAATTTTTTTCTTTGTTCTTCTGTTAACTTATACATGCTTTCTCCTCTTCTATTATTTTATTTATTTTTTTAACCATTTTCTTTTTGACAAAATGAGCCTCGTATCCTGCCATTTCACATACACGATAAAACTCTACATTAGGAAATAAAAACCAATGCCTAGCTAAATTTCTGTCCGAACGAGTAATCCAACCCGATGAATTATATGTTTTTAATGCATCTTTTGCCGCTTCTAATAAAACAGCTTTCCATAAAAGTCTTTCTGGACTTTTATCAACTTCCTTAAACTCAACGGTGCTTATACTACCTCGTAATTTTGCCATTTAATTTTTTAACTCTCTCTTTAACTAAAATATTAATAACTTGTGTTCTGCTAATCGTGGCATTTGGCACCATCAAATCTCTAAGTTTACTAATATTATTGTATGTTTCTTTCGGTAAAGACACATTTTTATACTTTGTAATGTCTGTCATATGTTATATACTCTTCTTTCATGTTAATTTTTATAAAAAATATATTAAATTATAGGATTGTCAAGTGAAAACTTTTTTTCTTTTTGCAGTAATCTGCTTTGCAGATCCATCAGCCCCTAGAGGTATAAGTTGTGTTGATTTTTTTGAACCTGATAATATCAGCTACAAATCAAAAAGTAAGTGTTATGCTGCTGCAGAGAGAACAGGAGATACTTTGTATAATTTATATGAAGAAAAACATGGTAGAATTCTAGAGTTAATTGTATGGTGTGTAACGCCTAGAGGTGACCCTATATAGGTTTACCCTGACCCACACTTCTTTTCTTGGTCCTTGCTCTTTTATTAGGGCTCTTTGAATGACGTCCCGGTCTTTTGCGTCTTCGTTTTTTAACGTAGTTATTAACACCAAAAAGTGGCTTTCTTTTAGCCATTATTTTGCCTCATTTGTTTTAAAATTTCTTTGGCATCATCAGTCATCTCTATGTATCGTATGGATCCGTTAATGTATTGTTGTATTTCACTCTCACACTGAGAACATTTATAAAAATCAGATACAATAGAAAACAGTAACGCTGTTTCTTTACATTCAGGACAACGGCCTATAACAGTTTTAATTTGTGGTATCTTTAGATCCTTGTTCATTGTTTTCGTTAGTTGCATCCTCTAGTTTTATTAAAGTTCTTTTAATAATAGAATCTTTTTCTTTTATTGTTTTTTGTAATTGTTCTATTTCTGTTTGTAAACTTCTTATTTGTTCACGATATTCTGATGTTACATTTACAACTTTTGATAATTTTGGCATGACTTACAGATATTATTCCTTAATAATCTTTGTAATATATTTTCTGCCTTTATAAATTTCTGTTTGTGCTTCTACTTGTTTACAGCTGAATCTAACCTGGGTAGGATCTATTTCGCGCTCAGCTAGGCGCTTAGATTTTAAACATTTAATCATGTTTTCTTTGGGCGTGTGTTCGATGAGTTTACCATCGTGATACATCATTAATGCTGCAATAAGTTCTATCATAATTATTTACCATTTTTATAATGCATTTCACGGTTGCTGTCTTTTAATTTTTCAATATCTTTTTGCACTTTATCCATGTCTTTTTGCAATCTAGATATATTAACGTTATTATGCATACCTGTTTCAAGGGCTTTGTTAATCTTTTCTATATCTTTTAATATTGATTCGATAAGTAGAAATTGTTCCTGGTCCGCGGGCAGTGATCCCATCTGACCACGTGGCCATTTTATTCTAAACTCTGTATTTAGTTCTAGGTCTTTCTCCATAAGATCTAGTCTAGTGCTGTGTTGATTAATTTTTTCCTGAATGCCAAAGTAGCTCATGGTTCCAACGGCTACGATTGCGACTAGACTCAAAACCGTTTTAAATGGCATTTGAATCTTAGACTCTTCACTAATCTTCATTATCTCTTTTTTTGCCATAAAACTTATCTCTTCTTTTATCAGCCTCTATTTTTGCAATCCATTTTTTTGTTTCTGGATCTTCTGGATCTTTTGTAACAAAAGATTTTTGCATATAATCTAAAAAAATTATTATTGTTGCAATAAATAATAATGCATCAACCATTATTTTAATAATGGGTTGTCGTTTTGAATTTTAAACTCTTTTATAGTTAATTCTAAGACTTGTATTGTTTTCTCTAGCACAGCGATTTTTGTTTTATTATCAGCAATTTGTTTTGTAAGTGGGCTAGGATCAAAAGGCTCAGCAATATTAGCTAGTTTCTCTTCAATCTGACCATACTTTACAAAACCTGCACCAATCGCACCAATAAGTCCAATCAATGTTACAATGTTAGCTAGGTTCTTTTTTATATTATCCATTTTTCAACATCCTTATTTCGTTTAAAAGTTTTTGTTTTTGTTTTTTTATACTTATAATCTTATTTTGATATTTTACAACAGGGTCGTTTTGTATGTAACTTGTCAAGGTTTTATTGTAGATTAATCTATTATCTAGAATATCTGCTTGTTTTTCATAGATTTTTTTATCTTTGTAAAAAGGCTTCTGATATAAATTTAACTTAGCATTGTCCATCATAGCTTGTAATTTTATTACATTTTTTACTTGCAAATTTTTATCTATGTCTTTAATCTGTTCATCCACTTTATCCATTATGACTGCAAGATTGGCTTTGATAGTTTTTTTCTGTTGTATCGCTTTTTGTTCCTTAGTTTTTGTAGCTTGAACAGTGGACTTCTTAGGAGTTTGGCGAACGGATTTGGTTTTTTGTTTTTCTTTTTTTTCAACTTTAGTTACCTCCTCTTTTTTTTCTTTTTTTTCTGGTGTTGTGTTTGTTGGTTCTGCTTCTAGTTCTACAGTTTCCTCTGTGTTACTAGGTTCTTCTTTTTCTTCTGGTTGCATCGTAGGTAGCATTGTCATTTGTGGTTCTTTTTCTTCTTGCATATTTTCTGGTGGTGGCATCAGTGTTGGCTCTGGCATCACTTCAGATTCTTTTTCTTCTGATGGTAACATTGTAAACATTTCTGCAAATGTTTCTAACTCCACAGGTTTTTCTTTTTCTTTGGGTGCCACTATCATTGGTTGCATAGTTATAATTGGAAGTTCTTCTTTTGGTTCTGGTAATAACATGGGCAGGGCTTCAAATACTTCTAACGTTACAGGTTCTTCGGGTTCTGTCATTCTTAACGGTTCAAATTGTATTTCTTCGTTTAGTTCTAACTTTTGAAATAGTTCTCTAACCTCAGTAAATTCTGTAGATAAAGTTTCACTAACACCAATTAAATTATTTTCTATTGCTGGAGGTAAAACAACATCATCATAAGTCATGCTAACGGATATATTATCTACATTAGGTCCGCCTAAATTAGAAGGTGCGTTAGCATCAGATCCACCTATATTAATATTACCTAGATTTGACCCAACACCTGTATAGATAAGTTGATCAGTAAAATTTTCTCCATTGATATCTGTAACGTTAGTTCTACTTTGTGTGACTGTTGCTAGAATATTACCAGCATCATCTTTAATAGTTAGTGTATTTGTAAACGTATCTGCAGGTCCTGATCCACCCCAACATCCTGCAACACCACATTCACCATTTTGCACTTCTATTTTAGAGTTAAGTGTTATGCCATTGTTTAACATGGGTTGTGTAATATTCTCTGATGTTAAACCAAAGTCTTGATTTATAGATCCGTTGTTACCAAACTCTAAATCATATTGACTAGATAAGTTATCCGGTCCTGTGCAACAGTCATTTAATACTTGAACATCACCTTGTGTGGTCCAACCATTAGCATTACCTGTTTCAAAGTTTCCGTTGGTGATTAAATTACCTGTGGTTCTCTCTTCAGCGTTACTGAGACTTAGACTTAATAGGAGGCAAAGGCTTGATAACAATAGTTTTTTCATCGATCTTTTCCATTATTTTTAAATTTTTTGTATACTGTCTGTAATCAGGTCTTAGCTTATCGTATTTTTTCCAAAGAGTATTAGCTTGTTTTCCAATCTTACCCTCAAATGGACAAGGTGTTCCCGCTTGTACCATTGCTTCAAACACACGTGGGTCTTGACAAAGAAGAGATATTGCAGCTACTTTCATACCCATTGAATCTAATTGTCTTGATAGTTTTATTCTTTCACAGTTTTCATCTCTAAATGTTTTACCACCAGAGACACCCAAACCAAAAGTTTGAACTCCTGCACTTGCTCCAACACTACATACATCAACGCCAGATGAGTTTACACCAGGAGCAAAAGCACTTGGTGGTGCTGATCTTATGTTAGAAGTTGAATTGTTTGTTGTAGTTGAACTTGAACTTGATCCTGATTGATAAGTTGTAGAAGATGTGTATCCACCTTCAATGGCTGTGTTAGATCCGGATGTATTATTTTGTGTTGATCCAGCATTAGCATCACTTGTTAAAGCAAGTGATATAACTATTGCTAATAAAAACTGCCTAATCTTTTTCATCTTTTTTATCTACCTCATAAAACATTCTGTCAGAGTCCTCAGTAATCAGCCCTTTGTTCTCAACATTCCAATAGGTTGTTTGTACTTTGTAGTCTGGCCAGTTGTTCTTTACTGTGAAGCTTGGAACACTCCAGATTAATCTATTGTTTGGTTGAGCGGCAAAGTTGCCGTTGTCTAAAGCAAGAACATGAGCACACTTATGTTCTTGAGGTATTTCTGAGTGCTCTACATCTAGTATATTACTATCTGGAGCGGCCCAGTCAATGGTAAATAAGTATTCACCATGATAAAATTTTTTGTCTATGCCTCTAAATTTACCTTTTTCGCCTACTAAAAAATCAAAGCAATGCACACTAGGATGATAACTAAAACAGTTCCACAGTTCCAACTCGTGTACTGACATATCCGGCACTTTGGCTCGGTCATGCGATTTTTGGAAAAACGCTGAGATAGGCAGTCTCCAATAACACGCACCGTTCTCCAGCATACAGTGGAATAGTATGGCACGTCCTGCAATACTTGTGATACCGAAGACCACAACGTCTTCAGCCTCTCCGTGATGTTCTTGTAAATCATATAAATATTCTCTCCTTATCTGACAATAGATTGGTGGTATATTTGCATTTAAATAAGCCATAGTTAATCATAAATATCGCCCCAAGTTTCGCCTGATTCATAGTCAACTTTGTTTGGGACTTCCAAGTTAACGGCATTTTCCATAATCTCAATAATTTTTTTAGCATGATTCTCAGACTCAACTGATAAATCTAATTCATCATGAATTTGTATATGTGCTATAATACCTTCTTTGTAAAGTTCTAACATTGACTTTTTTGTCATGTCTGCTGCAGAGCCTTGTATTAATTTATTTAGTGCTTTGTATGTGTAAGCTCTCTTAATTCCTGGTCCGTGTTCCTTGAGTGCCTCTTCATGAGGCATGGCTTTATGCATACCAAATTGATTTGGCTCCCACAGATGAAACCTGCATAGTCGTCCTAGTAAAGTTCTTATCTGTCCACGGTCTTGTGCACGATTAGATGCTGCACTCATTAACTGTTTTACAAAAGGAACTTTTTTATGATATTGATTAAATAATTCTTCTGCCTTTTCTTTCGTAACACCTAATTCTGCTTGTAATTTATTTTTACCCATACCATAGAATAAACCTAAATTAATTGTTTTAGCTTGTGATCTTGGTATCTGCGCCATGTCTGCAACGATCTGGTGAAAGTCTGTTGAGATATCACTATTATATGCTTCAATAACTTCGTAAACAGATGGAAACTTATATAAAGATGCATAGTGCACAACTAGTCTTGGTTCTTGTTGTGAGTAATCAAAACATCCCCAGGTATGTCCCTCCTCTGGTAAAAATAAAGATCTAATTAGTGGTCCTAGGTCCTTGTTCCTTGCTGGTAGTTGCTGTAAGTTTGGATTATTGTAACTAAATCTACCTGTTACAGTTCCGCCTTGATCTGATCTTATTTGATTAATATCTGCATGTATTCTACCTTTGTGTTCATATCTAATTATTGTATCAATAAATGTTGTATGAGCCTTGTTTATCTCTCTAGCTTTTGCTATTCTTTGAACCATGGGATGCTTATGTTCTTGAAGAAAGTTTTTGGTAAAAGATGGTGACTCTGTTTTTTCAGTTCTGGAATAATCTAATCCAAGTTTGTCGAAAACTTTGGCGATGCTACGTGCGGCCCATATTTGAACATCTATTTGTGTTTCTTTTTCAACTTCTTGCAGTAATTGTGCTTCTTGTTTTGACAATTGTTTTTTCAGTGTATGAGCTCTTTCGACATCGACGCGAACCCCTTTAAATCTCATATCAACTAAACAAGGGAATAAATCAGTTTCTAAATTAAAAATAGATTCTATATCTTGATGAATAATTTCTCGTTTCATAACTTGCCAAAGTTCCAATGTTAACTCTGCATCTCTTTCTGCGTATGCTCCTACTTCCATGGCAGGTAGTTGCCATAGATCTTGTTTTGGATCTAAACCACGTGATTTAGCTGCTTCTATTAATGCATTTTCTGATTTACCATAACCAAGATAGTCCCAACCTAAACTATTTAAACTGTATTGAAAACGATTCTCATCTACAAGTGATGCAGCAATCATCGTGTCTACTATTAAACCATTAATTTTTATACCTAACTGACGTAACCAACACACATCATACATTGCATTGTGAAATATTTTGACAGAAGTTGTAGACATGATATCTTGAAACCATGATAAGACTTTTTTTCGATGCATATTTTGACCTGATGCGTGAGCAATCGGAAAATAAAATTTCCGACCAGGAACAGCAACAGCGATTCCAACAACGTCGCCATTTCCTATCACCGATCCTGAGCCTAATTTTTTTAAATCAGGATCACGAGTCTCTAAGTCAATCGCAATCTCGTCGTAAGATCTAAGATCTGGAAACTCTTCCGGCTCTACCCATTCGGTTTGTGCAACAAAAAGAGGAACTTTCATTTATAATCTCTAGCTATAATCATATCGATGTAATGTTTTGCTTTTTCTAAATCTTTCTTTTTACCTTTTCTAGAGTGTCTCAAAAGATATTTTATTACATTACCTGTTGGAAAATCTAATTTATTTTTTATAATAAATTCTGCAGGTTCTATCACATAATCTTTATAGTGATCCCCACCTTTGTCTTTTAACACTGCCTCAAAAAACAATGGGTTTGTCATAAATTATAACCGTACCTTTCTATTTTAGCTCTCATTAAGTAAAGATTTTTTCTTGCACGAGTAACACCTACATACCATACTCTATGTTCCTCATCTCTCTTATTTACACTATTCTCAACAGATTGTCTAATCTTCCTAGCGTTATCTAAAATTAAAACCACGTTATCAGACTCACCCCCTTTTGCTGCGTGTATGGTAGATAATCTTACTCTTGCGTCCTCGAATAATTTTTCTTTATTTGATAACATTAAACGTATATAATCTTTTTGATTTTTTGGTGCGAAAGTAAAGGATTCAAACCAGGTTAATTTTTTATCCATCTTGTCTGTGTATTCTTGTATGTCCTTCATTTCATTTTCCGTAATACTCTCTCCTTTTGTCCATCTAGTGTAGTTTACAATTGCTTTGTAAAGTTTTACTGTGTAACTCTTTCCCTTTTTAGTTTCATAATAAACTCCACATTCCTCTAATTGTTTCATGATATCTTTTAATTTAGATGCAGTTCTTGATAATATTAACCAATTACCTTTTGTTGTATCAACTTGATTAATATCAGATATGGTTGTTACACTACCCTCTTCATCTTTTGGACTATATCTTTTACCCACTCTAAGTCCTTGTATTCTATTAATTATTGTTTTTGATGTTTGTTGAACTTGTGATGGTATTCTGTGTGACTGTGTTAAAAATATTTCTCTACCAGATTCGTTAATAAATCTATTTACATCAGCTCCTGCCCACTGAAATATAGCTTGATCATCATCGCCTGCTAAATAAACATCTTGAGATTTTTCTACTAAGACATCATACATTTTCCATTGTAAAGGTGATAGGTCTTGTGCTTCATCTATAAACACGACTTCAAACTCAGGACAAACATTTTTTTCTATGAACATAGAAATCATGTCGTTAAAATCTATTAAATTATTTTTAACTTTATATTCTTTTAAATTTAAAGCTATGTGGGATAGTAGCTCCCACTTAACATCTTCGTTAATATATTCACTTGTGTACCACTCAGATCTTACAGATATATCTTTGTTTCTAGCTTTGTTAATAATTTGAAAGTATAAATTATCACATGTAAGATAGTGACTTTCTTGATCATTATACTTATCTTGAAAGTTGACTCTTATGTTTAACATTTTACCTAAGTCTTCGTAATGGTGAGGTTGCATAATATTTTCTTCTCTAAGTCCAAGTGAATGAAAAGCAAGTGAGTGTAAAGTTTGAAAATATTGTAATTCTTTTTTTGGTTTGTTCATTCTTTCTTTTGCTTCGTTAGCAGCTTTTCTTGTAAAAGCAAAATAACCAATCTTGTCTAGCGGTGTATCTATGTCTATGTAGTGTTTAACTATTTCTAAAAGTTTTGTGGTCTTCCCTGTCCCAGGTGGTCCATAGACTTTTGTTATCATAATATATCTTCTCTATCTTTCATAGAAATTACTTCGTCTTGATACTCCTCCTTTTTAAAATAAGATTTTAATATTTTAACACAAGTAACATCTGGATTAGATTTTTTATCACCAGATTTTTTTGGATATCTTTTTCTACAAACAAAATCCTCGTCTTGTATTTTGTACAATGTTTTCATTAACACACCCGTTCTGTCTTCTTTCATCTTCCATTCTTTATTTTTTAAAAAATTAAAAAATTTACCCCACACAAAATAAACATACTCATCATCCATTAATGTAGCTCCATTTTTAAATGATGTATGACTGTTAGCTAACACTTGAAACACATATTCATTTAAATACTCATGGAGTTTTTCTTCCTGACTAGTTCCCTCTGCTGGTTTAATTAAATCTACTCTACTAAATAATGCTGTTTGTATTTCAAAAAATTCAGAATTTTTTATTGTTGGTGGAACTATGTGTGCTTGTTCCATGAGCACACCTTTTAATTCTCTTTGATCTCTAAGTTTGTTGACGTGGTTTGCATGAATTTGAACTGTTTCACCTCCAGGTTTCTCTACTGTAAAATAGTATTCTGGGTTTGGTTTGTAATCTATCTGTGTAAGATTACTTAACATAGGCCAACTTTTCTTTTTATCTGATGTAATACCAAATTTTCTTTTAATACAAACAGATTTCATACAATAATTTACTATTGGATCCTCAGAGCAAGTATGACCTTTGGTATCTTTTTTCCACTGTTTAATTTTTAATTTTACTTTTTCATCATTCCAATTTGATGAATATACAAAATAGTTTCTAGCAGCTTCTAAAACTTTATCATCCCAATTGTCAGGATATTTTTTTTTCGCAAAAACCATATAATTATATAAAAAACGATCTCTACCATCAGTTAATTTATTTTTAGTTAATGCTTGCAAACAAGGCGGACCATCTATAAACTCTTCTGCCCCACCTGTTAGTTCATCTCTAACCAGCGAGTTTGCAAATTCTTCTAGCTCACTCGCTGTTTTTATGTTTGCATCTACAACTTGTAAAAATTGTTCTAAAGTAAACTCTGTTCCATCATGTGGATTAACTGCTACTCTTTCTTTTTTATTATAATATGGAAGATTTATAAAATTACCATTGATAGGTGTGTCATTTTCTGTTTTTCCTAATTCTGTTTGTTTTGGAAATATTTCTGTATTTGATTCTAGTTCTAAGACATACAAAAGTTTATCTAAAAAATTTCTTATAGCCGTAGCTTTTGTCTTTTCTTTTAAAAATATATAAAGGTGTAATCCACCACTTTTTGATTTTACTGGTATAACTGGTAATTTTTTATTAACAATAGTTTTTAAATATTTTCTTAAATCAAAATTTTTATAATCTGGATCAATATCTATTGCACCAAACTGTGCCATACCTTCATCATCACAAGGTTGCACACCAATAGATTTTTTGCCTTTTAAATGTTGAATATAATCAATGTTAGTAATGGGCTTTCCAGCCCAAGCATGTTTAACTCTTAACTTTCCTGTTGTAGTGTCTTTATAGCCGTTGGAAACATCAGCATAACCATAGTCTCTTTTTAATCCATTAAATATCTCTATAAATTTCTGTTCCATGCGATTTGAAAATGGGCAGTTTTAGCTGCCCATTTTTGTTTAAACTAAATAGGTGAATTAGTTTTATTAGAGTTATCGCCATGCTTAACTTGAATGTCTCCTTTTGAAACACTGTCAGAAAAAGCTTTAGCTTGTTGATACATAGAGGCATCTGCCACCTGTTCAACTTTACTAACTTCCCAACCAAACCATGTACCTTTATCATTAGATTGTTGCACGGTTTTTAAATTATAAATGTGGCTAAAAGATGCTGGAGTAAATAATCCATTCTTACCTTTTAGTTTTATACTCTGCATCATGCTGTTCCATTTTCTACTAATTTTTAATTGAGTAGATTTCATTGCAATTAATGCAGTTGACGGAGTTTCCCCCATGGTTATCACAAAGTGACTAGCTGTCTTTTCAATATAATTACCGTTTTGTAATCTATCTTTGTAGTCAGCTCCTCTTGTTGTTTGTGATAAAATATCACTAGTTGATGGATGAATTTGAATGGGAGCTCCCGGGCCATCGCCTCTGTCCTTCCATTCAATGTATTCCAATCTGTAATGACATGGAATAACATTTAATCCTTTTTCTCCATTAAACAACTCAGAAGTTACAGAGTTGTAAATCATGCCAGGTTCTGCACCTTCAACATATTTACCATCTCTTTTATTAACCTCTGGAGATAGTTGTCCTAGTATCTTTAGAAAAGGTAATGCTAAATCTTCTTGAGTTAGATTACCGATTCCTTTATTTGCATCAGCTTCAAAAACATTTGTTGCTAATGCATTTTCTTTTTTCGTTGTTACTTGTGCTTTGCTCATCGTTCTTATTTCCTTGTTATTTTGGTTCTGTTTCCTGAGAACACGTTAAATAGTTCAGAGGGCATATCTAGTCCATTTTCGATACGCTCTCTGACTAAAGCTTTAAGTGTCATAGGTTCAACCTTTAATTTTTGGACAGGTTGATATCCCCGACTCTGTGCAAGGTTAGCATAATTTGCTGCCTTGTTATCTTCGTTACGACCAAAGGAAACAGTTACCTCATTTTTAATAAGGTCACCTAGGTCGTTATCTCGAAGCCATTTAAATGCTTCTTCTTTCCTTGCGGTAGGGATAGAAGCACCGTAGACGGGTTTCACTTCAACAGCGGATCCGTCTGCTAATTTCATTGTTCTCACATTCATCTCTTGCATCATAGTTGGTATAACTTCACCTCCAACCATTTCTATTTTCTTTTTAAGTTCTTTAATGTGAGCCTCTGTATCTGCGAGTTCATCTTCTAGTTTTTGTAGTTTTACTACTTGTGAAGATAAATCACCAACGTCATCTATTTTAGATAATGAAGATGTTTGATCTTCCTCAAAGTTTATTTTACTCATCTATTTCTCCTTTCTCATATAGATTGATTTGAATGGGATAATATCTTCTTTCTTGTTTATCCCATTTTAGTAAATTATATTTACCGTTTGTTATGTCGGACACAACAGAACAAGCAACACCTATTATAGCAGGATCTCCTGTTAATAATAGATAATCTTCTGGTTTATAATCTCGTAACATTTTACGAAGTTTAAATACCAAAGGTCCAGGTGATAAAATAATTTGAGAAGTTTCTGGTAACAAAACTTTTAACCTCCCATATTCAGACGCACCTATAATATTTATTTTAGGGCGACCATCCCTTGTGCCAGGTATATCTTGTAGTATGTAAACAAAATTTTCCTTCATAACTTTCTTGACATTGAATTTAATCTATCCTATATAATATGTCAATAGAAAGAATAAATAAAATTTATGGATTATAAGTTTAAGACAAAGCCATTCGCACATCAATTAAAAGCTTTGGAGTTGTCATGGAAAAAACAAAATTTTGCCTATTTTATGGAGATGGGTACAGGAAAGTCTAAGGTATTAATAGATAATATATCCATGCTTTATGATAATGGTAAGATCAATGGTGTCTTAATTGTGGCACCCAAAGGTGTGTATAAAAACTGGTATGACATAGAGATACCCACACACATGGTTGATCACATAGAAAAAAATGTGGTGCTTTGGCAAGCCAATATTACACAAAAACAAAAATTAAAATTAAAAACTTTATTTAAAGCAGGTGAAGATTTAAACGTTTTAATTATGAATGTGGAGGCTTTTTCAACTAAAAAAGGAGTTGATTTTGCTGAAAGATTTTTAGCATGTCACAAGGCCATGATTGCGATTGATGAATCAACCACTATAAAAAATCCTGGTGCTAAAAGAACAAAAAATATTTTGTCTCTATCTAGGTATGGTAAGTATAAAAGAATATTAACAGGATCTCCGGTTACTAAATCACCATTAGATTTATATACACAGTGCGAGTTCCTTGATCCGTGGTTATTGGGTCATAGTTCTTACTACACGTTTAGGACTCGATATGCTCTAATGAAAACCGCTAACTTTGGTGGTCGTTCTGTGCAAATCGTAGTTGGTTATAGAAATCTAGGAGAACTGTCTGATAAACTAAAATCTTTTTCTTACAGAGTTTTAAAAGATGATTGTTTAGATTTACCAGAAAAAACATACATGAAACGAATTATACAATTAACACCAGAGCAATCTAAAGTTTATAATCAAATGAAACAACTAGCGCTTGCTGAGCTAAATGGTAAAGTCGTTACCACTGCAACAGTTTTAACTCAACTTATGCGACTTCATCAGATAACAGCAGGTCATTTTAAATCAGATGATGGTGAGGTTCAAAATTTAAAAAATGAAAGAATCACAGAACTTACTAACATCTTAAATGAGATTAGTGGAAAAGTTGTAATATGGGCACATTGGAGAAACGACATAGAAACAATTATTGAACATCTTAAAAAAGAGTATGGGGATAACTCAGTGGTTACTTACTACGGAAAAACAAGTTTGGACGACAGACAAAGTGCCATTAAAAAAATGCAAGATCCAAATAGCAGCGTTAGATTTTTAGTTGGCACTCCGCAAACAGGAGGATATGGTATCACTCTTACTGGTGCATCCACCATGATTTATTATTCTAACGGTTATGACTTATTACTAAGACAACAATCAGAGGCTCGTATTGATCGTATCGGTCAAACAAAGAATATAAACTACATAGATATTATTTGTGAGGGAACCATTGATGAGAAGATTGTTAAAGCCTTAAGAAAAAAAATTAATATTGCAACAGAAATAATGGGAGAGGAGCTTAAAGATTGGATATGATGGTGATGTTAGCACTAACCATAGCTATTTTAGCTGTAATGTTTATTAATTCAGCGTCTTAATTTTAGGGGTACCCAAGTATCCTAAAACGTAAAAGACAGGCCTCTACGGCTATTTAAACGGCTTTTTATTTGTAAAAAATGGTGAAAAGAGACAAAAGTAACATTCCTAGACCACCAAGCAACCAGTAGAGTAGTCTGTCTACCTTGCCATGAATTTTGTCAATATCTTGATGCATGTGTTTGAGATGATTGTTCTTAATAGAACTAACCTCACGTTTCAATCCTGTGATATAGCCATACAAAGCTATGATGTGTTCTCCGGTTGTTTTAGGATCTTTTGCCATTATCTCCCTCCAAAGGCTCTAATTCTATTGATAGTTTGTTCTGACGTCAATGGTGTTTGTGTCTGAACAATATCAGGATCAGGTGTTGGTGTTGAACCTAGAGGAGGTGTTTGTATTTGAACATCTGAAGATATTACAGGTTTTTCTTCTTCAAAAAAATTAACCTCTCCATCAATTAAATCTATGTTTCTGTTTTCTGAGATAATTTTGTTAATTCCAGAAAAAGCTTGAAAATAAGGATTAGGCACACTTACACCTTCTTTTGTATTTAAATCATTATTTATTTCAGAAATCCTATTAACAAAAAATTCACTAGGTTTATTAGGAGTATATTTACCTCTCATTAAATCTTCAAAAATATCTTTTCTTAATCCTTTTCTTTTAACTTTTCTTTCGATAACAATATTAGAAACACCTAAAGTTCTGGCAGCATCTATGTTTTTATACATCTCTTTTAAGGCTACAAATCTTCTACTTTCAGAATATTTATAAGCATCTAAAATATCTTCTCTAGAAACACGTCCACCTCTTAACAAAGGAGCTGTAAATAAATTATTTGATTGTCTTAAATCACTTAAAAAAGATGTGGTCATAAAAGTTAGAGCTTTTTCTGGATCTGATTGAATAATTCTATATCCAAATAATCCCGGTAATTCATCATCTAAATTAAAAAGATCACCGTATTTAGTTGTTTTACCTGTTGCTGCTTCACCTAATCTTTTTAATTGAGGTAAAGAACCTGGAGCTAAAGCCTCACCTATGTGAAATATACCTTTTCCAACTCTTACCATTGGGTCATCAGCCTCAGACCAAATTCTTCTACCATCTATACCAACACCTCTTCTTAAAGTGCTGTCGATTAAAGCTTCAACAAAAATAGACTCTGAAGCAAATGGTTCTAGTATTTCACTAACTCCATCAACTAATCCCTTACCAAGAGCTTCTTTTAAAGATTCATTAGAACCATCTGTTTGAGATAGCGCATTTTGCACAGCTCGATAGGGTCTAAGTAAAAAATCATAAGCGTTTGAGTAACTGAAATCTAGATATTTTAAATGTCCTTTTTCATTTCTTCCTTGTGGAATTAGTGTTGAATTTTTTGACCACTCTGGAACAAATCTTCTTAAAGCTCTCATTTCTTCATCGGTAACATTGTGTTGAGCTTTGCCCATTTCAGCTAACATTATAGGTATACCTCCAACGGTTGTTCCAAAACCAAGTAATCTTCTTAAACCTAGAGCTCTTAACTGTGGGATTCCACTTGTAATTTCATCAATAGATCTTTCTATGATATTATTACCCGTTCTCATAATCTCTAACGGAAATGCTATGAAGTTTCCAAATGGTGATTGTCTTAAGGCTTTTGCTGTTCGACCAATATATTCGTAGTTTGGAACTTGATTTCTAACGATATTAGCAGATATTTCATCTAAGAACCCTTCAAAAGATTCATCAACAATTTCTTTTCGTGCTGTTTGTTTACTAAAATATTGACCTGCTGCTTCTAGTCCTTCAACTTCTCCATTTAAAACTGCTTTATAGTTTTGTCTATTTATACCAAGTTGATTTAAAATACTTGAGTGTCTGTTTCTCTCTAACTCAAATGTGGTAATTTTCCAAAAATCATCTTCTGCAATATAAGATTCTTGTAGTTTACCAAATACTTTTTTAACTCCACTAGGTAATTTTTCTAATTTTTGTATTGCTTTTGCACCACTTGCTCCTCCAGCTATATCTCGAGTAAGTCTAGCTATCTCCCCCGCCTCAACTTGTGTTCCTACAATTCCTAACCTTTGATACCTTGCAAAATTTCTGGCTTTTTCCTCTGGCAAAGTTCCAAATACTCTTCCAGCTGTTAGTTCATAAGCATCACCCAAAACACCTTTTCCACCTAAAATTTTAGGTGCTAAAGTTTGAATGTCAGTTAAACCAGGTAATATTGCTCCGTTTGATAAAGTAAACGCCGTAGCACTTAAAAAGTTTCTTACGTGAGTTATTGGTGATAAAATTGTTTTTGCAATTTGTGTTGCACCCTTTGGTGCTAGTAACATGTATCGATAAGCAAGACCTATTTGTGTATTGTTTAACCAGTTGCTCATAGTGTCAAACATAGCCTCATACTCAGGTGCTCTAACATATTTACCCTCTAATGCTGATAAACCTTTTAATTGTCCTGTTTCAGGTTCAACATATCTAAACTTATTAGGATCTAATTTATTAGCAAAATCATCTCCAAACTCCCTTGCCATTTCTTGTGCTGTAAATATTTTTTTATTCGGACCTGTGCTAAACGCTTTGTTTAATTCATCCATATATCTCAATCCATAAAATAATCTTGCTTGTCTAGAAGTTGTAGCGTGAAACGTATAGGTAGGATCTTTAACAACTCCTAATAACTCTCTTTGATAAGGTTCTGCAACTCGTTTAGTTAAAACATCTGGTTGCAAAGCGACTGCTTTTATTTCTTCAGGGGTAGCTTTTTTACCGGTCACAGATTGAACGCCACTTTTAAATTCTTTTTTTAATACATCTTCAACATCTAAACCTTGTTCGTTAATATAATTTTGTATTTGTTTATCTATGTTGGCATCCATTCTTTTTAATTCTGCTTTTGATTGAGGAATTAAATCTCCTTTTTTAAATCTAGGAGTTCCATCTGCTAATTTTTCTGTTGAATCTTGAAGAAAATAATTTTTTTCATTTGCAGCATAAGATTTTAATTTATCTGCTTTTAAAATTTCTCTAGACTTTTTAATTGTTTCTTCTGTAACTTTATATTTTTGAAAAAGAGGTAAATCATCAAAAGCTTTAAACCTATAATTTACATAACTTCCTAATTCATTAGAAAAAGTTTTAAATTGATCATCTGTTAGTTTACCCCCTTGCATAAGAAGAGAGGACATATTGTCAATTCCTAGACGAAGATTAATAACACTATCAGTTAATTTTTTAGAAGTAATATCATCAACTCCAGCATTTTTCATAGTGTTTTGTAAAAGTTTTAAAGAACTACTAACCTGATAATCATCTTTTGTAAAAATACCTTTTTTTATTCTAGCTGATCCTTGTAAATTTTGTTTTATTTGTTTTAATTCGTTTACTAATTGGCTTCTTCCTGGTTTCAATAATTTTTTTGTTTTTTTATCTTTTACACCTCGCAATAACTCTTCTCTTCTTTCTATTTGAAGAACTTCAGCGGTTGGATCTTTTTTAGCTGCAATACTTAAATCTTTTAACTCATCATCAATAAATTTAATTTGATTTTCTAAATCAGGAACTTTAGATAATAATTGTTGATGACCTTTATTAATTTTAATTTTTGCTAAAACTCTATCTCCTCTTGCAGCGTTAAGGAGTAAATCTTTAGAATCAACTGGAGATGGCCCAATAAAATTTGGATTAACTTTACCTTCAATTATGTCTTGTATTCTCTCTTTTATTTTTTCTTGTGTTATAGGTTTAAATTTTTCTTCACCAAACTGTTTTCGTAGAGCATCATTAAGTGGATCAACAATTTCTTTAGTGAGTTGATCTAATTGTCTTGCTGATTCTAAACTTGAACGTTCGATAGCTCTTATGGCATCTTCTGAAGTTTTTAAAGATTCTAACGTAAACCTACTTCCACCACCTTGTGGTGATAGTCCTAGTCTTACTTTTTGAACAATTCTTGCAGCAAAACCTGGTGCAAATTCATCTATGCCATTCGGATCAACATTTCTTACTTTTTGTATTCCTTTACCTGCACCAATTAATGCAAGATTAAACAAAGCACCCTCTGTTCCAAACTTTAATCTATTTTTTAATCTACGATAAGCTTCATCTCTACCTTCTTTTGATGTATCTCTATCCAGCATAGTTATTGCATAGGGTTCTAGTGAAGTCCCTTTTGCAATATCTGCTAACGTTCCAATATCCTCATCTGCAACAATAGCTTCACCAAGTCCAGCGCCTATAATTCCACCGCTTGTTTTGCCCATTATCTTTCTACCTGCATTTGTCAGGCTGAAACTCTTTCCTGCTCGTTTTGCAGCTATGGCTTTCTTAGCTGTTTCTCTAGCAAATTGTTGACCTTCTTTTACACCTAATTTTCTTAATTCTTGAACAGCTGCTCGTTTACCTAACCCTCTAGCAGCAGTGGCTCCCGCTCTTGCACCAAGTGCAAAACCACCTACACCTAATGGTGCAATTTGTGTAATCGCTTGTGTGATTTTACCAACGGTTCTAGCTTCTGCTTCATCGTCAAAAGGATTAACATCATCAAACCATTGCTCCACACTTTTAGCTGTATCTGTATCACCAATTAAATCAAATATTTCTGCTCCCAAAGATACAAAACCTTTTGGTATGTTCCAAAGACCTGTTGCTACACCAGCTAATGCTGATTCAAAAAAACCAACATCATCCTCTGGTTTAGCTTCTTGTTTATTTAATTCGTCAACTGATATTTCTTGACCAAGTTCTATAGCCATGAATCCTCCTATTTAATAGGCTTTACCGTGCCTGGTCCACTGCCTAGAAATAATTTACCTTGTTCATCGTAATAATAAATACCTTCTTCTACTTTAGATGAATCTTTTTTACCTTTTTTTAGGGGAAATTTTACAATAGTTTTATCATTAAGTTCTTTATCATAAATTTTTGTAGCTAAATTTAATGCAATTTCGGGTGATGCCACATCTAAAACTTTTTGTCTTGCTTCTATTGCTTGTGTTCTAGTTTTTGCATCAGTGCCCAACATTTTTTGAGCAACACCTCTAATTCCAGGATCATCGCTTTTTAATGCTGTTGCTAAACCTTTTATTCTTTTAATAGTGGGATCATCTATTCTACCAAGAGCAAATTTAGCGGCTTCTAACTCTAACGCTTTGTCTGTTGCTCTTTTAGTTCTTTCAATTCTGCCCAGTTGAGAAATTGGGTCTATGGCTGCTCGTCCTATTGCTCGTGTTAAACTACCGCCAGGTTGAGCTATAAGATTAGCTCCAAATTTTGCAAGTTGTAAAAATCTTTCTCGATTAATATCATCTTCATCATCTTTTGTTAATTCTTTAAACATACTCATGTAACTTTTAACTGTTTCAATATCATCATCTATGTTTTTAGAAGTTGATTTTGTATTTTTACCATCACCAGAGTCACCTGGTTTATCTGGTTTTTCTGCTATCTTAACTAATGGAAATCTATCCTTTTGTTTTTGTAACGTATCTGAACCTAGACCAGCTTTTTCAGCTTCTTTTATTTTAGTTTCTATATCTTTTTTTCTCTCTGTTATAAAAGCTTCTTTTCCTTGAGGACTCTCTAAAAAACTAAGTTGTTCCGATGTATTAATGTCAGCTAAATATCCTTCGTCTAAAGCTGATAGTTGTTGTAGTTCCGTCATTTTTTTTCTATACTGTTCATTAAGATCAGGTGTTCTTTGTAAATTTCTTAGAGCAATTTTTTTTTGATTTTCTTTAGTTTGAAATTGTTCAAAAGCAGACTCAAATCCGGGAGAACCACCTGTTTGCATTTGTTGTCTATCAACAATACCATTCATGATTCCTTCCATAATCGGACCACCTTTTCTAAACATAGGTCTTTTTAAAGTTTGACTCATTATCTTCTCAAAGCTCCATAAATTCCTGCAAACGTCGCCCCTGCTCCTAGTGCAGTTTGTAGTGGGCTAGGACTAGGTTGTGAAGTAAATTGGAACTGACCTGGATAGCCTCCCATTAAACCTGTAACACCTGTTCCAAAGAAACCAGCTCTTTGTAGTGGTTCAAAAGCAGCTTCTCTTGCAGCTTGGTTAGCGGCATCAATTTGTGCTTGAGCAAATGCTTGTTGAGCACCACCAACAGTTCCTAGTTGAGAAATGTCAGCTCTTTGTAATTGTGGCACTAAAGAGGCAAGGCCTGTTTGAAACTGACCTGTACCTAATTGTTGTTGTGCTAAACTTTGTTGTGCCCCACCAATACCTAATGCAGATTGTGCTAAACTTTGTTCAGCCCCACCAATACCTAATTGTTGACCTGCAAGTCCTGCTCTTTGTTGAGCTAGTGCTGCTTGTTGTCCAGCAAGTCCTGACTGTGCTTGTGCTAAACCTAGTCTTCTAGTAAAATCTTGGCCTGTTAATTGTTGTGCTTGTTCAAATCCTTTTTGTAACAATTCTGCTTGTAACGCTGCTCTGTTTCTATCAGATCCTGCTTGAAACTCTGCTTGCAAAACTCCTTCACGACCACCACCAAAAGCACCAGGCACCCCTAATGCTGCTGCAGATTGTTGAGCTTGTCTTGCTGCTGCTTGTCGATCAAATTCTGTAAGAGTTGTATCAATAACATCTTGTTGAAAAGGAGATAAAAAATCTCTAAACGCTGTTGGACCCGTGAGCCCTGCTGCTTGAGTAATAAATGGTTGTGCCCCTCCTAATGTTGTACCTGCACCTGTTAGCTCAGTTCCAGCTGTCGTTAATCCTTGTTGTGCAGCCGTAATTGCTGCAGGAACATTTGCTAATCTTAAATCTGCTGCAGTAATTGCTGCAGGAACTCCAGCTAATGTTGTGCCTGCTTGTGTTGCTGCTTGTTCTGCTGCAGTTAAAAAGGGTTGAAATGATCCAACACCAGAGGCTGCAAGTTGTGCAGCTTGTGTTTGTAATGGATCTTGTGTGGCAACTCTTGGTGCAAAAGCCGCTGTATCAATTGGTGTGCCTGCAACTCTAGATAATTGATCAGCATACGTTTTACCTAACGCTTCAATAAACTCTGCGGGTAGTTGTCTTGTTTGTGTAATTTCAGCCATTATGCTACTCCTCTTCCTGCTTTTTCTGCCTCACTCATAAGGTCATATAATCTTTGAGCGCCTTTTTCAACATTACCGTTACCAATACCTCTAACAGCATCAGCGGTCATAACAAATTCATTTTTAGATAACATTGCTGGTACATCATCTGCTTTTTCTTTTTTACCCATAGGAACAAATCCACCTTTTTCTCTTAGGTCTATTTCTGAGATACCACCTTTTGCTTTTTTAATAGAAGGTGCTTCTTTGTCTTTATCAATATCTAAAAATTGTTTAATAAGTTTTTCTTTTGAGTCTTCGGTAAATTGATTTTTTTCAATACCACGACTATCTAAAAAATTAATCATTTCTAATAGTTCTTGTTTTTTAGCCTCATCCATTAATCCTCCAGGTTTTGGTTTTGGCATAACTTTATTAGATTTTCTTTTTTCTTCTTCTTCAGCTTCCATAGTTCTTCTAAAAAACTCTTCTTTTGTTATAGGTTTACCTTCAGGATCTTGATAAATAACACCACTCATATCATCAGTTGGATACATAAAATCTTCTGGTCGACCACCTTCCTCTAAATAAACTTTACCACCTTCAAGATACATGTTTCGTGGCATACCCATTGACATGATACCTTGACCAACCATTCCTCCCATCGCTCTGTATTCACTTAAATTTCTATTTACAAAGTCATCAACTTCAGACTGAGATGCATTTGGATTTACGTTTTGATAATATTGTCTTAAATAAGGCTCGACTCTAGATTGTCTTTGTGCAAAGTCCTCATCACTTTCCTCTTCACCTTGAGGTGCTAGTAAGGCACCAAGTCCTACACCTAGTCCACCAACAGTTAAAGCTTTACCGGCAGTTCCTAAACGATTGAATCCTCTTAATGCAGGTCTTAAAAATCCCTCACCTGTTACAATTCCTGTTGCATCATCCACTGATCCGCTGCCAAAGGGTAAAACTAATCTTGATAAACCAGTGATACCTTTACCCAGTACACTTTGTGGACTAAATGACACTGGAAATTTTTTTGCTAGTAAAGGTCCACCAAATTTTACAGCTGCAGCAGCTAACGCAGCTTTACCAACAGGACTTTTTACTATCTTCTTAATAGGTTTTGTTATTTTTCTTACTATCGATCCCATATTTTTTTCGTTAAAATTTTTGTTTGTCTTTTAATTTTATTATCAGAAGATACTCTCAACCAGTTTATGGCTTTGTTAACTCCCAATAGTTTTGTAAAATACTCTTTAGTCCAACGATGAACTTTTAAAATATTACCGATACATAAAGTATCGATATGCCATAATCTATCACCACTATTCCAATCTTCTTGGTTTAACTTAGCAGTCTTAACATATCTGTTTTGAGCCTCTTTATTTAAAAAAGCCCAATTTGTAAAAGCAATCACGTTTTCTCCGTCTTTGTGTATTTTATATTGTTTTAATTGAAAAGATGGCAGGATATGTTGGTAGATCTCTTCATCGGTGTTATCTTTGTATCTATCAAATTTCTTGTAGAAATTGATAACAACCTGCATATCTTCATTCATCTTAATTAAACTGCAGGTATTTCACCTGAACCCATATACTTACCCGTTTTTATCCTATAAAGCAAGATTATGTTGTAACTTCTCTTGGCTTTATTTCTAAGGCTGATAGCACCACATGGAGTCTATTACCTGTTGCAGCTGTCACTTTTATGACTTCTGATTCTGTTGCTACTAGCGGATTTGTTAGTAATTCTGTTGTCCCATTTGCACTAATAGACTTTGTTTTAAATAAGCTAAATACATCATCTGATGTATCTGTAATCGTTACCGTTATGGTATCCGCGTTCCCTGAGTCTTCAGACACGAGTATGGATCTAATCACCGAGGTTGTTGCACTAGGGACCGTGTATAAAGTTGTTGCACTCGTTGTTGTTAGATCCGCTTTTTTATTAATAAATGTATTAGCCATTAATTTATAAAGAAGTTGAAAGCCTCAACTTCATCCTTCAAATCTTGTTGATACGTTGTATTTAGTTTTTGTACAATACCATCAATATCACGAACCAGTGATCTTGCTGTAATAACATCATAGTCTTGATTTGGTTGTGTAAGTGATTGTACAATTTTAGCCATTATCTTCTACCATCCGAGTTGTAATCTATTCTAAATGTTCCAAGTCTCCAAAACTGATTTGTAGAATCATTAGAAACTTTTAGCGCTATAAATCTAGCTCTAGCACGTGTGTCTATTTTTTGTGTAGCAGGGCTAACAGTAAATGGACCTAGTGATGAGCTCGCTGCAGTATCGTTTGGAAAATCTCTTAAATCAAGTTGCACGATTGCGTTTCCTGTTTGTGATAAAAAGTCTGGCAACACTCGACTTATTCTCATCATCGTATCACCATCGCCTTGTAATCCTTCACGTTGACCAATATCAAAATCACCTGATTTAATATTTGCAGTAATCGCTGTTGTTTGCCCTGACAACACTTGATTAAGTCCTGTTTCATGTTGATAGTAAACAGAACAACCATCTTGATTACCTTGTACATAAGTTGTTGATGTAGAACTCACATTTGAACTATCATCATAATCTGTTGCGTGTGGTTTACCAAAAATTGCAGAATCAGACCAAGCCGTTCTATCAAGTGTACCAATTGACCAGATAGGTCTTGCGGCTGTTGAGTCTAAATAATTATAAGATACCATTCGATTAACTGTGTTTGACCCGGCGTTTGGATAAAACCACATTACTTCACCAAACAAGTTATTTAATGCAGCGTTAATGTGTTGTCTTGGTGTTGTATTTAAATCATCAAAAACATGATCTTCAACTAAACACGGTAGTGATTCTAGTTTACCAGTATATCTAAAAAAACCATTCTCTGACATCCAATAGGCTGTTCCATCAACTTCAACCGCAGCGTTCTGTCCAATCAAACCACAGTTGGTTCCAACTTGTTGAAACGAGAATGTAAATGGTGGTCCAACAAAACGCATAATAAATAATGCCGTATCGGTCCAAACATAAATTGCATCACGACCACGAATAGCTCCAACGATCCGTGATCCGTCGGCCAGTCTTTGTGTACCTGCAGTATTGGTTGATGATGGGGTATACGATGTTGTAGCATTAATACTTTCTTGATCTGAGAATCTAATAAACATCGGATCTTTGGTTGACTTTGTACCAATCGTTGTTTCAGTTCCAAAAAATATTAAGTGTCTATCTGGTGCAGATACTAAAGTTGTAGCTGTTGCTGTTGGTGCGTTTGCTAATATTGTTGCACGAGTTGAGTTTGCAGCGGTTGCTTCTGAGTTCCAACTAAATGTTTCACCACCGTTAATCGTTGCAATTAGTAAATTACCAAAGTTATCAAGCGACCATATTCCTGGTGCAGTAACAACATCTCCTGATGGCGCACTGTTCCAAGCAGCAAAAGATGCAGCATCCGTTACCGTTGCTGCAGAATCATGTGCTGCAGCAGTTGTTCCTTGTGCTCCTCTTGTTAGACCTGATAGTGTTCCAGAATCATTGTTAGCTGTGTAAGTTATAAGTTCAGTTCCAATCAATACTGTTCCAGATGAAGAGAACGAAGATGAACTCGCCATGGTTAAACTTGTAGCACTATCTGTTAAAGATGATGATAATGTAGATGTAAACTGTCCTGATAATCGACCACCCCATTGTCCAAGACCCCAACCCGTTGCTGCTGTCTCTAATGCTAAACCTACAGGATAATAATACTGAACACGTATACCTCCAGATGTCGTTGCACCAGAACCAGACTCGTTAGACGGCATGGTAATAGTAATTGTTGTATCAGATGGAATAGTAGTAACTGCAAATTTTTTATCTTCAAAATCAGTAGAACCAAAATTAGAATTTGTAATCGATGAAAAGTTATCTAGTAAAATAACGTCTCCAACGTTTTCAATATTATGTGCACTAGCAAAAGTAATCGTAACCGTTGATGATCCGTTAGTAGTTGTAAACGCACTCGTTAATGTTGTTGTCGATTTAATTGGATGCACGTCATAAAAAACACCACCTGAATAAACATACAATACTCTGTTGGTTCCAAGCGCTGCGTATTTAATACCTCCTGTTGTCACAAAGTGATGAATAGCAGTATTACGACCTGTAATTTTTGTATCACCAAGCTGAGTCCAACCACCTATTTTTTCAGGAATACCATATCTAAATCTAACGTTATCACAATCAGTCCATTGTCCTTCACCACTAGAAGAACTAATTTGTTTATTTATTCCTGGTGCAAATCTTAATTTTTGTAACATAATTTACTCCGCATTATTTGGTACACCTTTAGAATTTACTTGTGGTGATTCTGCAATCGCCAAATAAACATATTTATTATTATTATCATTAGTTTCTGATCTTGTGTTTCTAGGTTTAAATCCATTACTATAAAAATCTAAATTAAAATTTGATGATTCACCTTCAGCTTCACTTTCATTAGGATAAATGTATTTATCTCTTGGATTAAATAAATTTCTTTTATTATCTTGTATAATCCACTTATAAGAGCCAGTTGAATGATTTTTTACATATATGAAAGCAGGTTTAAAACCTGTATATATAAAAGCTCCATCGTTTGACCCAACACCAGTATAACTACCTACTTTACAATATCCTTGAACACTATGAATACAAACAACATTAAAAGTACTACCGCTATTATTTGTTGCTGAATCTGTTCCAACAGTAATAACACTACTTGTAGGTGCTGTATCATTAAACATATTTGAATCTGTGCCTGCAGTATCTGTTGTATCTTGACGTAAAAATTTTCCACCGCCTAAAGCGTCCCAAAATGAAATTCTATTAGTGCTACCTGCTGATATATTTTTTATCCAAAAAGTTTCTGGTGCAGCAGTTAAACCATGACCAACTGTTGCATTAGAACCACTTCCAGTAAATTGTAAAATACTTATTCCTGCTGTAGTATTTGCTTGTACTGTGCTTGTGATTCCACCATTTGAATTTGATGATGTTGATCCTTCGCCAACATTCCAATTCCATGTACAATAAGTATCAGAACCATCATTTACAGCATCATTAGCTCCAGTTGAAAATCCATCTGTGTCAAATGATGATAAACCATCTGTTTGAGTGTCTTGTGCATTGTTGCTATTTAAATCTAGTTTTTTATTCGCTCCTCTTGTTGAATCATACTGAATACCACCATTACTAGCATTTCTTTGTTTTACCCAGACGATGTCTGGTTTCATATTCTCACTACCATCAAACGTAATTGATTGTGTGCTACCATTACCAGTATATGTTTTTACTTGAAAGTATAACTCTGGATTATCTACTGTTGTATAAGCCATCTATCCTCCATACTCCGCTAAGTTTTTAGTGCATATCGCAAAATATCCTGATGGTACAGAAAATTCAAAATTACCAAACCCTTCACTATCTGAATTACCTGATGAAATAGAAAAACTAGGATTACCAAAATTATATTCTAATGTGCTAGTGCCAGAAACTCCAACAGAATGTCCTGCATAAATTGTTACTGGAGCTGCTAAAACTGTTGCACTATTTGTAACGAAACCACTTCCTGATGATGGATCACCACCAGTATTTGATGAACTATAATTAAAAAAATTACCATTTATTCCGACATATAGTTTTGTGTTGTCCATATCTAACGCAAACTGAATTATGTCGCCAGTAGAATAACTATTAAACCCATCTATTTCGTTATTTGATCCAGCAGTTATTATGTTAAATCTTCCACTTGTTGTACAAGTAAATTCAAAACCAGAAAAATTACCTTGTATTGTGCTTGTTGAATTTGATGTAACACTCTCAAAAGCTGCTACTCCTGCTCTTGTTCTATCTGAACCAGCATCTGCAGTAAATTTAACTTCAAAATACCATTTACCTTTTGAAAGCATTATATTAGTACCATAAAGTCCAAATGTACCTGATCCACTTTTGTTTACCTTACAATTACCTTCAGATAATGTAAAGTTACTTGCAGTTGGGTGAGTTGAAGTAAAAGTACAAAAGTTATTTGTGCAAGTATCCACACATTGATCTATTGCTGCTAAGTTAGTTAAACTAAAATCATTACCATTTCCAGACGTATCATCACCTAAAGCTGAACTATCTTTAAATTCAAGATAAGACCCATTAGTACCAAAAGTAACATCATCTTTAAATTCTTTTGGTTTCCATATTGTAGGACTATTAGAGTCAAATTCTCCAAAGTCAGTTGGTGCAAGTTGAGCACCATCAATATATGCAACTTCACATAAATAACCAGGAAAAAATGTTCCTGATCTTCCACCAAAATTTATTATGTTGCCACTATTATTAATATTTATATCAGTATTTAATGATGGATAACTTGCTGAATCTAAATCTGTTTCTTCTACTCCATTAACATAAAGTCTAACTCTATTAGCTTCAGTAGATTGACTAGTATCTACTGCAAAAACTATATGATAAAATGCACTTTCATCTCTAAATAATCTTTTAGTTCTTAACCTAAAAACATAAGCACCACTTATGTAGGCATCAAGACGCATTTTTCTGTCAGCGTTTATCTCCATGGTAATCATATTATTACCAAAACTTCCATCAGGATCTACGCCAAAAGGCATAGCATCATTTGTGCCATAGGCACTAAGTTTCATCCAAAAAGATGTAGTAAATATTTTAGTGCTTCCAGAAGAACTTATTGTTCTTGTTATTTTAGAACTACTAGCCGCATCAAATCTTAATGAATTATCTACGTTGTATCCTGTTTCTCTAACTGAATTTGCTCCAAGAATCGTAGGCATTAAACTACCTCTGTTGGAAACTCTCCAAGGGGTCTTGTAATTGAACCATCTTCATTTTTAACATAAGTCATTAATGTTTCTAATGCAGCAACATCAGAACAATTATCTATTGATGTTTCCATTTCATTTACTTTAGTCCTAACATTTGTTCTGTAGGTGGACACATTACTTGGAACTGAATAAGATGAAACTTCTGTTGCTTTTGTGACATACCAGTCTGTTTTAGATAATAAACTATAAGCCTGTGTATTAAACTTTTCTTTATAAATTGTTTTTAATCCTTTGTCTTTAACTTCTCCCTCTGTGCCTAAACCATCTGTTTCGTCTTGTGCTGTGAATAAAGTATCAGCTATTTGTTTTGCAGTGGCTGTTCCATAAGAACCTGTAACTTTATTATCTGCAAAAGCATAAGTAATGTTTGTATTAATATAATATTCTTCATCTTTTTTATTTGTGCTATCTATTTCGACTGTGTAAATACCTATTGCGTTTCTATCACTTTCACTCCAAAGTGAAAAAATTGATTTTGAATATTGAGTATCCCCAATGACAATACCTTTATTACCTGCAAAATATTTTGTTATTGATCCTGATTCGACTAATGCAAACATATTATGATAACGTTAAGTTTAGATTTCTTCCGACTTCTAAAAATTTTGAGCCGTTATATCTAAACACAAACAAGTCTCCTTTACTAGCTGTTGTGGTTAATGTTGGTGCTGTGTCTGCAGTAAATTCATACACAGCGTTAAATGATAATGTTCTTGATCCTGTGCCATCTTGTATAACAAGTAGTGAAACAAACTGGCCAGCGACAGCGTTTGATCCTGCACCTAAAGTTCTATTTGCACCTAGTGTTACTTTTGCAACAGGAGATGCCGCAACATCCCAAGAAATAGTTGATGCATCTGTTAGTGTGGCTTCTGCATTAAAAGCTGCAGCACCAAATATAGAAGTACCTCCAGCTGACATATCTAAAGTTAACGCTGTTACAGCAGCTCCACCATCATCACCTTTAAATATAATATCTTTGTCTTGAACACTTGAAGTTATAACTGCATCACTAGAACTATTACTAATATCAAGAATTGAAGTTCCACCAGATTTAAATGTTACATTGTTACCCGCTGCATCTAATATTATGTCAGCAGCAGCATCAACAGTAAGATTATTAGCTGCAATGGTCATGTCTGTGCCATCACCTGATATTGTTTCTGAAGCTCCACCAAATTGTATGAAAGAATCGTTTCCTAAAATAATATCATGATTAAATGTAGCTGTTCCTGCATCACTACCATCTAAAGTTAACATAGTAATATCTGCAGTATTGTCTGTGCCTTTAAATATAATATCAGTATCATTAGCTGCTGCATCGATTGTAATATTTCCAGAACTAGTTGATATCGTTACTGCTGCGTCACCAGTTGAAATATCATCTGCAGCGATTGATGAAACTGACTGTGCAGCAAAAGATAAGTTTCCAGAACCATCTGTTTTTAATACGTGGTTATTAGATCCGTCTGCTGATGGTAAAGTAAAGGTAACATCACTAGTTGAAGCTGGTCCTTGAAGTGTAATAGCATTTGTTCCATTATCTGAGTCTTCAAAAAATTTAACAAACCCAGCACCTGTTGCACCATTTTTAGTTTCAATACCTGCGTTAGCTGTTACTCCTGCATTAAATGAAGCTGCACCTGCAGCTGACATATCTAATGTTAAAGCTGAAACCGTAGAACCACCATCGTTACCTTTGATAATAATATCTTTATCTGATACTTTTGATTCTATAATTACATCGCTTGATGAGTTATGAATACGCATCATCTCAGTGCCATCATCTTCATAAATAATACCACTACCTGCTGTGCCAGCATCTAATGTAATACCACCTGCAGATTCTACATTAATAGAATCAACTGCAGTTCCATCAGATACAATATCTAAATCACCGTCTGCGTTAGATCCAATGGTTAAACCAGAATCTCTAAACTGTATAACACTAGCTGCATTTAATAAAATACCTGTATCTGCAACGTGTGTAATCGTTACGTCTTGATCGTCTCCTAAATTAATAACTGCAGCATCAGCTAAAAATAAATCTGAAAATTCTAAAGATGAAGTACCAAGAGCTGCTCCATCACTTGCATCTGGAACAAAAGCTGTTGTTGCTGTAATTGTGGTTCCTTGAACTGTGCCAGTAGAAGTAATTGCACCAGATCCAACTGTTCCTGCTAGTGTAACGTTAGCTCCACTAAATGTTGCAGCAGTTGTTGTTCCTGATTTTATAATTAAATTACCAGATGAATTAGTTAAACTTCCGTAAGTTGTACCAGCATCTTTTAAAAATACATCTGCACCATCAGCATCTAAAACAATATCTCCTGCAGCATCAAGAGTTAAGTCACCAGAACTTAAATCTATTTCAGTTCCATCAATAGTAATGTTGTCAACGATAACACCAGCATTTGCTGTAACTGTTGAATTAAAAGATGCAGCTCCTGCTGCAGACATATCTAGTGTTAATGCAGTGATTGCAGCTCCACCGTCATCACCTTTGACAATAAAATCTTTATCTTGAACACCTGTTGTAATAACAAAATCACTAGAAGAATTTGATAGTGTTGCAATTGTTGTGCCACCATCTTTAAATAAAACATCTGCACCATCAGCGTCTAAAACAATATCAGCAGGTGAATCTATTGTAATATCTCCACTTGACGTTGCGATTGTAACTGCAGCATCTCCCTCTGAAATATCATCAGCTGCAACACCTGCTGCAAAACCTGTATCAACAATATTTGTTCCATCTGCAAAAACTAATTTTGAAGTTTTTTCTGTTGCAGCAAAAGTAACTCCAGTTCCTGAGGCTGTTTTAAACTGAACCGTGTGTGATCCTGATGTTGCGTTTTTTACAATGTAAACTTTTTCTAATGAGTCTGGAACCGTTACAATTTGATTACCTGTTATTGTTCCTGTTAATTCAATAATTGCTTGTCTTGCATCACTACCAACCGTAGCATTCGTAATACTTAATGCAGTTGTTTGTGAACTACCAGCGATAGATTTTGCAACATAACCAGATGTAATTTCTTGAAACATCTGTAGGTTAACATTAGTTTTATCACCCCAAAGACCCGATGCTTCTCCTGTTGCTATAAGTTCTATTCCTAGTGTTGAAAATGATGATGCCATATTTTAATCCTACGGTGTTGGAGAGTTGACTGGTATTCTGATTGTGCCATCAGTGTAGTCATCTCTTCTACGTTGTCCTATTTGTTCGCCTCCAAATTTTTGTATCTCAGTTTGATATCTTCGTTCATAGTATTGTATCATATCTTGTGGTCCTTTCAAGAATCCAAATGCTTCTACTAAACATGCGTACAATAAACCATTAGGAAAGTTTAAACTAATATAACTTGTTTCATTACTGCTTGCTTCTAATTTATCTGGAATCTTTGTAAAGTGTATCTGAACCACATATGCTTGATCAGGCACAGGCACCACTCTAATTTTACCTGAG
>Ga0114933_10000445_pt1 | contig 50153 bp, 44 predicted proteins | sample 4SBtaG_FD_89691 | JGI IMG/M metagenome (GOLD analysis project Ga0114933, IMG submission 89691) | Deep subsurface microbial communities from Kolumbo volcano to uncover new lineages of life (NeLLi) - 4SBTROV12_W25 metaG | ecosystem: Environmental > Aquatic > Marine > Volcanic | place: Kolumbo... | reverse complement strand
TTTTCCTTCAACTGTTGGGGAATCCCCGTCCACCGCATCAAAAATTCTATAGCCCTTTATTTTTGATTGGCAATACCGTGGGGGACATGTCCGGTTGCAACATGTTGACTTGCAGAATCACAATGACCTTCTTGATCGTCAAAGAAGATGTCGGCGTTAAAAGCCTTCAAAAACGCACCTTTATCCATACCACCAAGAAATAAAGCTTCGTCAATTCTAATATTCCAGGCTCTTAATGTACGGACTACACGTTCGTGGGCTGGTGCCGCCCGTGCTGTTACAAGGGCAGTGCGTATTGGGGAGTTATCGGGTTCGAAAAGAGTTTGAATATGATGTAGAGCCGCCAAAAATTGCTTGAAAGGGCCACCCGACAAAGGGGTTTTCGCAGCTGTTCTTTCGTTTTTGGTAAAGGCTTCTAATCCCTGCGCTTGGTATATTCTTTCCGCTTCATCAGAGAACAGTACCGAATCGCCATCGAAGGCAATTCGCAGTTGTTTGTTTGTATTTGACTCGGGATTGCAGGACACAATCGTTGCTGAGGCATAGCCCGCGTCCAGGGCTTTAACGACGTCATCGGCGTTGGAGGACAAAAACAAGTGGGTACCGAATGCCGGGATATAACCAAAGGGAGTGCCTCCGCTGGTAAATGCCGCTCGGCTAATGTCCAGTTGATGATATTGTATGGAATTGAAAATCCGTAGTCCGGTATCGGCGCTGTTTCGAGAGAGTAATATAATTTCAACGATAGGGGAAACGGGTATTTCCTTGTTGATCGATAGTAACTTTTTAACCAGTGGAAAGGCTATTCCGGGAGTCAGAACTTCTTCTTCGTGCTCGATTTGGTAGTGACAGTAAGCTTCCTTTCCTTCGGATTCAAAAATTCGATGAGAATCGTCTAAATCGAATAAGGCCCGCGACGATATAGCAACGACTAATTTTCTTGATTGATTTTGATCTATGACTGAATTCACGGTCCAAAATTGGCATCAGCTTGTGCTTATATCAGCGAAGAAATACTTTCTGCGGCTCTTTTGACATCAAGAAAAATTAATCCCAGTTTTGCATTAGGTTTTGCCAAGACTGTTAACACCGCTTCGGAACCTGAGTATGTCATTAGTACATACCCGCTATCACCTTTTATCAATACTTGCTCCAGACTGCCCCGAGCCAATTCACTCGAAGTACGATCACCTAATGATAACATCGCAGCACTCATTGCGCCTACCCGGTCTTCATCGAAACCCTGCGGTAATACGGATGCCATGGTTAGACCGTCGGTTGAAATCAAAGCGGATGCTTCGATGTCGGCGGACGTTCCGTTCAGTTCGTTTAAAATAGAGGTCAGCATTTCGGATCGCATATTTAAACCTTTAATAAAATAATTAGTTACATTATATGGGGGTGCCGGCGTAGCGCATCGACAGCATCCAAATCAGTTTCACAAAATTGGGTTGATTTAAATGGGGCACTCCGGCCAAAACGAGTACAAATCGATGTTTACCAACATAGAGTGGCCAGAACCCAATGTCGCTATTTCCCTCAGGACCGACAATTGCCCAGGCACTTGAACTAAGTCCTAAATTATTGTTCAAGAGGCCGATGTTACGCTCATGTAAATTTGCCAGCTCGGCGCTGAGTGCGGCAATTTCTTCAGCTGCTTCGTGGACAAAACCGTGAGCTGCCAAATAAAATCCATGCTGATCCGCTAAAAGAGCCTTTCCACTTTCGGACAAAGACAACAATAATGTTGGCAATAGTTCTTCTAACGGTTGCTTTAAACATTCAATAGGTTCTTTTAGACCTTGGATCCACCCGGATTGTTGCAGGTGATACAGCATTTGCGTGGCTTTATTCGCATCAGAAATTCCTGTCCAATTTTGTATTCCTTCTAGGGTGAATGGGGGTGTCGTGTTTTCTAAAAATAGCTTGCGTATTATGTTGAGTGAGGGATCTGCTTGGGGTGTGCGAATTGCACTGTATGCCCCAGACGGTGTGGGATAGATGAATAGACCCTCAATGAGGGAAAATTGATTCACCCTAAACCTCTTCTAGAATAGGATCTAAGGAGTACAACAGTGCCTGAATTAATATGGAAATGTCGTCTCTAACACGGGCGTCGACCTCAAAAACCGGGGGTTTCAGGCCGAATGCTTTAAGCTGAGTATGATAATCTTCAAGTGTTGGTGTTTGTTTTAGATCCATCTGTGTAATTCCTATGACCACTTCCGTCTTGTCAATTAAAGAGCTAAAGGTTTCGAGAAAGAACCGTAAATCCTGGAAAGGATCGGGACGTTGATTGTTTAATAAAAGCACGAGCCCGATTCCTCCGACACTTAATATATCCCACATAAAGTTGAACCGTTCTTGACCAGGTGTACCGTATAAATGAATTTTTTCATTCCCAGCAAGATTCATAACTCCATAATCCATGGCAATGGTTGTGGACGACTTCCTTTGCTTGGTCATATCGCTGGCATTTGCATCGGTTCGAATAGGTGGTTCATCACTAATTGTACTTATAGCGGTTGTTTTTCCAGCGCCGACTGGACCACTAAATATAATTTTGTATTGATTCATAATGCGGTTTTATCAATCTCGACGTAAACGACGCAGAATATTCCCCAAAAAATTTGAACTGTGCCGCGGCGGTTTCTCTGTGAGCGTACTTATTTCTACCGTCTTGTTTTGTTGCTCTACTTTTTCCACGATGCCTATGGCCATCGCAGCACTGAAAAATGCAAAAATATATTGTTGGCGAATGCCGAGAATCTCAGTGAGATTCATTATAGTTCGTGGTGTACGTGCCATTAACGCAGCTATCCGCAGGGAATGAGGTATAATCAGTAACCGAGTCAAATTTGGCCAACGGACTAAATGGAATTGACTATCTAGATTTGTACCGATTGGAATTCGCCCTTTTGAAGTCCATAAAGCCAGTTTCCACAAAAAAGATTCAAAATTTTGAGTCATTTTAGGATTATGTTTGTCTTGACCTTTCTTTTCCTCTACCACGGTTACGGAGGGGCCCTGGGTTTCTCCAGGACTAAGGGCGTCAAAACTACTAAGGGACTTGATTGGAATAGCACAAATTAATCTTAATTGTTTATCGTCTGCGTCGACATATATTTCCCGGTTATGGGGGTAAATAGTTATAGGTTTCCAGCCTGTGTTGAGTCGGAGTACACAGTTTTTTGTCTCCGCAAGTCTTAAAGCTTTTTGAACATATCCTTGTAAATAGTATTTTGGATCGTAGTACACTTTTTTGACTTGTGATTGGTCCCGAATATCGATGTCCATTATCGAGCCGATATATTTATTAAAACCCTTTTCACTTAGGGATATCGCAGTTTTGTGTTTGCTACTGTGTTGTCTAGGTACGGGGTTAATTTGTGTTGAGGAATAGTTTTTTTGTACTTCCTCCAAAGGTTTAAAAGGTTTCTCGTCGGTTGAATTGGCTGTATATTCCAATGCGTCTAGCCGAAGTTTTGCTTCAGCAATAACCTTAAGCATGGATTCGATCTGAACGGGTTTTTTAAGAAATATTGCGTTCGGAAAGTCTTGAAGCGTGAGAGATAGTGCGATAATTGGGCGTTTTGGATATTTTTTCAGATTTTCTTCCAGTACTTGTTGTGCTTTAAATGTATCAAGATCGATAAAGGAGACTTCTGCGTTTGATTCATTAACGAGAATGCCCTGGTTTTTACATGGGCCTTGCAAAAACATACTTAAAGTTTTGACGGCCCGGGCGTCCATTGCTAAGGCGGTTAATCGCAAAGGGTCGTTTTTTTTCATTAATGGCTAGTGCTTGAAAAAAAATGCAGCGGTTTGTTTCCACATCTTAACCGTAGTTTTGGGAATGAAGGAAATAGTGTTCATTATATTTTTGAAGTTTTCGACGTCCCTTGCTGAGCGATAGATTTCCAATAATTCCAAATGCAATTCTTCCGATTCCGGGTTTTTTAATATCGCCTTCTCGAGAATGCACCGAGCTTCTTCAATCTGGCTGTATTCAATGCAGTCACGAGCTTCGATGAGTGGGTTTCTAACTTTTTTATCGGATGTACCGGTTATTTTGATCAAAGTAGTGGAGCCGTCCAATCCTGCGCCTAGCATTGAAAAATGCGTCGGTGGTAATTTTTCGAAATCAGCATTTTTAGACTCGAGAAGTGATGCTAAAGACCGATACTGCTCGTCGGTTAATTTGTATTTAACCTGCTCAAGCATGCGATATCGCAAATTTCGCCCTTTATTCTTCAAAACAAGAAATAAATCCAATACTGCCGCATACAACCTTTCTGAATCACCCATATCGAAAATTAGGCGAATTTTTTCGATATGGCTTGTAAGATTCGATGGCGACCGCCTTATGTTATAAGACAGACGATCGAGTCTCCCTTTGTTGTTATTGGCACTGTCGGACGAAGTATTTTTATTTTCGAATGCACCTTTTAAGATTAAAGGTTGACGTTCGGTCATGGGTCAAACCCCTTGCGTACAGTTGATTTCAATGAATCTGGTAATTTCGGGATAGGCTATGAATTAAAACACAAACATAAAAGGGCTCTGGATCAGCGAATAATTCCGTTACTATTTTCAATAGGCTACATGATTAAAATTAGCAATAATTTCAATTTTTTCCAGACCCTTAAGCTAAGGTTTTGGCTGGAAAAATTGTGGAGACCTCATATTTTGTCTTCAAATTATATTTGGCCAATTTTAAATCACAAATTTCTCAAAGTAGTGGCACTACATCTATAAGGTTTTGATCAATTAGTTTGACAAAGCCTTGCCGATATATGAGTGTGATAATTTCCGGCTTATTGTCGTACGACTCCCAAAGCTTCAAGTTGTGTAGCGGCAAAGCGGGTAGGGCCATAAAGGGCCGAATTCGTATTTAAAATTACCTTGATGGGTATATCTTCAAGCAAAGGGCTCATTCGCCCTTTTGATTTAAATGAGTCAAAAAAGATGGGTTGTTTGAGTTTTTCCAGGATTTTAGGAGCGATGCCGCCGCCTATATATATGCCTCCTTGTGCCATGATTTTAAGAGCAAGATTACCCGTTTCAACGCCATATAGATGGGTAAAAAGGTTCAGGGAATCCATGCAGATTTCACATTTACCAGCTAACGCTGCATTGGAAATACAGGCAGCCTGATCGTTATATTCCAGCTCATGGGTCAACCACGGCGGTTGAATTGCACGATAATACACCAACAAGAAACGGTATATATCTACCAATCCCATCCCAGAAACGGTGCGCTCCCAACTGACATGACCATATTTTTTTCGGAGAAACCGTAAAAGTTCGATTTCTAGGTCGCTATTTGGGCTAAAACTGCTGTGTCCCCCTTCGGTGGCGAAAGGGCGATACTGTTGTTTGTCCCAAAATAGCCCAGCTTCGCCTAGGCCGGTTCCTGCGGCAATAATGGCTCGATTGCCCCGAGTTTCTGGTTTCCCTACGTTCAATATGAATAGGTCGTCTTTCTGTAAACATTCGATACCCCATGCATGGGCTTCCAAATCATTAAGTAACCACGTGTGGGAAAACCCGAATCTTGAAAGCAGTGCGTCTGTATCTACGAGCCAGGGTAAATTCGTGGTAATACAGCGTCCCCCAGCAATGGGACCAGGAACACCAAAGCAGGCGTAATCATAATTGTCGTTCGAACTTGACAGAAATCTGCTAATTAGTTCATCAAAAGAGTCAACACCGTAGCTTAAATAATTTTGTTTCCTTAATATATTTAGTGACGTGCCTGTGTATTCGATTATAGCTAATACGGTTTTTGTGCCACCTACGTCTCCCGATAGAATTTTCATCGGATACTTTTATAGTAATTAATTAGGCCAGTAGTTGAGTTATCATGGTTAGCCACTTCCTGATCGGACTCCAATTCCGGCAAAATAACTTGAGCCAGTTGCTTACCGAGTTCCACACCCATTTGATCGAAACAATTGATATTCCATATTGCTGACTGAACAAATATCTTATGTTCGTACAAGGCGATTAGCGAGCCTAAAGTCTCTGGGGTTAGTTTACGAAATAAAATTGAATTTGACGGCTTATTACCATCAAATACTTTAGCAGACACCAAGTTTTCAAAACGTGAATTATTGTGTTTTGATAAATCTAGTTCGTTACGAACCTGATCTACGGTTTTCCCGCGCATCAATGCCTCGGGTTGGGCAAAAAAATTAGATAGTAGGATCCTGTGGTGCTGAGTCATTTCATGATGGCTTACCGCAGCGGCAATAAAATCACAGGGAACCATCTTGGTACCCTGGTGTAGAAGTTGGTAAAAAGCGTGTTGTCCGTTGGTTCCCGGTTGGCCCCAAATTATCGAACCGGTTTGGTAATCAATCGGAGTTCCAACATTGTCTACTGATTTACCGTTGCTTTCCATGTCACCTTGTTGCAAATAGTCAGGTAAAAATTTCAGGTGCTGGTCGTAGGGTAATATGGCATGGGATTCAGCGCCAAAGAAATTGTTATACCATACCCCCAGCAAAGCCATGACGACGGGAATATTGCGTTCAAATGGCGTATTTCTAAAATGGTTGTCCATTTTATGGGCGCCGGTCAAGAGTTCTTCAAAATGGTCCATACCGATGCTAAGAGCAATGGATAGACCGATACAGGACCAAAGCGAATAGCGGCCACCAACCCAATCCCAGAATTCAAACATGTTCGCAGTATTTATACCAAATTCGGATACTGCGGCGCTATTGGTGGAGATTGCTATAAAATGCTTGGCTACGGCTGTTGAATCGGTGGTGTCGGATAGCAACCAATTACGGGCCGAATGTGCATTTGTCATAGTTTCCTGGGTTGTAAAGGTTTTGGAAGCGATAAGAAAAAGGGTTGTTTCTGGATCAACTAGCGCTAAAACTGCAAGTAAGTCGCTTGCATCAACATTTGAAACAAAATGGGTTCGAAGGTTTTTTTTCGCGTAGGGTTTAAGCGCGTGGGTTACCATTTTAGGCCCTAAATCGGATCCCCCGATCCCAATATTTACGATATCGCTGATCGGTTTGCCGGTATAACCTTTCCAATTACCAGAATGTACCAATTCAACAAACCGTCTCATTTTGATAAGGGCGTCATTGACCGATGGCATGACATCTTCATCGTTAATAGAAATCGGTGAGTTCGTACGATTCCGCAAGGCAATATGCAGTGCGGCACGGTCCTCTGTGACATTGATGTTTTCACCACCGAACAGTGCTTCAATTTTGGCTTTCAAATTGCTCTGTCGCCCGAGGTTGAAAAGGAGCTCAAGAGTTTTTTGGTTGATCCGATTTTTCGAGAAATCGAAAAGGATATCGTCGAAGTGGAGTGAAAATTGATTAAATCGATGCGGATCATTATTGAATAGATCTCGCATATGAATGTGTGCGATTTCACATTTATGAGATTGCAACGCCTTCCACTCTTTAGAATCGACAATTTGATTCACTTTGCTATTCCTATGATGTCAAAAAATTAATGATAATCATAATTCTAGATCGAAAGTCTCACAATTTCCGTAAAATAGATTTCAGAGGTGAAAATGTGCGAAGGTTTGAGTCTCAATGGCTAGGGGCGGTACGCTTAGATGACCTTGGCAAGGTATAGCCCAATAACAAAGAACAGCGATGTATTTCTGTTTTAGTTGAGCACCATTTGAGCAATTAGTGTATAATGAGAATCATTCTTAATTACCTTTAGGTTTACGCTGCCCTCTTGTCAGGCAAGTTCTAAGTTAGTGAGTGTTTCTGAAACCTAGGAGTACGAAATATTTAGAATCTTTAATACGGCTCGTTTTTAAATCCATGATGAAATTTGATCAGCACCCAACTCAACAAGCATTTCCGCTTAGCATGGCAGACGAAGGTAAATCGTTCAAAATCGTTTTATTGAATGGGGGGAAAAATATTGGCAAACGTCTTAGCAATTTAGGTTTAAGCATCAACTGTGAACTTGAAATTGTTCACCGTCAAGGTGCAGCGCTTGTCGTGGCCCGAGATCAGATCCGGCTAGCATTGGGTATGGGAATCGCGCGGAAAATTATGGTTATTCCTGTTTGACTCTGGTGGGCCTGTATTTCTCAATTGTATTCTACTGGGTGGGTTTGGAAAAAGTGCTCACTGTATTGTTAACAATGCGTCCTCACTATTTAGTTAGTATGGTGAGAAATGTGCGTTAGAACGTTAAACGATATGACGATTGGTGAATCGGGTCGGGTGGTAGGCTTCGATAAAACCGCTAAAGCTTATCGTAAACTCTTACTTGCGATGGGCTTGACGCCCGGTGTCGAGTTCAGTGTTACTCGTTATGCGCCTATGGGCGACCCAATCGAAATTAAAGTGCGTGGTTTTGCTCTTAGTTTAAGGAAGCAAGAAGCAAGTTGTTTGATGGTCGAAAAAATGTAATATTGCAAAAAATTTCAGCTTACCTCTATTTTGCTCTGTAACGATACTACAAATATGCCAGCAGAGTTTTTGAACAGCTAAAAGCTGGTCCGATGTTGTGCGTATTCTTCCTCTATTGTGATACAAAATAGTTGTAATCTGAACGATTACTTCCCGTATGGTTAATAGTGACGATGACAACAATCTATACAATTGGTGTTGTAGGCAACCCAAATAGCGGCAAAACTACTTTGTTCAATGCTCTGACGGGTGCCAAACAACATGTTGGTAATTGGCCAGGCGTAACAGTTGAACGGAAAACAGGTACTTTTGTTTACGACGAACACTCCTTCAAATTAGTAGATCTTCCTGGAACCTACTCTTTAGACGTCACCGAAGAATCGGTTTCAGTCGACGAAAGAATCGCCCGTGATTTTGTTGCTTCGCACGAAGCTCATCTTATCGTTAACATCGTTGATGCATCCAATATAGAGCGTAATCTTTACCTGACAACTCAATTGTTGGAAATGAAAGTCCCAATGGTTGTAGCGCTTAATATGATCGATGTAGCCCAGCAACAGGAAATCAAAATAGAAATAGAAAAACTGTCGAAACGTCTAGGTTGTCCCGTTGTCCCATTGAGTGCTTCCAAACGGAAAGGGCTGGATCTAATCACGGCGGCAATTCTGGAAAGGGTCCAGAATCAGTCCGTCTCGAAAACCCGTGTGATCTATGGTGAAGAAGTTGAAAATAGTTTGGAGGAATTCATTCCAGCGGTTTCACAAAGTGCCAAACAACATAAATGCGATAGTAGGTGGTTATCGCTTCGGTTATTGGAAGGTGACACGCTGGCAAAAAAATTCGTTGGTCCAGAGGTCATTCAAAAGGCTGCTTGTATTCGGGACAAATTAGAAGATAGTTTGGGCGATGATATTGATATCATTTCCGCCGATGCTCGTTACGGGTTTGTGACTGCGCTAACCCGGGAATGCGTCCGTAAAACTTCCAAGTTGAAAAGGAGCACATCAGATAAAATTGATCGGATCGTGCTCCATCGGATTTTAGGAATACCCATTTTTCTAGTGGTAATGTACTTGATGTTTTTGTTTACCATTAATATTGGCAGTGCTTTCATCGATTTTTTCGACATATTGGTAGGCGGTTTATTTGTCGACGGTGTTCGGTTTTTAATGACTGACTTCAATGCACCCGAGTGGCTAACAGTAATCATCGCCAATGGGGTCGGCGGAGGTATCCAGCTAATCTCGACGTTCATCCCAATTATTGGTTTTCTCTACCTATTCCTTTCGGTTTTGGAAGATTCGGGTTACATGAGCCGCGCGGCGTTCGTTATGGATCGATTCATGCGTTTTATAGGGTTGCCAGGGAAAGCATTCGTGCCCATGATCGTTGGATTCGGCTGTAATGTTCCAGCTATTATGGCTAGTCGTACTTTGGAGCATCAACGCGACCGCATTTTAACCAATATCATGAATCCTTTCATGTCCTGTGGTGCTCGTCTACCGGTATATGCTTTGTTTGCAGCGGCATTCTTTCCGAGTGGTGGTCAGAATATTGTATTCGGATTGTACTTATTTGGTATTGCGGTTGCTGTTTTGACTGGGCTGATAATGAAAAATACACTTCTTCAAGGAACGACGGCACCGTTTATAATGGAATTGCCTAGCTATCATGTGCCCGCTTTGCAAAGCATAATGTTGCGTACGTGGGATCGGCTCAAAGGTTTCATTTTTAGAGCAGGAAGGGTCATTGTTCCCATGGTTTTGGTGCTCAATTTTCTTAATACCCTGGGTACCGATGGTAGTTTTGAAAACTCCGAAAGTGAGAACTCAGTACTCAGTGCTATAGGAAAAAGTATTGTGCCGGCGTTTGCTCCGATGGGCTTGGATGAAAAAAATTGGCCTGCTGCTGTGGGAATTTTTACTGGTGTTCTTGCTAAAGAAGTAGTGGTCGGCACATTAGATGCCTTATATAGCCAAATGGCCAAAAATGGAAATATGGAAAATAGAGATCAAACACCTAAACCAGCGGAGTTTGATCTACGCCTAGTTGCAATCGAGGCGCTCCAATCGATTCCTGTAAATTTGAAGGGTATTGCCGACGCCGTGACGGATCCCTTGGGGCTTGATATAGGTGATGTGAGCAATATCGAGAATGCAGCCGAACAGCAGGATGTTGTGATGGGAACGTATCGTGTTATGCGAGCCCGTTTTGATGGACAAGCTGGTGCTTTTGCTTATTTACTTTTCATTCTGCTGTACTTTCCCTGTGTCGCTGCCATTGCTGCTATCTATAGAGAAACTGGAGGTTGGGCAATATTTGTAGCAGGATGGACTACTGGTGTTGCGTATATGTCTGCTGCTATTTTCTATCAAGCGGCTACATTTTCTCAGCATCCAGTGTATTCAGCTTCATGGATAATGGGTTTATTGTTAGCTTTTGCCTCAGTTGTCTTAGGCCTTAAGCTTTGGGGGAGAGCTAACCGGCCCTATGGTAAAGCATATGCGGGAACATAAAGTTGTTAATACAGTGACCAAATTTCAATGATATTGTCGGAATTAAGAGATTACCTCAAACAAAACAGACGGGTCCATCTTGCGGATTTATCTTACCATTTTGATGCAGATCCCAGTGCAATTCAGGGGATGCTGGAGAAATGGATTTGCAAGGGCCGGGTACGGATAGTACCTGTCAGCTCTGCGTGTGGAACCGGTTGTAGCAAATGCGACCCAGCTCAAATTCAAGTCTATGAATGGGTGAGTTCAAGGGGTAAAAAGCATATTCCGGTGCAGACAGAAGAAAAACTTTGAGCGCGTGGGTCTTTGTACCGATTCACAGGACCCTGATATGACAAATCCAAAATTGGATTTTTCTCACTAGAGTCACCTGTTCTCATCTGGGCAACCAGTCCCTGTGAATCTACAAATATTAGGTAATATTAACTAATCCGAGCTTGATAGCGTTAACGACAGCTTCCGTTCGGTTGGTCGCTTGGAGTTTCTGCAGAATGACGCTGACATGATGCTTAGCGGTGCGCTCACCCATTTTAGCCATTTCGGCAATTTCTTTGTTGCTCTTACCAGAAGCCAACATTTCGATAATTGATGTTTCGCGTTCGGTCAGTATGCGTTGCTTAAACTGGCGTCGCTCTTGCTTTCTTCCCACAAAACCCATAACGACGGATGTTACGACTGGATCCAAATATGATCCTCCTTGTCCAACAGTGCGAATTGCATGAACTACTCGTTCAATTGGAGCATCTTTTATCACGTAACCCTGAATGCCCATCCTTATGGTTTCTGTTACCAACCAATCGTTGTCGCTGGCTGCATAAATTACCAATGCGATGTCGGGTTGGGTATCACGAATTTTTGTCAGTGCATCAGAGCCCGAATCATCGGAGAGACTAAGGTCGATCAGCACCACGTCAGGGAACAGTGATGCAATCTGATCACAACATTCTCCACAACTACTTGCTTCGCCGACAATACAGAGGTCTGATTCGACGTTTAATTTGGAAACTAGTCCAAAACGGATAATAGGGTAGTGATCGACAACCAGGATTCGTATTTGACTTCCGGTGGTTTTCTTCATCTTATGGGTATTTCTTTGTTCTATGATTTCCATTTGAAATTTCCCGTGTAAAAGGTGGAAAGGATCATCTGTTTGTTAGTTTCTCTGTGGCAAACTACAAAGCAATATCGAAACCAATAGAGATAATATTCCATAGATCATGATGTTATCTAGACCATCTTGAAAGTGGTTAGTCTTTGTGTGTCGACATGTAAACAATCCAGACATCGGGAACAAGGAAGGATGAAAAGAGGCTAAATGTATTGCTTTATATTCATTTTGTTTTCTCCTTTTCTTATCGATAAAGCAGGATATAGATTAGCTAAATGTTTTTTCAGAAATTTTACATTCAATTTGGTGTCATCGAGAATATCAATGAATAATGGCTTGTAACACTATGAATTAATTTTGATTGGGTCTGTTTGGCAAATCTGTTGCTGTTCTTAAATCAAGGCATCAACAGACGACATACAAATGCACAACGCCCACCAATATAATTCCAGAAAATACACTGCAGTCGGAGAATTCTTGATCTTGTTGACAGTGGTGCTAGCAGGAATCTATGGAGAAAAAACGCTGGCAGCAGGAGCCTTGAGTTTTCATCCTGGTAGCTTGGGCATTTCTGAACAAAAGTCAAAATCGGATTTTACTGGCCTCACTTTAAAATTTATTCCAAGATCTTTGGTAAGTTTTAATGAGATACCACTTTTTTCCCCAACGAGTATATCTGTTGACAATTTAACGCCCACTTTGTATCGGTATCGCCCCAATAGTTTTTTTTCAGTGTTTTCTGTTATTGATGCAGATCCACAGTGGGAATCCACATCCATTCAATTGACCCTAAGACCGGCAAGGAATTGGATGATGCGATTCAGTCATGGATGGCTGAGCGAACCGGAGGGATTGTTCCCGAGCGTTAATATCAAGCGAACGACATTTTCGACCCGTTATCGAGTGAAAACGCAAAATACTGAATGGTCCTCGATATTTAAATGGGCACGAAACAATAGTAATCCAGGTAAAATCTTCGATACGGCTTTGATCCAATCCCGATTTACAGTGGGAAAGGCACACTCTATTTTTGGGCGTATAAAACACGCTTCGTCGAATAGCTTACAATTTGGTGCCTACAGGGCTATGGATTCATCTTTTACAGGGAATCAATTAAAACTTGGATATCACTACGAATTACCCAAAATAGGGCGTACCAAATATCGAGTAGGAGCAGCCCTTGCTTTTAATACCAGATTACCCGAACATGGGCCCTTGAAGGCGGGGGGGCACTACTCCTTCTTTACGTTCTTGAACATCCATTTTGATTAGGGGTTGGCCCTAACTGTATAGTGGAAGAAATCCAGTCTATGACACCATATTTTCGGTAGTTTCGAAGGCATTGTTATTGGTCGATTAACGTAGCGATTTTTTAATTATTGCATTAGTGCTGCCGACCCCATATAATAGGGGGATTTTCTTTAACCCATCTGCTACTGCAAATAGTTTTTGCTAAACAAATTTGCTTGGTACTGTAAGAATGCTAGTTTGGCAAAGTCTGATTGTACCTACAATTAAAATCAATTCCTTTGTTATCCTTGCCGAAAGGATATCGTAAGATTTTCCTATATTAGTTCCTGAAACCTTAAAGGATTTTATCGTGAGCCAAAATTTTATTTTTACCTCGGAATCTGTATCTGAGGGGCATCCAGACAAAGTTGCTGATCAGCTTTCTGATGCCGTATTAGACGCTATTTTTTCTCAAGATACCCGCTCGCGAGTAGCGTGCGAGACTATGGTTAAGACTGGCATGGTCATTTTAGCCGGAGAAATTACCACAAATGCCTGGGTCGACACCGAGGATTTAGTCAGAAATGCAGTCAGGGATATCGGTTATGACAATCCGGATATTGGCTTTGACTGGCAAACCTGTGCGGTTATCAACGCCATCGGGAAACAGTCACCGGATATTGCGATGGGTGTAGATGAATCCGAGGATCATGAACAGGGTGCCGGTGACCAGGGTTTAATGTTCGGATATGCTAGTAATGAGACCGACGTATTGATGCCAGCACCGATTACATATGCTCATCGCTTGGTTCACAGGCAGTCTGAAGTAAGGAAAAAGAAAATTCTGTCTTGGCTAAGACCTGACGCCAAAAGTCAAGTAACGTTCCGGTACGAGAACGATAAACCGGTTGCTATTGATGCTGTTGTTTTGTCTACACAACATTCTGCAGATATAAAAGAAAAGGATCTTCATGAAGCGGTGATGGACGAAATTATTTTGCCAATTCTCCCTGAAAAATGGCTGCACGAAAATACCCAGTATTTTATCAATCCTACAGGACAATTTATTGTCGGGGGCCCAGTAGGTGACTGTGGATTAACGGGGCGCAAAATTATCGTGGATACCTATGGTGGCAAGGCGCGCCATGGGGGTGGTGCTTTCAGCGGAAAGGATCCGTCTAAGGTTGACCGCTCTGCAGCTTATATGTGTCGTTATGTAGCCAAAAATATTGTAGCAGCAGGTTTGGCCGAACGCTGTGAAATACAGGTGTCCTACGCAATTGGTGTCGCCGAACCTACCTCAATTAGCATAGAGACTTTTGGGACGGGGAAGGTTGATGAAGATCGGTTAATTAAGATTATTCGAGATCATTTTGATATGCGTCCAAAAGGGTTAATCGCGATGTTAGATCTGCTGCGGCCAATTTACCAAAAAACAGCCGCCTACGGTCATTTCGGGCGAACCGACGAAAGTTTTACCTGGGAGCAAACCGATAAGGCTGAGATTCTCAGGGATGCTGCGGGTTTACCCCCCATAAACAACGCTTCTATAAATGAATTTAGCCTTTCGGAGACATAACATTATGACTATACAGCCTGTTACCAATATTACTCCCGACTATAAAATCGCGGATATTTCCCTTGCAGAGTGGGGGCGCAAAGAAATCGCTATCGCGGAAACCGAAATGCCCGGTTTGATGGCTTTACGGAAAGAATATAAAGGCCAGCAGCCGTTGAGTGGCGCAAGGATCGTAGGGTGTTTGCATATGACTATACAAACTGCGGTCCTAATCGAAACGCTTATCGATTTGGGGGCTGAAGTCCGTTGGTCGTCGTGCAATATTTTTTCTACCCAGGACCATGCCGCCGCGGCAATGGCAGCGGTGGGTGTTCCAGTATTCGCATGGAAAGGTGAAACCGAAGAGGAATTCTGGTGGTGTATCGATCAGACTATTTTCGGTCCTAAAGGCTGGCGTCCCAATATGATTTTGGATGATGGAGGCGATGTTACCATAGCTATGCATGAAAAATATCCCGAAACGATGGACGGTGTTCGTGGGCTATCGGAAGAAACTACAACCGGTGTTCACCGCCTCTATGAAATGGTAGAAAAGGGTTCGTTGAAAACGCCTGCGTTTAATGTCAATGATTCAGTGACAAAATCAAAATTCGATAACCTGTATGGCTGCCGGGAATCACTCTTAGATGGGATTAAACGGGCAACCGATGTGATGATCGCGGGAAAAATTGCGGTCGTTTGTGGCTATGGTGATGTCGGAAAAGGTTGTGCACAATCCTTACGGGGACAAGGTGCGACGGTTTGGGTGACTGAAATTGATCCAATCTGTGCATTGCAAGCAGCGATGGAAGGGTATCGGATTGTCACAATGGAGCAGGCGGCCCCTGAAGCGAATATTTTCGTTACTGCAACTGGAAATATGAGTGTTATTACCCATGATCACATGGCGGCCATGAAAAATCAGGCCATTGTCTGCAATATTGGGCACTTTGATTCTGAAATCGATATTGCATCGCTTCGCCAATACGAATGGGAAAACATCAAGCCACAAGTTGACCACGTCATCTTTCCTGATGGCAAACGGATTACGATCCTAGCTGAAGGACGTCTGGTTAACCTAGGGTGTGCCACAGGACATCCTAGCTTTGTTATGTCCAATTCGTTTACCAATCAAGTCTTAGCTCAAATCGAACTTTGGAACAATTCGGGAAAATATGAAAATAAGGTATATGTTTTGCCAAAAGAACTGGACGAAAAAGTGGCTTCTTTGCATTTGAGTCAGTTGGGTGTTTCCCTCACTCGTCTATCAGAACAGCAGGCAGCATATCTTGGTCTTTCAACTGATGGGCCCTTTAAACCCGAGCATTATCGCTACTAATACCCAAAGATGGAGTCACAGAAAAAATACCAGCCGGTTTTCAGCTTCGAATTTTTTCCGCCACGTACAGAAGAATCGGAAGCTATGTTCGACGTGGTTTGTTCGAAGTTGGCACAGCTTAATCCGGCATTTTTTTCGGTTACCTTTGGCGCGGGTGGCTCGACTCGGGATTTGACGCGCGATACAGTCGTTAAAATTAAAGAAAAAACGGGGATTGAATCGGTGCCTCACCTGTCGGGAATTGGATCCAGTCAGGATAAAATCCGAGAAATTCTACTCGACTACAAAACTCTTGGGATTAAAAAAATCGTTGCATTGCGTGGTGATCTGCCATCAGGTACATATGCACCGGGGGCTTTCCGATACGCCAACGAATTAGTGGAGTTTATCCGTGCTGAAACCGGCGGTGATTTCGAAATCGAGGTGGCCTGTTACCCGGAAGTCCATCCCCAAGCAATCAACCTACAGGCAGATATTGATCATTTCAAGCGTAAAGTAGATGCTGGAGCAAATGGTGCTATTACACAGTATTTTTATAATGCTGAATCCTACTTTCATTTCGTCGATTTGTGTGAAAAGAAAGGCTTTGACATTCCAATTGTCCCTGGCGTTATGCCCATCGGCAATTATTTCCAGCTTTCGCGCTTTTCCGAAGCGTGTGGTGCTGAAATTCCACGATGGGTCAGGAAGCAATTGGAATATTATGGTGATGACCGATCATCGATTCAGGCCTTTGGCTTGGAATTCGTCACAGCATTATGCGAACGACTGTTAGAAAATGGTGTTCCTGGATTGCATTTTTATACCATGAATCAAGCGAGATTGGTTACTGCTATATGGGACAACCTCAATATACAAAGCGTCAATAATCTCGTGGTTGTCGATTCGTCTAAGTGAATCATATGAGGAAGATGCAAGGGAACTTTGGGTGCTGTGGTAATTTTGGAATCAAAGGACCGATTGTGTCCTCTTGATGTTTTGTGCGAAGTACTCGGTTATATCTGCCGCAACCTTTAAAAACTGGTACTACGATTAGCCTTGATTCTGCTGTCGTACACTATGTCCGTAATGTATTACGGTTGAAACAATATGCGCCTTTGGTTGTATTCAACGGAAAGGGAGGCGAATTTTCCGCGAAAATTCAAAATCTAACCCGTAAATCTGCCGTTATCTCGGTTGCAGAGTGGATCGACCGCGAAATCGAATCGCCGATTAAAATAGATCTTGGATTAGGCATCTCTCGTGGTGAGCGTATGAATTTTGCCTTGCAGAAAGCTGTCGAGCTCGGTGTAAACCGGATTTGCCCTATTATCAGTACACGGACAGTGGTTCAGCTTAAGGGCAAACGTAAAAAGATTAAACACATACACTGGGAAAAAATTGTGCATAATTCGGGAGAGCAATGTGGGCGAAATTATTTGCCCATAGTCGCTAGTCCAGAGCAGCTATGTGATTGGATACTAAATAAAAACGGGTTGAAATTATTTTTTGATCCCGATTCTGACAAAACACTTCAAGATTTCGACCGGCCCCAAAGGCATATCTTTATACTATCCGGCCCGGAAGGAGGTTTTACTGATATGGAACAAAGTCAAGCCAAAGCCGCTGGATTTCTCGCAATTCGGTTGGGTCCGCGCATCCTCAGGGCAGAAACTGCCGTCCTTGCTGCCGTTGCAGCGATCCAAACTTTGTGGGGGGACTTGGGAGGTTGTCCGGAATGAGATTGATGGTGTTGTGTAATCTGAAAGATAGACGTTCTCAGTCTGGTTAAAAGCCATATCTTTACCTCCTTCCCGTATTGGGGCTCAGTGAAACCAATAAAGCCGTTCTATAGGGAGTATAGAGACGACGATAGAATCACTTCACGCTCAAATTAATTACTCGAAACCCCGACGAATAGGGCTTTGTTTTCATAAGAACCGCAAACACAAGAGTAGGGGAAAGAGGTATGCTTTTGGCCTTAAAATAATCCACCGAATTCTAATCGAAACCAACACAGTGGCTACTCGAGTTAATACCTTATTTCGACGGTTTATGCTCCTGGTATATTCAGAAATGAGGAAATCCGACACACCTCAAACCGAAATGAGATAAGCCAAAATCAAAATGATTAAGAACTGAATGGCACCGAGACTTTTCCAGAATAAAAGTGGATTGCGCTGTATTAGAGGTGTTGTTGTTTTAGCGCTACCGATAAACCGAGGATTGGGGTGTTTTAAGTCGTAGACGAATTCAGATAGAACATTGTATCTTTGATTAGGGTTAATAGATAACGCTTTTTTTAGAGCTTCGTCCATCCAAGCAGGGACCATGGGATTGTGTTCCATGCTTGCGACGTATTGGAGCCGCCCCAATTTGATACGACTGGTTTTTTCTGGCATGTCTTTTCCAAATGGCAATGCGCCATTGAGCATTTCATAGGTAATAACTGCGAGCGAAAAAAGATCGGAACGCAAATCACCGCGTTGCCCTAAAAGGTATTCGGGTGCGGTATAGTTAAGAGTGCCAAGCACCGGGTCATTGGAAGCAGGTTTTTTCGTTTCTGCGATACCAGCAATTTTGACCGATCCAAAATCAATTATTTTTACAACGCCCGATTCGTCGATAATAATGTTTTCCGGTTTCAGATCTTGGTGTAGCATTTCTAGTCGGTGAAACGCCCCTAATCCATTGGAAATTTGTTCGATGATCGCATATACGGTCTTGATTTCCGGTTTCGGATTACCATCCATCCATTGCCGTAAAGTAGGTCCCCCGATGTACTCTGTTACATAGTAAATACATCGTTTCGGCCGGTCATTACCCAATACTTTAAGTATATTGTTATGACTTAATCTTTTGCCGGCCCACTCTTCGTGCAGAAAATGCTCGATAAATACCGGGTCATCTTCGTAGTTAATCGAAGGCGTTTTCAGAATAACATTCCGCTCAGTTTTAGCATCAAAAGCTCTATAAACCTGGGTTCGTTTACTGGCATGAATTTCCTCTTGCACATGATACCCGTCAAGAATCATGCCGGGTTCGAGAGGTGGTGGAAATGGGCGGTTAGTGTTCAAACGACTAATTTCATCGGAGCTTGCCATCGGTAATGAATCAATCTGAACAATTTGGCAGGTGACATTATCGTTGCTTTCACTTTGCATGGCTTTTGCCACCATCATTTCAGAAGCCCTTTGCAAATCCCCACTATTTTCATCAATGATTTGTTTTATGTCGCGGTCTTGAATGAAATCGTGGACCCCATCAGTGGATAGAATAAAAATATCTCCCGGCTCCAATGTAAACGAGCGATAGTCCACGTTGAGGTTGGGTTCTATACCCATAGCACGATTGAGATAGCTTTTCCCGTCACCAACCCAAATCCGGTGGTCTCGTGTTAAAAGTTCCAGATTCTTATTTCTAATTCGATAGATCCGGCTGTCACCAATATGGAAAATATGTGCGGTGTGTGATTTAGCAATCAGAATACTTAAAGTACAAACCATTCCTTTGGCTGATTGGTATTTTGAATGGCCAGTACTATATAGCCAGCTATTTGTCGCGGACAGTATTTTTTGCACGGAATACTTTACCGACCAGGAATCTGGGGTACAAAAGTAATCGTCAAGAAAACCGACGATACTTGCCTGGCTTGCCTCCTTTCCAGCATCACTTCCACTCATGCCATCGGCAATAGCTATCGCGACTCCTTTATAGCTTAATTGAGGCTCCTTGGGACAGACATAGCCATGGAAATCCTGGTTGTCTTTTTTGAGGCCTTTGTCAGAGCACTGTCCAACGGAGATTTCAAGTTTTGGGGGCATAGGCTATTTGTAAAAACGATTGTCCAGCCTACTCAATATCTATTTTCGCGATTCTAATCTGAACAATCCTAAGCAATTACCCCAACCCACGACTAATCTCATTTTGCATTGAACTTACCACCTCGATTGGGTCTACGGCATCACGAATCGGACGGCCTACAACGACATGATCTGCACCTTGTATGATCGCATCTTGAGCTGTTGTAATCCGCCGCTGGTCATCTTCCTCTACTTCATCGTTTTTGCCTGGCCTAATTCCAGGCGTAACAATTAAGAATTTTTCTCCCAGATTATTTCTGAGATCATTCGCTTCTATACCAGATGAAACGACACCATCACAACCTGCAGTTAATGCTTTTTTTGCTCGGATAAGCACTAGATCTTTGACCGTTTTAGTACAACCCATTTCAATCATATCCGATTCATCAAAGCTTGTTAATACCGTTACTGCGAGGATTTTTAATTCGTTTTTTTCTTCTACTGCTGCTTGTATTATCGCGCCATTGCCGTGGACAGTTGCAAAGGTAACCCCTTTATTTCGTAATTGCTTTACCGCCAATTTTACTGTTTCAGGCACGTCGAAGAATTTTAAATCAACCATCACTTTATGACCTCGTGCAGTGATCATATCAACAACGGGGAACCCTCCCGCCAAAAACAATTGGAGTCCAACTTTGAAAAATTTAATCTGCTCCCCTAACCGATCTACCCACTGTTCTGCTGCCCCATACGTATCTACATCCAGAGCAAAAATAATACGTTCGTTCAGTGGAATGTCTTTTTTTTTCATTTACGTTATTTATTCCGACAAAATTGATTTACTAAATGCCGTACAACCTCAACTGTTGGGAGGATTTGATCCATCGGCAAATATTCATCTGCTTGGTGAGCTTGGTTGATGGAGCCCGGCCCCATTATCACTGTTTCCATTCCGAGTTGTGAAAAATAAGGTGCTTCGGTTCCAAATGCAACTGACCCAGACGCTTTTCCTGTTAGCCTTTCACACATTGTGACAAGGGTAGAAGATTCGGGAATTTCGAATGCCGGTACACCCGAGGATAATGATTCGATTTCGACAGAAAGTTTTGGATGAAATTTTAATATCGTCTCAATTCGTTCTTTGAGAGAACAGCGTAATTCTTCCAAATCCATACCCGGAAGAGGCCGGATATCGATTTGAGTTTCACAGTGAGGACAAATTCGGTTGGGATTATCTCCACCACGAATTGATCCGAGATTCAATGTAGGCATTCCAACTTTGAAGTTTGGGTTATGGTATTTTTGCTGGAGTTCCTGTCGCCATGTGAGTAACTCGCTCAAAACCGAGTGCATTCCTTCGATTGCATTTGCGCCTAGAGTTGGGTCGCTAGAATGTCCAGCTTTGCCATTGATAACGATCGATTCCATCATAACCCCCTTATGCATGCGAATTGGTTGCAGGTCGGTGGGTTCTCCAATGACCGCATACCGTCCTAGTTTAAGACCTTTTTCCACAAGCAATTTTGCACCAGCCATTGTACTTTCTTCATCAGCTGTTGCTATTACAGTAATAGGTTCCCTGAGCTCTTTTTTCGAGTAGCAGCTTACCGCATCTAGAACTAGAGCGAAAAACGACTTCATATCGGTTGTCCCCAAACCATAATACCGATTGTTATATTCGGTAACATCGAACGGGTCCACTGTCCATAGGGATTCATCGAAAGGTACGGTGTCAGTATGACCTGAAAGTACTAACCCGTTGCAGCTTTCTGGGTCTCCTAGCGTGGCTATTAGATTGGATTTTTGTTCCGATACAGGGTAAAGACTCACTTTAAAACCCAAGGCTTCTGCCCATTCTGCAAGAATGTGGATGACACCCAAATTACTTTGGTCATACCGTGGGTCCACGCTACTGATGGAAGAGCACCCGACCAACGTACGAATCATCGACAAAATGTCGGGTATACGTTTTTCCATGGTTTGCACGGATGAAATTAGTCTGTTACCGCGCCTTCAGATGCTGACCGTACCAATTTGGCGTATTTTGCCAAGACACCACGAGTGTAACGAGGGATAGGTTGTTTCCACGATGCCTGTCTATCGTCCCAGTCCTGCTCAGATATATCCAATGTCAAAACCTGATTTTCCGCATCGATGGTAATCGAATCACCATCTTCCACTATAGCCAAAGGGCCGCCTAAGTGGGCTTCTGGGGTAATATGGCCGACTACGAAGCCGTGAGTGCCACCCGAAAAACGGCCATCGGTAATCAACGCTACATCGAGTCCCAATCCTTTTCCCATTACCGCCGAAGTGGGTGATAGCATCTCCCGCATACCAGGTCCCCCCTTGGGTCCTTCGTACCGTATTACAATAACATCACCTTTTTGGATATCGTCGTTCAGGATGCTCGTTAAGGCATCTTCTTCGCAATTGAATACTTTGGCGTTACCAATGAAACACAAACCTTCTTTACCAGTGATTTTGGCTACAGCTCCTTCGGGTGCGAGGTTTCCCTGGAGAATGACTAAATGACTATCTTTTTTTATCGGATTATCGAATGGCCGTATTATCTCCTGATCTTGGGGGTACGGTGCGACATTCGCCAAGTTTTCAGCCAACGTTTTGCCTGTGACCGTTAGGCAGTCCCCATGCAGGAGTCCGCGATCAAGCAGTATTTTCATCAGCGGTTGAATCCCACCAATATCTATAAGTTCTGCCATGGCATAGTGGCCACTGGGTTTCAAATCAGCTAGCATAGGTACGTGTTTACCCACCCGGGTAAAATCATCAAGCTGAAGGTCAACACCACTAGAATCGGCCATGGCCAACAAATGCAGTACAGCGTTGGTCGATCCTCCCAGCGTAATGACCACAGTGATGGCGTTCTCAAATGCTTTTTTAGTCATGATATCTAGGGGTTTGATATCCAGCTCAAGCAGCTTTAGTACGGAGATTCCTGCCTGTTCGCAGTCGAGTTTTTTGTCTTTGGAAATAGCTGCCTGTGCAGAGCTATTGGGCAAGCTCATACCCAAAGCTTCAATAGCCGAAGCCATGGTATTTGCTGTATACATTCCTCCACAAGAACCTGCGCCGGGAATAGCTTTAGATTCAATAGCCTTGAGTTCGGCATCGTCTATTAGTCCATTAGCCCGTGCACCTACAGCTTCAAATACGGAGACCACATCCAACGTTTTCTCTTTATAGCATCCCGGTAGGATAGTACCTCCGTAGACAAAAATGGCAGGCCGATTAAGTCGGGCAAGCGCCATTAGGCATCCAGGCATATTCTTATCGCAGCCGCCAATGGCTACAACGCCATCGAATCCTTGGCAACCGACGACGGTTTCGATGGAATCCGCGATCACTTCTCGGGAAACCAACGAATATTTCATACCTTCCGTACCCATGGAAATTCCATCGGAAATGGTAATGGTATTGAAAATAACGCTTTTTCCACCGGCTTTATCCACGCCAGATCCGGCGTCTTCCGCTAACCGATTAATATGCATATTACAGGGTGTAACCATGCTCCAAGTCGAAGCAATTCCTATCTGAGGTTTGGTAAAATCTTTGTCCTCAAATCCAACTGCATGCAACATCGCCCGGCTGGGCGCACGTTCCATACCATCCACGACTTTAGAAGAAAAACCGCGAAGGTTCTTTTTGCCGGCATTGGTCATGTGGGTGGCTCCAAATAAACTATAAAATCTTAGAATGAATCCCAACTGCTGGTTTTCCTCCGCCAGCTTATTTGGGGAAGAATGAGTCCTAGAACAATACCCGCTAACAAAACTCCGGCTCCAATCATAAACCAATCCTGCTCCGTACTGTCTTCCAACGCTTGCTTATCCCTCTTTATTTTTTGTAGCTCGCGTTCAAGGGTAATTACCCGTTCTTGAAACTGATCACGTTGTTTTTGGATCTGGAGAGCATTGCCTGCTGTTTTCCGGATGTCACTGAGTTCGCTTTGGAGCTGTTGGGATTGAGTGCTCAAGTTTTTATTATTTGATGTTGTCGAAGCGTGTTCAGCCTTCAAGGTTTTGAGCTGTTCCTTGATAGAAATGTTTTCCTTCCCGATTCGTTGAAGCTTTTTTCGGGCTGATTTGAGCAACCACTGCGCAACCGGCCGATCAGTTAAATATCTACTGAGAATCCATCCTTCTTCCCCATCTTTTAAGCGCACCTTGGTATAGCCCGACTCTGGGCTTTTTTCTAGCAATGTTAAAACGGTTCCGGTGGCAACACGATCAATAATCTTGAATTTTGTGCCCTCGCCACTTCTAACCATCACTTGGATTTGGTCAGTAACATAAATTGGAGTTTCGGCTTTAGCCATTAATGCAACGAAAAAAAGGAACAATGGTAAGAAATTTTTCACGGGGTCTCCTAATTTATCTTTCAGTTTTTGGCCGCAGTGCCGAGTATTTTATCAAAAGTGAATTTACTAATAGCACATCAAACTTTTAAAAACCAGATATTCGAATACCTAGCAAGATTTAAGTGATGTGCAAAATTCAAACAACTAGTATCTTAAATCTAAAACAACCGATAGCATAGGTTGGTTTCATTTGCCAATTACTGCGGTGCAAGTACCTGACAGAATCCAACTGTGACTGCGAATGTGCGTTTTGCTCTCGACAGTTTATTTTAACGCTATCTTATAAGTAATTTAATACTTAAGGTGCGAGTGTCTGAATCCAGGTTAACTTGACGAGTTTGGAGCCACACAAAAACATCAATTCGAGATGCAGGCCAAAAAGAATGGCAGATCCTACTCGAGGATTGCGTTACTACATTGGCTTTTGTGCGCCCAATAGAAATTCAAGCAAAGCTTTCTGAGCATGTAAACGATTTTCCGCCTCGTCCCAGATCACACTCTGAGGGCCTTCCATAACCGCCGAAGTGACTTCTTCTCCTCTATGCGCTGGGAGACAATGCATAAATAAAGCCTCGTTACTTGCCAAACTCATCAGGTTTTTATTGACCTGATAATCCTTAAATGCAATAGTCCGGCTTGCTTGCTCACCTTCCTGTCCCATACTTGCCCAAACGTCGGTGGCGACAAGGTGTGCGTCCTTTACCGCTTCCTCAGGACTGCTGGCAATTTTGATGCGATCCCCTCCCTCTGCAACAATACTAGCCTTGGGTCGATAATTTTTTGGAGTGGCAATGTGAAGGTCGAAATCCAATAACTTAGCAGCGTTAATATAAGAATGACACATATTGTTTCCATCTCCTATCCATGCAATTTTTTTATTTTTAATATTTCCACGCGACTCAAAAAAGGTTTGCATATCGGCTAGTAATTGACACGGGTGAAAAAGATCGGTTAGGCCGTTGATCACCGGTACCTTTGAATATTTGGCAAATTTGACCACTGTCTCATGTTTGTCTGTCCGCAACATTATGCCGTCAACCATCGATGACATGACCCGAGCACTATCTTCAATGGGTTCTCCGCGGCCAATCTGAGTATCTCGGGGTGGAAGAAAAATTGCACTACCACCGAACTGAGCCATACCAGTCTCAAATGAAATCCGTGTTCGTGTGGATGATTTTTCAAATAGCATTGCCAGTACTTTGTTTTTTAGTAAGTCGGGGGCACAACCAGGGTTTTTTTTCAAGGTCATCCCCCTGTGTATTAAAGCACGAAACTGTTCGCCGCTCAGATCCAGTAGGGTAATAAAATGCTTAGGGACCATCGTCTAAAAATTAGCGTGTTAGGCTAACAAGTTGGAAAGTGTGTCGACTAGAAGATCGGCTTCCGGTTTTTTTAAAATAAGGGGGGGAAGCAACCTAATGGTATTTCCGGCAGTCACATTGATCAGCAGCTGCTGCTTCAAAGCTTTTTGCGTTAATTCGCCACACGGTCGATCCAATTCGATCCCTATCATTAACCCAAGTCCCTGTAGATTGACGATATGGTTATTGTTTTTTAAAGAATCACTTAGTCGGTCAATTATATATCGACCCATTTCGGCTGCTTGTTCAACTAAATTTTCTTGTTTAATCGTATCAATGACGGTCAATGCGGCACAGCAAGCTAGAGGATTGCCCCCGAAAGTTGAACCGTGTTTACCAGCAGTCAGTTGCAGTGATGCCTCACCGCGTGTCAGGCATGCACCAATCGGCACGCCATTCCCTAGGGCTTTTGCCAGAGTACAAACATCGGGGATTATTTCTGCATGCTGGTACGCAAACCAGCGGCCAGTTCGCCCAATACCAGTTTGTACTTCATCCAGCATTAACAACCATTTACTATCGTCACAAATACGGCGTAATCGTTTAAGGTAATCCTTTGAAGGGATGTTAACACCTCCTTCTCCCTGAACAGGCTCAACCAATACAGCTACGATGTTAGGGTTTTTCCTTAGAACATTTAATGCATCAATATCATCGAATGGAACTCGAATAAATCCTTCCACTAATGGTTCGAAGCCCTTTTGAGCCGTAGGATTTCCTGTAGCAGTCAAAGTTGCCAGCGTGCGACCATGAAAACTGTTTTCCATAACCACAATTGTCGGTATTTCAATGTCGAGCCGGTGCCCATATGATCTTGCTATTTTGATCGCTGCCTCGTTGGCTTCCGCGCCTGAGTTGCAAAAAAATACATGATCTAATCCACTTAAATGACTTAACTTTTGTGCAAGGTTTTCTTGTAGTCCAACCTGATAAAGATTTGAAGTATGGATTAAACGACCGGCTTGAATTGCCAATGCATTTTGAATTCCTTCGTGGGCGTGGCCGAGTCCACAAACCGCTATACCGGACAGAGCGTCGAGATAACGTTTCCCCTGATCGTCCCAAAGCCACACACCTTGACCTTTCTCGAAGGTAATCGGCAATCTCGTATAGGTGGGCATAACGTGGGTTGACATGGCTACGGACTTCATAAAAAACAAAAGGCAGTCCTTGACTGCCTTAACTTTCAATTATATAGAGCAATTCTGCATCAAGCAAGAATCAGCAAGGATTCTCACGGGTTAGATTATGTATTATTTTCCTAGTACACTTATGGATTATCGATTTCTCAAAAAATTAGGTGTTTTGTATGGACGTTCAAGAACGTATTAAAAATCAGATCGAAGAAAACCCAGCTATCCTTTACATGAAGGGCAGCCCCCAATTTCCACAATGCGGTTTTTCAGGTCAAGCAACCCAAATTCTCCAGGCCTGCAATGCGAAATTTGCTCATGTTAATGTCTTTGAGGACCCTGAAATACGCGAAAACCTTAAAATATATTCCCAATGGCCAACATTCCCTCAGTTGTTCATCAATGGGGAGTTGGTGGGTGGTAGCGATATTATGCTTGAGCTCTATGAGTCTGGCGAGTTGAAAAAAATGCTCTCTAACGCGGGTGTTACGATAGACTAACGGTAGTCTGTCGATGTTTTTCAGCGGTCAAACTTTATTGCGACCGTTTATCGATTTTTTCGTGGCTGTGGTTTTTCAGATAGAGCTGTCGGTGTTGGTTTAACACGGTAGTTTCGATGCTTGAACAACGAGTGAATTACTCTTTCAGCATTTAAAGGGCGAATTGGTTGTTTCTCAGGCCAATGTTTCGACAGAAGCGGTTTACAATGGTTATCAATTGCCTTGAAAATCAATAAACAAAAGCCTAAAGGTCTCGAAGATTAGCAGTAGCTATGCTATCTTATTAATGATCCTTCATTATAGGATATATGTAACTTTTACGATAAGGGGAGTAACTGTTACGATCATCTTTATTTTGTTTAAGAACTAAGGACAAATGCTTAGTTTATAGTATGTAAACGAGCATTCCTCCTACTGGTAAGAAGCAAAATAGGAGTGTTTAAATATTACAAATTAATTTTCTTAAAGCCGGTTCAGGAACGATATGATGTCAAATACTATTAAAAAAATTGGATTGCACCTTGGGGGGGTGATCTTTATTTCAATTTTAGCTGGGTGTGCCACGACTAGTAACGATCCGCGGGATCCAATGGAAGGGTGGAATCGAGGCGTACACACGTTCAATGAAAATCTCGACGAATATGCTTTAAAGCCGGTTGCAAAAGGCTACAATTGGGTCACACCCTCTTTCGTCGATACTGGCGTCACCAACTTTTTTAGTAATCTCGCCGACATACGTGTCACGCTAAACGATTTTCTTCAACTGAAGGTAGCTCAAGGTGGATCAGATGCAGCTCGCTTTTTAGTTAATTCAACAGTCGGATTGGCCGGTTTTTTCGATGTTGCGACCCACTGGGATCTCCCAAAGCACAATGAGGATTTCGGGCAGACCCTAGGGGTATGGGGAGTTCCTACCGGTCCGTATCTTGTTTTACCGTTTTTTGGGCCCAGTTCACCTCGAGGTACAGCGGGATTGGTAGGAGATGCTTTGGCTAATCCAGTTACTTATATTACATTTCTCACCAATAATTCGGTAGCGATAGGTTTGGGTCTCACGGCTTTAGATGTGATTGATCAACGGTCAGATCTTTTGACTGCTTCAGCGATTGCTAAGGACGCATCAGCGTTTGGGGATGATTACGCATTTAGGCGAGATTCCTACTTCCAGCTTCGTGAGTCATTGGTCCATGACGGAGATGTCCCTCTCGACGAAGAAGATTTTGACGAAGCAGACTTTGAAGACGACGAAATAGAAGACGAAGTGGGGGCGGAATAGCTTTAAATGCGATAGCAACGAGCCTATACAGAAAGCGACAGGGGAATGAGATGACATTTCAGTGTATTGACCTTGAAGACTGCAAAAAGATGATGGAGGAAAAAGAGGTGACTGTCGTCGATGTCCGTGATCCCCAGTCCTATCAGTCTGGCCATCTTCTGAATGCCCAATTAGTCAACAATGCTAATGTTCAGGAATTTTTGGATAATGTTGATAAACAACGACCCCTGATTGTGTACTGCTACCATGGTAATACCAGCCAGGGTGCTGCGGAATTGTTTTCTAGTCAAGGTATTGCCGATGTCTACAGTTTAACCGGTGGGTATGCAGCGTGGAGCGCGAAATATAAAGACGCCTAGCATTTTGAGACTTATTTCTTAACCGGGCGCTTATCTAGTTTGCGTTGTAGGGTGCGTCTATGCATTCCTAACGCTCTGGCTGCTGCAGAAATATTTCCATTGTGTTCCATCAAAACTTTTTGCAGGTGTTCCCATTCCAAACGTTTAACCGATAGCGGTCGGTCTGTGACTTTTTCCATCGGGTTTCCTTGGCTTTTTAAAAGTGCAGCTATGATTTCATCGGGATTGGCAGGTTTGGTTAAATAATGGGTGGCGCCCAGTTTTACAGCTTCGACTGCAGTGGCGATGCTCGCGTAGCCTGTCAACACGATTATACGCATGTTTTGGTGTCTTGAGTGTAGTTGTGAGACCATCTCCAGACCCGACTCTTGACCTATCCGCAAATCTACAACGGCATACAAAATGTCCTGGTCGTCCGCGATAGCGCAGCCCGTATTCAGATCATGGGCAACCCTAACATCGTAATTTCGTTTTGTGAGGGATTGGCTAAGTACCTGACAAAATGTCGGATCATCGTCAACCAATAATAGTTTTGGACGATCTCTGCCTTTTTCGAGTCTATTTTCACTCATATGTTTTCAGAATTTTGCAGAAGGTAAGGTGACTTTAGAACAAGCACCGGTTTTGGGAAGGTTGAATATCTCCAGCGAGCCACCCAAACGGTTTATGGTTGAATAGGCTAGAAATAACCCCACACCCAAACCTTGTTGCTTGGATGAAATTGGATGCTTTCCTAGCGATTTTATAATTTCTGGATCGATTCCAGAACCCCTATCCAGAATTTCAATGACAATTTTTTTGGAATCCCAATCGACATTTAGCCCTACCCAAGCAGGTGAAGCATCTGCTGCATTGTTGAGTATATTAATTAGGGTTTGAGTTAAGGTTTTGTCGGCTAACAAAAAAGGGTAACTGGATTTTGAGTTTTTGGGGTTGTACTCTAGTTTTGGGTAGGATCGTTGGTCACGCCATTGAAGAATTACATCGTCAAGATATTCTCCTAATCGCATCACATATCCTGATTCGGCGCGAATATCCCCTGCCGAAGCGGACATTAGAGCTAAAGCATCTTTACAGCGCTCGATTTGTTCATCGAAAATTTGCATTTTTGATTGTAGGTCGCCAAATTCTTCTCTTGGATATTCCTGTTTAATATCATGGGTTAAGATTGCCATAGTTCCTAGGGGTGTTCCTAATTCATGAGCGGCGCCCGCTGCTAATGTTCCTAACGCGATAACCCGTTCATCACGGAGGACCTGTTCTCTCGCTTGTGCCAATGTTTTTTCCCGTTCGCGTAAGGTGTCGGTCATTTTCACAACAAAATAGGCCACTATTCCGGCTATAAGCAAAAATCCGAACCAAAGGACGAATACATGAAGATTGATAAAATGTTGTGATTGTAAATCTAGAACTACTTTTGGTAGATTGTTTGTATCAACCCCAGGGTGCGGATCCGCGAGAGGAATATTGTAGCCGGTGAGTATCGTGTAACAGACAGAGGTCAAGCCTAAGATATATCCGGTATAGATATGGGGAAGTATTGTTGCAGTGATAACCAATGGAAGAATAAAGAACCATGCGAATGGATTTGCGCCTCCACCGGTACAATATAATATTGCGGTGATTCCCATTACATCAAATACTAAGTGGATGAACAGCTCGACTTCAGTGACTGGGTGGCTGTGCTGCAAACGATACCAAGTTAACGAGTTGACAATCATGGCAACAGATATAATCGCCCAAATTAATCTTTCGGGAATTTGGTAAGCGATTAAATACACGGTGACAACCAACAGTAGTGATTCGCCAGCGATCAGAAAATTGCGTAGTCGAAATAACCAAGTTAGATTCTGGCGTGCCGATTGATCTGGACTGGATTCAATGGTGCTACTCATACTGCTCAAATAACTTTAGATGAATGAAGGTATCGAGGTGCGACATTTTGCCACATTACATCTAAATTATTAGCGAGGTACACTTACCCTATGGTGTGTTAAGCATGCGATGCGCTTAGTTTGAGTTGAGGTCATGCCTTCCAATTAGTATTAATGTTGACCTAGATTAGGGGAAGAAGTGGTCGGAGCTTCTTCCTTTTTTCCTAAGAAACTAGTCTTGATTCAACGAGTTGTTTCCAGTTGAAGATACCACGAAAGGGTATCGTATTCCTGTCCCGCCTATTCCGCAATAACCACCTGGATTTTTGGCCAAGTACTGTTGGTGATAGTCTTCAGCGTAAAAGAATTCGGGGGCTCCTAGAAGTTCCGTAGTAATTTTACGGTTTTTGCCATCCCGGTTTAACGCTTGTTGGTAAATATTCCGAGAGGTTAACGAAACTTTTGCTTGCTGGCTATCGTAGGTATAGATTCCTGAGCGATATTGAGTGCCTATATCATTGCCTTGTTTCATTCCTTGTGTAGGATCATGTGATTCCCAGAATGAACAGAGTAGCTGTCCAAAGCGGACTATCCTGGGGTCGTAAGTTACTCTGACAACCTCGTTGTGACCTGTTAGGCCGGTACAGACCTCTTGATACGTTGGATTAGGTGTTAGACCCCCTGCATAACCAACAGCAGTCGAAAATACTCCCTTTATAGACCAGAATATTTTTTCTGCTCCCCAAAAACATCCCAACCCAAATATCACAGTTTCCATTCCGTCGGGAAAAGGCGGCTTCAATGGATGTCCGCTGACATAATGTGTGTCTGCTACCAGCATTTTCTCCGGGCGTCCGGGTAACGCTTGGTTAGCATTAGGAATCTCCAACATTACGAGCAGAAAGTTTGGATCAGACTTTGCCGAAACATATTATTCAACTTTCAGGCATTTTTTCTTCAATGGTGCCGATGGCCGGACTTGAACCGGCACGACTTTCGTCACCGCCCCCTCAAGACGGCGTGTCTACCAATTCCACCACATCGGCTGTATAGCATTGTACTGTTCTTGTCATAACCCAAATAGAGCGGTACGACGAAGTAATCCTAATTAGCGGGGGTATTGTCTAGTTTTGATGGATTATCCTGCGTGATTTGGTCTATAGGATTGATTGTCGGATTATCCACACTGCTGTCTTTTTCTTTCGGAGTTGAAGGGAACGGTAGGTCGCTCGGTAGTGGGATATCCGAAATTGTTTCGGTGATGTCTTCCTGGAACCCAGTGGGAAGATCGCTGATTGGTTGAGCTATTGCGGGTGTATCCATAATGTCTTTTTGGGGATCACCCATATCCGCTAAATATGCTAACACCATACTTGTACTGAAAAATAGTGCCGCTAATATTGCTGTCGTACGGGTTAGAAAAGAGGCCGCGCCACGCGCTCCAAAGACTGTACCGGAAGCACCACTCCCAAATGCGGCACCGGCATCAGCACCTTTACCTTGTTGGATTAGTATTAGGCCAACCATGGAAACTGCGATTAAAATGTGGAAGATTATTATGGCTTGGTGCATGTTATTTTACTGAGTTTGCTGAATTAATTATGGCTAGAAATGATTGGGCCTTAAGAGAAGCTCCGCCAATCAAACCGCCGTCTATGTCTGCCATTGAAAAAAGAGCTGTCGCATTATCCGCGGTGACGCTGCCCCCGTATAAGATACGAAGTTTTTTTGCGATGCTCTGATCAAAATCTGCAATTGTTTTTCGAATATAAGTGTGGACCTGTTGAGCTTGCGCTGTTGAGGCAGTTTTACCGGTGCCTATAGCCCATACTGGTTCATAGGCAATTACGGCTTTAGTAAAGGAATCCACTCCCACTGCTTCTAAAACTGGTGAAAGTTGTTCTTTTATGACCTTAAACGTATCATTTTTTTCTCTTTCTTCCAACGTTTCTCCGACACACAATATGGGTTGGAGGTCGTTTTTAATTGCCATTTTAAAGCGCTCCGCTACCAGGGCACTCGATTCGCCATAAAGGTTGCGTCTTTCGGAATGACCAACTATTGCGAATCGACACCCAAATTCCTTAAGCATTGAAGCCGATATTTCTCCAGTAAAGGCTCCCTTTTCTCGATCAGCAACATTCTGAGAACCCCAAAACAAGCGTGTGTCTGCTAGTTGTTTCGCTACTTGTGAAACAAAAACAAAGGGGACACAAACAGATACTTCTGTTTGTGTATCGTTTTTTAATCCTGCTAGGATCTCCGACAAAAGTTGCCTTGTACCCACGCGTGTACCGTTGAGTTTCCAATTTCCAACTACAAGAGGGCGACGCATTTAGTACTCCGTGAAACTACACCAATAGAGGACGATCCTCGTAAATTTCTATTTATCGATCGGAAGCCTTTTAAAACCGCGTAAGGGTAGCGACAAATGAATAAAAAATCAACTTGTTTGGGTGTACTATGTATTAGAAGCTAACTGCTGACTGATTACTGTTGCCAATCGGTTAGCAATATCGTCAACTTGGGAATGGTCTTTGCCTTCAACCATGACCCGGATTAAAGGCTCTGTACCAGAAGCACGAAGCAGGATGCGGCCATTATCGTTGAGTTCACGTTCAGCTGCTTCTTTAGCTTTCTGAATCGGTTCAAATTGAGATAAGTCGGTTTTTCGATCAACTTTAATGTTTACGAGTGATTGAGGGTATTTCTTCATACCATCTTTCAATTCATGCAAGGTAGACCCTGATTTGAACATCTCAGCCATGACTTGCAGAGCTGATATTATCCCATCGCCCGTGGTCGTCCGATCAGAGCAAATAATATGTCCCGAATTTTCGCCTCCCAAGATAGAGTCGTGTTTCGACAACATTTCCATGACATGGCGATCACCGACCTGAGCCCGTTTTAATTCTACACCGATCTTGGTCAGACTATGTTCTAAACCCAAATTAGTCATCAATGTGCCAATTATTGGGCCATGCAGAGTTTTAGAGGTAAGGCGCGATTTGGCGATGATATAGAGAATTTGGTCACCATCTACAATCTCACCTAAATGATCGACCATTACGACCCTATCACCATCACCATCGAGGGCAATTCCAAAGTCCGCATTATAATCGAGTACTTTTTGTTGCAAAGTTTCGGGTTCGGTCGCCCCACAGTTATCATTAATATTCAAGCCATCAGGTGTGACACCGATAGGAATAACCTCTGCTCCGAGTTCACTGAACACATGCGGAGCTATATGGTAAGTCGATCCATTCGCACAATCCACGACGATTTTCGATCCACTAAAATCCATATGGGATGGGATGGTGCTTTTACAAAATTCGATGTACCGACCTGCTGCGTCATCGATTCGCGAAGCTTTTCCAAGACTCGAGGAATCAACGGTACTCATCGGTTGATCTAATTGCTGCTCGATAGCTAGTTCAATTTCATCGGGCAGTTTATAGCCTTCTGACGAAAAAAACTTAATTCCATTATCGTGGTGGGGGTTATGAGACGCACTGATTACGATACCCGTTTGAGCTCGGAAGGTTCGTGTTAGATAGGCAATGCCGGGAGTGGGCATTGGCCCTAACATTTGGGTATTGACACCCGCAGCGGAAAGTCCTGCTTCCAGCGCCGATTCAAACATATAACCTGAGATCCGGGTGTCTTTGCCGATTAAAACATTTCGACTTCCTTTGCCCGCAAATACTCTGCCGACGGCCCATCCCAATTTAAGAACAAAGTCTGGAGTAATCGGATGCTGCCCGACTTTCCCACGGATACCGTCAGTACCAAAATATTTTTTTCCCATAAACCTTTCCTCTAGAGAGCAGCAAAATTTAAGATTAAATATGCAGGCGAAGTTACAGGGTAGAAGCAGTCCACGGTGATGAAACAGGAATATTTTGTTTCAAAACTTTCTTTGTCCCTATCCAATTACTGCATAAGAAAGAGGGATACATACGCCGTATGTATCCCTTCTTTTATCCTAAATATAGGTGAAAATTAAGGATTGGACATTCTTTCTGAGTTATTAATGCTGGTTAGCAGGTCCACCAAGTGGTGTTTCCTGGGGTTTAATATTATCGTCAGCTTCTTTTGCGTCAACGGTTTTTCCACCAGAAGTTGGCGTATCATCTTCCCAATCTTTTGGAGGTCTGACTTCTTTGCCAGCCATCAAATCGTCGATTTGATTCTTATCGATGGTTTCATATTTCATGAGGGCATCAGCCATGGCGTGCAATATCGACATATTATCCCTAAGAATCTTTTCTGCACGCTCATAATTACGGTCTATAACTGAACGTATTTCCTCATCAATAACATGGGCTGTTTCATCTGATGTTGACTTTGTTTGAGTAACAGAACGTCCAAGGAAAACTTCACCTTCTTCTTCGGTATAGGCTAGTGGACCCAATCTTTCGGATAAACCCCACTTGGTTACCATATTTCGTGCCAATTCTGTTGCTCTTTCAATATCATTGGATGCACCAGTGGTGACCTTTTCGGTACCATAAATAATTTGTTCAGCAAGACGGCCACCATACAAACTAGAAATTTGGCTTTCCAGTTTTCGCTTACTAGCACTGTACTGGTCTGTTTCAGGAAGAAACATGGTTACACCCAATGCTCGGCCCCTAGGCATGATACTGACTTTGTAAACAGGATCATGCTCGGGGACGGTACGACCGACAATACAATGACCAGCCTCATGATATGCGGTCAATTTCTTATCGTCGTCACTCATGACCATTGAACGCCTTTCGGCTCCCATAATGATCTTATCCTTGGCTTTCTCTAAGTTCTCCATGCTAACCAAGCGTTTGTTGGTCCGTGCTGCGAAAAGCGCGGCTTCATTTACCAAATTCGCCAAATCAGCGCCAGAGAAGCCTGGAGTTCCTCGGGCGATATTTTTCGGTTCGATGTCATCGTCCATGGGCACTTTTTTCAAGTGAACTTTCAAAATTTGTTCTCTACCTCTAATGTCTGGAAGGGCCACGGTGACTTGACGATCAAATCGGCCTGGACGTAACAACGCAGGATCCAAAACATCCGGCCGGTTGGTTGCCGCAATGACAATAACCCCATCATTTCCATCGAAGCCATCCATTTCTACAAGTAGCTGGTTGAGGGTTTGTTCACGTTCATCATGACCACCACCGAGACCCGCGCCCCGCTGACGACCTACCGCATCGATTTCATCGATGAAAATAATGCAAGGGGAATGTTTTTTAGCTTGCTCGAACATATCTCGTACACGGGATGCACCGACGCCTACAAACATTTCAACAAAGTCTGATCCTGATATTGTAAAGAAGGGCACTTTCGCTTCCCCCGCTATAGCTCTGGCTAACAAGGTTTTACCAGTACCAGGTGGACCAACCATCAGCGCACCACGGGGAATTTGCCCCCCTAGCTTTTGAAATTTACTCGGATCTCTAAGGAAGTCGACCATTTCCACAACTTCTTCCTTGGCTTCCTCAACCCCGGCGACGTCTGCGAATGTTACTTTAACTTTGTCTTCTTCCAATAGTCGGGCTTTACTTTTTCCAAAAGACATAGCTCCACGTCCTCCGGCCCCGCCTTGCATTTGGCGCATGAAAAATATCCATACGGCAATAAGTAACAACATAGGAAACCACGATATAAAAATTTGCATCAGGACCGATTGTTGTTCGGGGGGTTTGGCGACGACGATAACACCATTAGCCAGAAGATCATCAACTAAACCTGGGTCATCCGGACTATAAGTGGCAAAATCCCTTCCATCCATCGTTTTTCCTTTAATTGTTCGTCCATCAATTTTTACTTGTCGGACCTGCCCGGCTTTGACCTCGGCAATAAAATCGGAATAAGGCATCGATGAAACAGCCGTGTCTTTCGCTCCGAAATTATTAAATACGGACATCAAAACAACAGCGATTATGACCCACAGAATAATGTTCTTTATCATATCGTTCAAAACTTACGCTCCTAAGACGTAGCCGGTCTTCTTAAAAATTTATATGGCGATTTTACCAGGATTTTCTTGTTGAAGCTTAGAATATACCTTAATCGGGTGTAATTTTTGGCAGTCTTCACCACCTTGGGTGCCGACCCCAGCACTACGAATGCTCGAGATCAAACGATTAAATATCTCGCAATTTATATTTGAAGTCCTCCAGCACAACGCGAGATTGGACAAGCGTGCCCATACAATGTTCATTAAGTATGGTGATCATTTGGAAAATTTAAACCCCCGTGCTAAAAGATAAACCTCTCTACTTCTGGATCGGGATGCTTTTGGTTTTCGAAAAACAACTTTTTTAAATATTTGCTGAGTCTGTTTTCGGAATTCGTCAAATCCATCTCCTTGAAACAGCTTGATGAGAAAAAGTCCTTCCGGCGCTAATACATTATTGACCACCTCTAATGCTAATTCGGCAAGATACATTGCCCGAGCTTGATCGGTTGACCTTATTCCACTTGAATTAGGGGCCATGTCTGACAGTACAATATTTATCTTATCGCCCGCTAATTGGTTATGTAACGATTCTAAGACCAGGTCGTCTCCAAAATCACCTTGGATAAATTTTACACCTGGAAGATCGTTCATGGGTAAACGATCTAGTGCTATAACTTTACCTGCGGGACCAATTACTCGTGCAGCGTACTGACTCCAGCCACCCGGTGCAGCGCCAAGATCGATAACATTGTCACCGCATTTTAACAGATGGTCTCGTTCGTTAATTTCTTTTAGCTTATACGTGGCCCGAGAACGCAATCCTTCCCGTTGGGCGCGCCTAACGTATTCATCCTGAAAATGTTCGGATAACCATCGTTTGTCGGTTTTACTCACTTTCGAAGGGGTAACTCTTCAAGTTTTTTTCGGATGATTCTTTGAGGATTTAGCAAATAAAGGTACATGGTTTAAATACATAGACGTGCATTTTAAAACCGCTATGGAACCAATTTTGGGATGAAATAAAGGTTATGCTAAATATTAGCTTTCATACCGCACCTTAAGGATTTCGTACTCTTTTATGCCTCCCGGGGCTTGTACTGACGCGATATCCTCTTCTTCTTTACCAATTAGTGCTCTAGCTATGGGGGAAGTAATAGATACACGCCCTTTTTTGATATCCGCTTCGTCTTCTCCCACAATCTGGTAGGTCACAACATCACCGCTATCTAATTCTTCCAGTTCAACGGTTGAACCGAAGACTACTTTTCCATTGGCGTTAATCTTGGTGATATCGATAATTTCGGCATTGGACAGTTTGCCTTCAATGTCGGCTATTCGTCCTTCGGTAAAACTCTGTTGCTCACGGGCTGCATGATATTCGGCGTTTTCTTTCAAGTCTCCATGCGCACGCGCCTCTGCAATTGACTTAATAATACGCGGACGAACGACTGTTTTAAGTTTAACGAGTTCTTCTCGCAGTTTTTTCGCCCCTATAACTGTGATTGGTGTTTTTCTCATATTTGGATTACTCCTTGGCTTACTTGTAGCTGCCAAAGTTTTACTTGATATTGCTAATCGGTAAAAGTTTGGTGAAGCTGTTGTAAGCAGTTAACGTCGATGATATTATTTTTATTGAGTGCTTGGCAAGTGGCGCGGGCACCCGCCAGTGTTGTTGTGTAGGTTACTCGATGTTGTAACGCTTCCCGACGGATCAAGAATGAATCCGCAATAGCTTTCTTTCCTTCGGTCGTGTTTATTATCAATTGTACCTCACCATTTTTGATCGAATCGACAATATGGGGGCGTCCCTCGTTTACTTTGTTGATGACGGTGCATTCGATACCGTGCTCCGCTAAAACCTTCGCGGTTCCTCTTGTTGCTATGATGTTAAAGCCTTTTGAAATGAGCGTTGAAGCAATTGGAAGTAAATGAGGCTTATCGGCGTCACGGATACTGATCAGTATGCTACCCGAAGTAATCATTTCAACACCCGCTGCTCGTTGGGCCTTTCCAAAAGCTTTGGCAAAAGTTTTACCTACCCCCATGACTTCTCCCGTCGATTTCATCTCAGGTCCAAGAATCGGATCCACACCAGGGAATTTGATAAACGGAAATACTGCTTCTTTAACCGAATAATAATCCGGGATACGTTCTTTTGTTATACCTTGTTCCATGAGAGTTGTTCCAGCCATGCAACGGGCAGCGATTTTGGCCAATGGATATCCCGTGGCTTTAGATAAAAATGGTGCTGTTCTAGAAGCTCTTGGATTGACTTCGAGCAGGAATATATTATTTCCTTGAATCGCGAATTGAGCATTCATCAGGCCCACGACGTTTAATGCTTTTGCAAGTTTGATGACCTGATGCCGCAATTGTGATTGTATTTCTTGACTCAAATCATAGGGTGGAATCGAACATGCTGAGTCGCCTGAATGAACACCCGCTTGCTCAATGTGCTCCATAATTCCACCGATCAAAACATCTTTGCCATCACAGATCGCATCAATATCTACCTCTACCGCATCGTCCAGAAAGCGATCCAATAATACAGGGGACTCGTGGGAAACATTAACCGCAGCCTGCATATAACGTTTTAGATCGTCCTCGTTATAAACGATCTCCATGGCTCGGCCTCCCAATACATATGATGGTCTTACTACCAGTGGAAAACCTAATTCAACGGCAGAAAGGATAGCTTGGTCTGTGGAGCGGGCTGTTCTGTTCGGTGGTTGTTTGAGATTAAGGCGATCGACCAGTTTTTGGAAACGTTCCCGATCTTCTGCTAAATCAATAGAATCTGGTTTAGTGCCTATAATAGGTGCACCCGCGGCTTCCAATGCTAGGGCTAGTTTCAAAGGTGTTTGTCCGCCATATTGGACGATAACGCCTTCCGGCTGCTCCAGGTGGACGATCTCCAACACATCTTCTAAGGTTAGTGATTCGAAATAGAGTCTATCCGAGGTGTCGAAATCGGTAGAAACCGTTTCAGGGTTACAGTTGATCATGATGGTTTCGTAGCCTGCTTCACGCAATGCGAGTGCTGCGTGGACACAACAATAATCAAATTCGATACCTTGACCGATTCGATTTGGACCTCCACCGAGAATGATAATCTTTTTTCGATTCGATACATTGGCTTCGCATTCTACCTCGTATGTCGAATACATGTAGGCGGTGGCGGTGGAGAATTCAGCGGCACAGGAATCAATACGTTTATAAACAGGCCGGACAGCAAGCGAATGACGGTTGGCTCTGAATTCAAATTCAGTACAATTTAGCAAAAAGGCCAGGCGTGAATCGGAAAATCCTTTCCTTTTTAAACTGTATATTTCGCTTTTGGATAATGACGTAAGGTTTCGTTGGATCAAGAATGTTTCAGTTTGTACCAAATCTTCAATTTGGGATAGAAACCAGGGATCGATTTGACAAAGATCAAAAATTTCTTCTAGCGACAAACCATAACGAAAGGCATCAGCTACGTACCATAATCGATCAGCTCCTGGTTGTCTAAGCTCCATTTGTAATTGTTCGGAAACATTGGGGTCCTTGAGATCTAGCTTTTCTACCAAACCGTCCACATCGGTCTCGAGACCTCTAAGCACTTTTTGTAACGATTCCTGAAACGTTCTACCGATCGCCATGACTTCACCGACCGACTTCATTTGTGTGGTGAGTCGTCCGTCTGCTTGAGGGAATTTTTCGAATGTAAATCGAGGGATCTTGGTAACAACATAGTCAATTGAGGGTTCGAATGAAGCAGGGGTCACCCCTCCCGTTATTTCGTTTTGTAATTCATCAAGGGTATATCCAATAGCAAGTTTTGCGGCCACTTTGGCGATCGGAAATCCGGTTGCTTTTGAGGCTAATGCGGATGACCTTGATACACGGGGATTCATTTCAATTACCACCAGGCGACCAGTATCTGGGTGAATCGCGACCTGAACATTTGATCCACCGGTATCGACGCCAATTTCTCGAAGTACGGCGATGGAGACATTCCTTAAAATTTGATATTCTTTATCTGTCAAAGTTTGAGCGGGGGCAACTGTGATTGAGTCTCCGGTGTGGACCCCCATGGGGTCGAAATTTTCAATCGAACAGACAATAATGCAATTATCCTTGGAGTCGCGTACGACTTCCATCTCAAATTCTTTCCAGCCGAGGACCGATTCTTCGATCAATAACTCGTTCGTAGGGGACCAATCCAATCCCCGCTCACAGATTTCCAAAAGTTCTTCCCGGTTATAGGCGATACCACCCCCGCTGCCGCCTAAGGTGAATGACGGCCGGATAACAGCAGGATAGCCGATCTCTTCAATGGCTTCCTGAGCTTGTTTGAGACTATGAGCGATTTTAGATCGTGGCACCTCCAGACCAATTTTTACCATAGCTTGCCGGAAAAGACTCCGGTCTTCCGCTTTGTCGATGGCTTTTTGACTAGCCCCAATCAATTCAACATCAAACTTATCCAGTATGCCTTCACGAACAAGGTCTAAAGCACAATTTAACGCCGTTTGCCCACCCATCGTGGGTAATAAAGCATCAGGTCTTTCTTTTTCGATTATTTGTGCGACCGTCTGCCAATCGACTGGTTCGATATAAACCGCATCGGCGGTATCCGGGTCAGTCATGATTGTTGCGGGATTGGAATTGACTAAAACGACACGATACCCCTCGTCCCGCAATGCTTTGCAAGCTTGGGTTCCGGAATAATCAAATTCACAGGCTTGGCCGATCACTATAGGCCCGGCCCCCAACAATAAAATCGATTGAATATCTGTTCTTTTGGGCATTTAAAGAAGTATGGTTAGGAGTTGGACGGCTGAGCGGCAGCTTGATCCATTTTCTCAACGAACAAGTCAAAAAGCTTTCCGATATCGTGTGGACCAGGGCTTGCCTCTGGGTGTCCTTGAAAACCTAATGCGGGTAAATCTGTGAATTCGATGCCTTGCAAGGTTCCATCAAACAGAGACCTATGGGTTACTTTTACATTCGACGGCAAACTGGATTCATCTACAGCAAAGCCATGGTTCTGGCTGGTGATTAAAACTGTTCCAGATTCGATCTCCTTCACTGGATGGTTCGCTCCATGGTGACCAAACTTCATTTTGATGGTTTTCGCCCCAGCGGCCAAAGCCAGCAATTGATGTCCCAGGCAAATACCAAAAACTGGTGTCTTAGTTTGTAGAATAGTTTTAATCGCATTGATTGCGTAGCCACATGGCTCTGGATCTCCGGGACCATTCGAAAGAAATACGCCATCGGGGGCTAATGCAAGTACATCTTTTGCTGGGGTCTGAGCTGGAACAACAGTAATTCGGCAACCACGCTCTACAAACATGCGTAAAATATTACGCTTTACGCCAAAATCATAAGCGATAACGTGTTTGCCCCGGTTGACTGGCTCCGTCAGGCTTTCAGTTATTTTCCATGTCCCTTGGTTCCAGTTGTAAGAATTGTCTACAGAGACTTCTTTGGCGAGATCCATCCCTTTAAGCCCAGGAAAGTCAAGTGCTTTTTGTTTTGCTTGGTGTGGGTTCAAATCCTGACCCGCAACGATGCAACCTCTTTGGGCTCCCTGGTCACGAAGAAGACGCGTAAGTTGCCGGGTATCGATTTCAGCGATAGCCACAATTTTGTGGGCAACCAGATATTCACGCAATGATCGTTGCGACCGCCAATTACTTAAATGCAAAGGGACATCGCGAACAACAAGCCCACTGGCGAAGATTTTTAACGATTCACTATCCGCATCGTTGACTCCTACATTACCAATATGGGGGTAAGTGAGGGTGACAATTTGACGGGCATAGGAAGGATCACTGAGGATTTCTTGATAACCAGTGAGAGAGGTGTTAAACACAACTTCTCCCGTAGTCGAGCCCTCAATGCCAATAGATATCCCTCGAAAAGAAGATCCGTCTTCCAACACTAAAATTGCGGGTATAGTCACTTATCTTTCTCACATGAAAAAACGGGAAGAACTGTTGAGAGGTAACCCGAGAATAGGCACCGTAACGCGGGAAGCAATTTTGAATAAGAGTTTTCGATCATATTAAGAGCGGAATCTTAGAATTTCAATCCATTGAACTCGCCAAACCAAATCACGAACGTGCATCAGGCAGATTAGTGATGAGATTTTGTACACCTATTTTAAAAAAGTGATTTGGAATTCTAACCAAAAAGGACTTTTTCGCAGTATGTTTCGTATGCTCGGGCAGTCTCCTGGCTAGCCTTGGCCCGATAACTAAAAACTTATATGTCAATTTTACGGGATGGTGCTTGTCCATGTCCATCCTGGCGGAATATTTGCCGAGAATAATTAAACAAGATGAAGCTGTTGAAGTTTGAGTTTAGGAGCTTCGGCTGTGGCTAGATAGTCGAGCGCCAGCATGTCAAGTGCCATAGTGTTGCCATGGAAATGTATACCATGATTGCAACACAAAAAACCTCTTCATGGCGCTTAACGTGCGATTTCACACAAACACTTGCCAAGATACGTAGCGAAGTTTTGTGACTGGTTCAATTAACGATTTGCCCCGAATGTTTGTTGCCCACCCCCAGATATACGGGCATTCGAACACCGGATATGCTCTGTATGTTGTTGAGGTTGGCCAAAAGCATATTAAGGATAATCAGGAAGGGTGTTACTGATACACAGGCCTGAAAGAAATTTAAAGTCGCTTATCAGGTAAGCTCAAAAATCTCTCTCATTCACAAACTGTTCGGGTGTCTCCTGCCCTTGCCAACTTTGATTGCGCTGTTTCAAACGAGCTCGGTGTCTCGCCATTAATAGGGAAATCCCAATCACAATTACGAGTACTGCTAATGAGATCTCAAGTAGCAGGAAAGAGCCAATCTTAAAGTATGCAAAACCCGGATGGACAAAGCGTACTAACCAACCGCCTGCTTCGTTCGCTAGTGCACCGATATAGGTCAGACTACTAATCCAGATCTTAAACCGCAAAGGCAACTCGGTCATCAACATCAAATGGGTCAAGGTTAACACGAGAATTCCCATCGAGAAGAGATGAAAATGAGATACCTCCAAAAGACTCTGATAGCTTTTGGGCTGGCTGAAGTCTTTTTCTGATCCCAGGTAATAGGTTATTACTGAATTCGGTGTCAACCCCATCTTGTGAAAATACATCATGCCATTGCTTACCCATAACAACACGATGTATCCCAAAAACATAAGCACAAGAGCATTTAAAAGCATTTGACGCTGTTGTTCCCCGTTAACAAAATATCTCATCAATCTATTTACTATTAACTACGTGTTCAGTAGCCTCTTTCGCCGGCATAACAATTTGATAAATCGCCATAACTTTACGAACACTACTAAGGGCGCCCCGAGCACTTAAGGTTGCGCCGGTTATACCATGAATTTCTTTGTTAAAATCCAATACTTCTAATACCCTATGGTAGAACTGTGCAAACCAGCGGTCGGGGGGTTGGTACTCGGGAGGCTCGTGAAACGCTAGTACATGTATGGCGTTCGGTTTGCCCCCCGGTGTTAATACAATTAAGAGTGTCTCCGGTTTGGTTCGAACATTATGGGTCTCGATAGCCGCATAACCAAGTATTTTATCCTGATCCCGTCCAACATAAAATGTAAAAAACGCCGAATCCACCTTTACGCGGGCTAATCGCTCTATCTTAAGTATTTGTTCGTCAGTGAAAAAAAGCGGAAGCGTTTCGACCTGGAAGTCGTCTCCAAAGGCTAATTTCATAGCCTCTGTTTTGCTATAGTAAATTTTGCCAAACGATTCGCTACCGGCCAATGCCAGCAACAATAAAAGAAAAAGCCGAGCCGGCATGCTAACCACAGTCATAACAACATAAGATGGCGCACGGAGCCTTTGCTCAGGCCCCGCTAGCCATAAAATTAAAAGATATATCCAAAACCCAAATTAAATTCATCGGAAACTGAGCCTTTTTTTGCAGTAAAGTTACGATAGTCTGCCTTGATCACGACGTTATCAATCGGTTTATATTGGAATCCAAACTGATAAATTTTCCGATCAAGATTCGGATCGTCGGAAAAACCGCTTGGCGCGCTCGCAATGGGATCCAACTGTTCGAACCGGAAAAATGGCGCAAGGTATTGCGGTGAGTCCGGAAGAATCAACGGAAGAATATTATACCCGAGTTCAGTATACCAACCGAAGTTAGATTCACCAATGGTTTCGCCTAAATCCGCACTGAGCACATCAGCGTCATCAATGTGTCCCCAGGCGCCTAGGGCACGGAATTTCCAACCCCTATACTTCCATTGCACATGCGCCTCGTAAAGCTGCGTGAAGGCGTCTACCTTACTTCCGGAGAATTCTTGGTTCTGGCCGGAATTGCCAAGATAGGCAGATGCCCCGACCAATAGTTGCGGATGGGACGGTGGAACATAATCGACTCGACCAATCCACGCTATATCTTCGGCGAGAGCCTTACTCCCCTTTTGACGGCCACCACGGATTCCGCTCGACTTAAAACCCTTGGCGTCCAATCCATTGACACCATAGGTTGTGTAGGTCAACCCAGGCAGGAGTTCCCCGAACAATCCGACACCATTTTCACGCCAGGTCGACGGTATGATACGCTTCTCCACTTCGGGTCGCTGGTTACCAAAAAAGAAAAGCGGTTCATGCATCAGATTGATAAAACCCGAGGGCACCAACACTAAGCCAGCACGAGCGTTCGCCATGGGGTCCCATAGAAAGTCAAGTGTCGCGAATTCGACTGAAACTGATCCATCTTCGTCAGTGGAAGCATGCTCTAATTCAATTTCACTGTTAAATATAATGCTGTCTGTGAATTTATAACCGACATACAACACCGCACGGAGGAAATCAGCCGTATCTTCATTTGTTCCTTTGTCACCTATAATATTCTGATAAGACGCCTCACCGTAACCACCGATAGATAACCCTTTATCCACCTGGTAAACTTTGGATGCGGCCGGACCCAATCCATAAGCACTTTTCAATTCCTTGTCTTCTGGAATTACCAAGGCGGTACGAAGTTTCTCCACCTCGTCGCTGAGGATATCCGCCTTACGCGATACTTCTTGAATATCGGTGTTTTTCCCATCCCCTGTTGACGTCGACTGCTTTTTCAGTTTCGCGTTTAAGCCATCAATTTGTTTTTGTTGCTCCTGTATAACTTTCCAAAGATCATCCACTGTCTTTGGTGGTTGTGTAGCTCCGACCCCCGTGCTCACTGCCAGCAAAGATATAATCGCCCCCCTTTTGAATGACTGCATTTTAAAAACCTCCTAACTAACCACGTTGAATAAAATAATCTACTAAAGGTACAGGTTAAAATATTAATGTGATTCGTATTCGTAATACGAATCATTCCGATTTATATTAACACATAGAAGAATACCTGTCTGATGCGATTAAATATCGAATCGATAATTCTTCTTTAAGTGTAGTAAACAATAGTAATACGAACAGGAGGGGTAATGCAAATGATTATGTTTCCTATTTAGATATAACGTAAAGGTCGGCCACAAATAAGCGCTTTCGCCGCTAAATCTACGTAATCATGCAAACAAGGGATAACCCTGCTAGCGCTTGCTGGAACCCAACCGGATCCCATTGACCGCCGAACATGATACGGCTGTTATATTCGTTGTTGTGGTCTTGCGGGAAGGGATTCCCCGAGGTACCTATGTTCTACGAAATGAACTGAACGATAACCAGACCCCGGTTGCCGATGATACACCATCACAATTTTTATCTGGACTTTAGAATCTGTCCTCGTTGGAAGTAGTGCTGCCTTAATATCAGTTTTTCACAAGTTTACGAACATCATCCATTACTTTATATATCAGATTTTCAGGAATATTCGACGCATTGACCAGTGAAACCACACGAAGTAAAGCGATACCTTGATCCGGTGTCAGATGGCCATGTGGAATCCCTTCAGCGTAAATCCAAACAGCAACTTTTTCGGCGCTGAGAATATTGTCCAGTTGGGCTTTTGCGCTGATTCCCGCGAGCATGGCCGAACTGAGCAATTCTATGGCTCCAGATTGGCATTTCTGCTCAACAAGTAGTTCTGCTGCCCTCAATTTTTCTCGTGCCACGTTCCAGTATCGCGAGGTTGGAGGTAACTTGTTATCGACTTCGAATAGTATCCGTGAATCATTAATTGGCGATGCTGAGCCAAGGCGGTCAAACCCTGCTAAGGTTCGCGGGTCGACCAGTGCGACGGGAATTGTTTCTGACAGCGACTGGGCGATTTGTTCGTCAGCGTTGTCAATATTTTGCATAATCACTAAAATGCCTCCCCCAGCTCCAAGAATCCGTTCTATCCTTTCGTTGAAGGCATTTTGAATCTGCTCTATCGTAAAACGAACTGCGGTATCTTCATCGGAAAGTTCTTTCGCCTCCGTTTTTTCCTCGCTTATTTCTTTGCCTGCCTTTTCGATTGCTTGGGGTTTAGCTTGGGGTTTAGCTTGTCCTTTGGGCTCTGATGCTGGTTTGCTGGCGAGGTCTTCAATAATGGTCTCGAGCATCCGCTTAGAAACGCCTACCACATCTTCTTGAGCATCGGAATTTACGACGTTGTCGAATAAATCTCGTTTATTTTGAACCAGTGAAAAAACGTGTTGTTCATAGGAATCCTCCGCCAACAAAAGGATGACCTGGATTTTTTGTTTTTGTCCCAAGCGATGAACACGAGCAATCCTCTGGTCAAGAATAGCTGGATTCCAAGGTATATCGAGATTGATTAAAACACTTGCCGACTGAAGATTTAAACCCACGCCCCCGGCATCGGTGGAAATAAATATCTGAATCGCATCGTCGAGTCGAAAACGATCAATCAATTCACCTCGTTTATTAGTGGGAACTCCCCCATGGAGACGGACTTGACCTATGTCCATTTTTCGAGCCAGTACCTCGACCATTTTCGTCATTCTTTCCCACTGCGAGAAAATCACTACTTTACGGCCACCCTGTAGACACAGATCTTCGAGTAAATTGGCTAGTTCGTCGAGTTTGGGCGAGCCTTCGGTAACTTTATCCACCAATCCCGCCGCATTACAGGCCATTCGGGCTTGTTGCAATGCCGCCATCAAGCGGTTTTGTTCGGACGGAGTTAAGGGTCTTTTTTTTGCGATATCGGCCAATTGCCCCGCAGCGGACATGGCTGCTCCATGAAGTTCTTGTTGCTCCACCGACATCGGAACATCGACGCGGGCCTCGGTACGATCGGGCAATTGGTCTCTGACCAGGGTACGATCCCGGCGCAACATGACTGTTGCTATCCGCCTTCGCAGCTCGGAAAGATTTCGATACCCTATTACCTTATCCCGTTCGTCGGTGATGTGAAAATCATTCAGATACCGCCATAGTGGGCCAAGGACTCTGGGGTCGACTACCTGCAGCAGGCTATACAAATCTTCGAGCCGGTTTTCCAAGGGGGTGCCCGTAAGTACAAAGGCATAGCGGGAGGGTATCAATTTGATGGTCGAAGCAATCTTCGTCTGCCAATTTTTGATGCGTTGCGCTTCGTCAAGGATGATAAGATCCGGCTTTAGGGTTTCATTGATGACCGAAAGATCGCGCAACACCAGTTCATAATTGATGATAAAGAATGCCGCATCGGCACGGTATTGCACATGGCGGGCGGCCGCGCCTCCCCCAATAACTTTGGTTGCATGATCGGTAAATTTTTCAATCTCCCGCGCCCATTGATGTTTTAAAGAAGTTGGGCAAACCACTAAGATTCGTTTCACCCCCGAACGCTGAACTAACCAAGAAGCAGCACAAATAGCCTGTAAGGTTTTGCCCAATCCCATATCGTCGGCCAGCAGCGCGCGGCCACGGGATGTTAGAAATGCGACACCCTCGACCTGATAAGGGTAAAGCCGCGCGCGAATATTTGGGATATTGCCATTACTCTGGTGAATCGACTCGCTTGTTTCCTGCCCACGCAATTGCTGAATCGCATCTTCGGCTAATCGGCGGGTATAATTTTCGACATCCTCGCCAATATGAATATCATCGCGACCGTATACCCGATCACGAAAGTGGAAAAATTCGTCGGGCAGCGAATGCTTAAATAGACCCGCCGAATCAAAGCACTCATCCAGAATCTGATTTAAATTCCCATCCAAAGACAAAATGCGGTGGAGCCTTATTTGCGGTTGCGTTGCAGCGTTCCAGGAAAGATAAACAAATGGAGTATGTGGGACGCAATGCTTACCGTTCTCGTTATCCGGTTGTTTTTTTATCTGGTGCAGTACGGCTTCAATATGTTTGCAGGTGCCGAGCAGATTAGTAGACCAATCGGGGCAGGTGCAATAATTCTTTTTATCATTCAGAGCGCGGATATGAACATGGTACTTTTGCTTCCAATGGGTTGCCGAAACAATCGAAGATGCCAACCAAGTACCAAAAAAAGGTTCACCCGAGATGTGCTCCACTGTGACTTCAGTACGCCCTTTTTTCTCCCGTTCCTGAATCGCATTCTTCGCTGCACAACCCAACAGGTTTTTCTGATCAGCAACCTGTGCCGCATAGCTGTACAACACGGCGACGATATGTTTGCAGATTGGTTCCCTGATGAAGGGACAGTTACACGTAGTTTTTAGTTCTCCATCGCTATTTTTGCTCAATTCGACCGAATAACAATTATCGGGCTCGCTCCCTTCCACATTACCCCAAATCCGTGTTGCGTCCCATTCAACATCGAATACGCGGTTTTCCTTAAAATATTTCAGTCCCCGACTAACAATTGACTCAGATGCGATAGTATTCAATTTCTCAGCATCAAAAAGGAAAAATTCATCGCTTGAACTGCCAAATGTTTTATTGTCGCTCACTGAATTAATTGTTGCTTTTTTCGAATTGAAGAGAGTGCATTGTAAACATATTTGAATGTCAGCCAAAAAATTTGAGAAATATCCTAGGATTTAATTTGCATCCGACTCTATTTTTTGCGCAATTCTTGTAGCTAGTGTACGCTCACAAACGCTAACCCACTGTAATTATTAAGAAATAACCAAAATAAGCGGGTGAAAACCTCGGTGAAATCGGGTATAATTATGATCTAAACCATTGACTCATAAAGAAATTCCCCAAACCACCGGAGCCGACAATGCGCGAAAAACGCACCATCCATAGTAGTATATTCGAACAGTACGCAGAACACGAAATCGGACGGGAGCTTCAAGCAATGTCTGATTGGTTGGATGAAAACCGGGACCTTCTTGATACGGTTGAGGCGGACCTCAAAACCTGCGATGCGGCAGAAACAGGGCGAAAGGGTTTATCGGTCGAGTCGATTCTACGGTGTGCGCTGCTCAAGCAATATCGTCAGCTCAGTTACGATGACTTGGTGTTTTGTCTGATGGATTCGACCAGTT
>Ga0114933_10000443_pt1 | contig 50196 bp, 41 predicted proteins | sample 4SBtaG_FD_89691 | JGI IMG/M metagenome (GOLD analysis project Ga0114933, IMG submission 89691) | Deep subsurface microbial communities from Kolumbo volcano to uncover new lineages of life (NeLLi) - 4SBTROV12_W25 metaG | ecosystem: Environmental > Aquatic > Marine > Volcanic | place: Kolumbo... | reverse complement strand
GCGTATCGGGACCGGGACCCCGTCGTCGTGCGCGAAGGAGAAGGAGTGTTCGACGCAGGGGCCCGCGGGCGCGTCGAGCCGCAGCGTCTCGGTGCCCACGGGGCGGTTGAGCGCGCCTCCGGAGCCCGAGCCCGTCGTCTCGGTGGCCGTGGCCGACGCGAGGCCCACCCCGTCCGCGTAGAAGACGTCGCCGCCGCCCGCGAGCTCCGCGGTCACCCCCGGCACGCGGTCGGTGTCGACCCCGTCGAGGTTCAGGCCCTCCCAGAGCAGGAAGATCACGTGCCCGCGGTCGGGATCGAGCGTCGTGTCGAGCCGCTCGGCGTGGGAGTCGAGCACCCAGGGCGGGACGGCCGCCTTGTTCCAGGCGTACCAGTCCCAGGCGGTGTTCTGGGGGAAGACGGTGGGGACGAAGTCTTCGTGCACCGCGGTGATCACGACGTCGGTCTCCTCGGGCAGCCCGGGGAACGTGAAGGCGCCGCCCGCGTCCGTGGTCGTGCACGGGAGATCCAGGTCGGGGGCGCAGAGCTCCAGCCCCTCCACGGCGGCCCCCACGAGGTCGAAGAACACCCCGCGGAAGCAGGCGAAGCCGTCGGTGCCGCACTCGGGCGGCGGGTCGGGAGGCGAGCAGCCGACGAGGAGCAGGAGCGGGAGCAGCCGATGCACCGCCCCAGCATGCCCGCTCGTCGTACCCTGCGTCCGATGCGCGCCCCCCTCCTCGGCCTGCTCCTCGGCCCCCTGCTCGCCGCTCCGGGCGTCGCCCTCGTCGGCTGCCCCGCCGAACCGGACTGCGTGGCGGTGGGCGAGGCGCGGATCCTGGAGGGCTGGGAGCCGCGGTTCTCCGGGGCGCTCTCGAACCCCCAGGCGGGGGACGCGTACCTCGCCAACGACAAGCTCCAGGTCGTGATCCAGGGGCCCGGGCGCGACCTCGCCATGAACCCCTGGGGCGGCAACATCATCGACGCCGACGTCCTGCGCGACGACGGCTCCATGCGCGACTCCTTCGCCGAGCTGGGCACGTTCGTGAACCTCGCGGGCACGAGCTCCGCGGACGTCGTGGAGGTCGTGAGCGACGGCACGTGCGGCGCCGCCGCGCAGGTGCGGGTGACGGGCTCGTACGTGCTCAGCGACTACATCAACCTGGGGACGGGCATCGAGCTCGTGGTGCCCGGGGCCCTCGACGGCGTGGACCTCGACGCGCTCCACCCGATCCGCTTCTCCACGACCTACACCGCCGAGCCGGGGGCCGACTTCCTCCGGGTGAGCGTCACCGCGACCAACGAAGGGCCCGATCCGCTGCCTTGGATCCTCGTGTGGCTGGCCGAGGGGGGCGTGACGCGGGCCTTCGTGCCCGGCGACGAGGGCTGGGACCTGCGGTCGTTCGGGGGCGCGGAGTACATGATCTTCGCGGGCGACGACGCCGTGTACGGGATCGTCCCCATCACGGCCGAGCGGAAGCCCGGGCGAGGGTACGTGTCGCTGGTCGGCGGCTACGCGCTCGCCCAGAACGAGGCGGTCCTCGAGATCTTCGACTACCCCGACGCGGCCGACGTCCTGCCCGCGGGCGGGTCGCGGACCGAGGAGCTCGCGTTCGCCGTCGGGCGGACCCACTCGGACGTCGTGCGGACGCTGCGCGGGGTCGTGGGGGCGGAGGACTGCGTCCCCGTGGGCGGGACCGTCATGGCGGGGGGCTCGACCGTCGAGGGCGCGTGGGTCGCCGCCGCGGCGCGGGACGACGGCGCGCTGGGCGACGACCTGGTGAGGACCCGCACGACCGCGGCGGGCAGGTTCGACCTCTGCGTCCCGCCGGGGCCCGCCCGTCTGCTCGTCGGGCAGGAGGGGCGGCCGTACATAGGCGGGTCGGCAGAGCCCACCGGGCCGACGATCGGCGAGCTGGGCGCGGTCCCCGTCATCGAGCTGCCCCCGACCGGGCGCCTGGAGGCGACCGTCACCGACGCGTCCGGCGGCCCCTTGCCCTGCCGCCTGACGGTCTACGGGGTGGACCCGTCTCCCCCCAGCGCGCGGCTCGACGGCGACCGATTCGACCCCTTGCCCCCCGGCGTCACGGCGATGGCCGACTCGGTGGACGGGACCTTCGCCTTGCCCCTCGAGCCCGGCGAGTACGACGCCGTCTTCACCCGTGGGCCGGAGTACTCGCTCGCGCGGATCCCGTTCACGCAGGGCACGGACACCGTCTCCCTCACCGGGACGCTGCACCGCGTGGTGGACACGACGGGGCACCTGTCGGGCGACTTCCACGTGCACGCCCAGGCGTCCCCGGACTCCCAGGTGAGCGACGCGGAGCGGGTCGTCAACATGGCCGCCGAGGGCGTCGAGATCCTGGTGAGCACCGACCACGCGTTCGTGACGGACTACGGGCCCACGGTCGAGGCCTTGGGGCTCGGCGCGTGGATGACGACGATGCCGGGCCAGGAGATCACGACCTTCGACTACGGCCACTTCAACGCCTTCCCGCTGGACCACGACCCCTCGGTGCACAACCGCGGGGCAGTCGACTGGCCGGGTTCGTCGCCGGACGAGATCGGGACGGTCCTGCTCGACGATCCCGAGAACACCGTCTTCCAGGTGAACCACCCGCGGGCGGTGCCCGCGCCGGGCGAGGGCAACTACTTCGACAACGTGGATCTGCAGTTCGACGCGACCGGCGCCTTCGTGGGACCGAACGCCCGGGACCCCCTCGCGGTGCGGCTGGAGGCGGACGCGCGGATGCTCACGTCGAGCTTCGTGGCGGTGGAGGTCATGACCTGGCTCGACGTGCAGGGGCTGCACGACTGGTTCAACTTCCTCAACGCGGGCGTGCGGTTCACAGCGACGGCCAACAGCGACACCCACACCACGCGGGTGGAGAGCAGCGGCTGGCCCCGCAACTACGTCCGCCTGGAGCAAGACGACCCCGCCGCCATGCGCGACGAGGACCTGGTGCTCGCGATCCACTCGGGCCGCAACACCCTGAGCTTCGGTCCCTTCGTGCGGCTGACCGCGACCGGGGCGACCGAGGCGAAGACCGGCGACGCGGTGGTCCCCGCGGACGGGTCGGTCACGGTGCGGGTGAACGTGCAGGCGCCGACGTGGATCCCCTTCGACTCCGTCGTGCTGCTCGACGGCGCGACCAACACGGTGCTGGCGGGCGGCCCGGTCGTGCCCGACGTCGTGCAGGTAGGGGGCTCGGAGCGGCTCGAGGTCGCGCTCGAGCACGTGGTCGCGCCCGCGGCGGACACCTGGCTGGTGGCGATCGCCACCGGCACCGACGGGCTGTTCCCCGGCGTCCCCTACAACACGAGCGACCCCGAATCGCTGGACATCGAGGCGATCCGCGCGGGCGACGTGCGGGGCGCGGCGACCGCCTTCGGGATCACCAACCCGATCTTCGTGGACGCCGACGGCGACGGGGAGATCACCCCCTCGCACCTCGTGCTGCCGCCGGACCACGACGACTGGCGCTGGGAAGATCGCACGAACCCGTATCGGTAGGGGTGGGCGAAAGGCGGGGTGGCCAAATCTTCCCACGACGCGTGCGCCGGGCAGGCCGGCAGCCCTGTAGTGGGAAATTTTCGCCGGTTCAGGCGGATCAGGCGGGGCGGATCAGGCGGGGCGGCTCAGGCCGCCAGGAACAGGTCGCGGGCCATCGTGAGGAGGCGCTCGCTCTCGGCGTGGTCGGGGTCGTCCTGGAGGCGGTGGGTGATCCAGCCGCAGTCGTGGTGGTGGCGGTGGTGCTCGGCCACCCCGTCGCCGATCAGCCGGTCGGCGACGTCCACCGGCAGCGCGAGGTCCAGGTGCCCGGCCGGGTGTACGTGGCCCAGCTCCCGGGTGCCCATGAAGAAGCCGACGGCGTTCCCCCGCGTCGGGTGCACCCGCACGCCTTCGAGGGGGCTGAGGTCGTCGACGAGCCGCTGGACGCGAGCGCGGACCTCGCCCTGGAAGGCGTCCAGCGAGACGGGACCGTCGTCGCGGGCCTCGGCGTGCAGGTGGTCGTCCACGTCCAGGACCTTCGGGAGCCACCTCAGCGCGAGGAGCGACGCCCCGAACGCGGCCAACACGACCCCGCCGTAGATGCCCTCGAGCCCGAGCCACTGCCCGCCGAGCCAGGCCAGGGGGATCGCGAGCAAGAGGCTGCGCGCGGCCTGCACGAGGGTCGCCCGGACGGCGCGGTCCACGGCGTTGAAGGTCGAGTTCACGACGTTCACGACGGCGATGGCCACGTAGCCCACGGGCAGCACCCGGAAGTACACGCGCAGGGCGGCCTCGACGTCCGCGTCCGGGGTGAACACGCGGCTCATGGGTCCCCCGACGAACCAGAGGATCACGAGTCCGCCGAGGCACCAGGCGATCGAGATCCGGAGGGAGATGCGGACCGCGTCCGACACCCGCTGGTTCTTGTGCGCGCCCCAGTTCTGGCCGATGAACGGGCTCAGCGCGGCCGTGAGGGCGAACGGCACGATCATGAGCAGGGACTCGATGCGTGAGCCGATGCCGTAGGCGGCGATGGCGGCGTCGCCCTGGGCCGCGATCATGGCGGTGAGGAGCGCGGCGGCCACGGGCCCCAGGAGGTTGGACAGCGCTGCCGGACCGCCCACCGAGAGGATGGTCTTCCAGCTGCCGAGCAGCTCGGCGACCGAGGGCAGGTGGATGTCGAGCATGTCCTCGCGGCGCATCACGTGGATGGCGTAGACGAAGATGAGCGCCCGGGCGATGAGGGTCGCGAGGGCGGCGCCGGCCAGCTCGAGGCGCGGGAACGGCCCCCACCCGTAGATGAAGAGGGGGTCGAGGATGAAGTTCGCCACAGCGGCGACCATCATCATCTTCATGGGGGTCTTGGCGTCCCCCGCGGCGCGCAGGGCCCCGTTGCCGACGATCGGCACGATGAGGAAGACCACCCCCGCGAACCACAGCGTCATGTAGCTGCGCAGCAGCGGGAGGAGCTCGTCCGACGCGCCGAGGGCCGTGAAGACGGCGTCCTGGGTCGCGATGCCCGCGATGGAGACGACGGCGACGACCAGCATCGCGAGCGCCATGGCGTGGGTGGCGAGCCGGCGCACGACCCTGCGGTCTCCATGGCCGATGGCCCGCGCGATGGCGGACGTGGAGCCGACGCCCAGGCCCATGGCGATGGCCATGACGGCGGTGATGACGGGGAACGTGAAGCTCATGGCGGCCAGGGGAGCGACCCCGAGGCGGCCCACGTAGACGGTGTCCACGAGGTTCACGAGCATCAGGAAGACGATCCCGAACCCCATCGGAACTGCGAGGCTCCTGAGGGCCGGTCCGATGGGGCCTTCGGTCAGGTTCGCGGTCGCCACGGGCGCACCTTAGTCGTGGCAGGGTTCGCGTCGCACGGGAGGCACCCATGACGCTCGACAACCTGTTCACCCTCGCGATGCTGGTCTTCCTCCAGGCGGTCCTGGGGTTCGACAACCTGCTCTACATCTCGCTGGAGTCGAAGCGGGTCGCGCCCGACAAGCAGCAGATGGTGCGGCGGCTGGGCATCGGGCTCGCGATCGTGCTGCGCATCGTCCTGCTCTTCGTCGTGGTCGCGGCCATCGACTCGTTCCAGGCGCCGTTCGCGGGCGTCCACTGGACCGGGGTGGTGGAGGGCGAGTTCAACGTGCACGCGACGATCGTGCTGCTCGGCGGCGTGTTCATCATCTACACGGCGTTCAAGGAGATCACGCACATGCTCTCCATCGACGACGTGGGGCACGCCCACGAGGGGCCGACGCGATCTCCCGGCGTCGCGATCGCGTGGATCGTCCTCATGAACCTCGTCTTCTCCTTCGACTCGATCCTGAGCGCCATCGCCCTCACGCGCGTGATGTGGGTCATGGCGACCGCGATCATCATCTCGGGCGTGCTGATGATCGTGATGGCCGACACGGTCTCGGAGTTCCTGAAGCGCAACCGCATGTACGAGGTGCTCGGGCTGTTCATCCTGCTGATCGTCGGCGTGATGCTCGTGAGCGAGGGCGGCCACCTCGCGCACCTGAAGTTCGCGGGCCACCCGGTCGAGGCGATGAGCAAGACGACCTTCTACTTCTCGATCGCGATCCTCGTGGCCGTCGACGTGGCCCAGGGCAAGTACCAGAAGAAGCTCGACGCGGAGCGTGCCCTCGATCACTGAGGGCGTGCGATCCCGGGGCACACGTCGGCGAGCGCGTCGCCGGGTCGGGCGCGTCGAGCCGCGACGCCGGGGTCTACGGCGTGCACTGCCCGAAGTCTTCGCCGGTGCAGCCCCAGCACACGATCGAGCCGTCGGGGCGTACGCCGCAGGAGTGGAACAAGCCCGCGTCGACCTGGTCGAACTGGCCGGGGGCCTGCGTCGACTGGCCGTGCCCGTTCGCGCCCCAGCAGGTCACGAAGCGGTCGCTGTCGATGGCGCAGGTGTGGTTCGCGCCCGCCGAGATCGCCGTCCAGTCCGTGCCGCCGGGGGCGAACGAGACCTGGTTCTGGTCGTTCGCGCCGAAGCACTCGATGGAGCCGTCCATGCGGACGCCGCAGGCGTGGGCGTCTCCGGTCGCGACAGCCAGGAACTGCCCCGTGGGGACGCTGTAGGTCGCGTTCCAGCACGCGAGCGTCTGGTCGACCTTGACCATGCAGGAGTGCTCGTGGCCCGACGAGACCGCGCGGAACGGACCTGGCGGCGGGGCCGTGGACCAGGTGAGGGCGGTGCCCCAGCACGCGAGGGAGCCGTCGGTGGCCACGGCGCAGGTGTGATCGGTCCCCGCGCTGATCGAGTGGTAGGTGCCGAGGGGCGCGGCGAGCTGGTTCAGCGAGTCGTCGCCCCAGCAGTCGAGGCTCAGGTCGCCCTCGGCGGCGCAGCTGTGCCGGTCGCCCGCGGTCACGAGCTGCCACGCGCCCTGGGGGGTGTCGGAGACCTGGCCGCCGTCGCCGGCCGCGCCGCTGGTGATGCCCCAGCAGCTCAAGGTGGTGTCCAGGGCGACCCCGCAGGTGTGTCGGGCGCCCGCGGACACGTGAGCGACGAGGTCGAGGTGCACGGACACGCTCCACTCGCCGACGTCGCCGTCGACCGTGCCGTCGTTGGGGACCACGCGGCAGGTCCACTCGTCGTTGATGGACGTGTAGAGGTAGTCGAGGTGGTCGCCGGTGATGCCGGAGGAGATGCCGTTCACGAACCACTCGTAGCGGTACGAGATGTTGTCGCCGTCGGCGTCCGCGGCCTCGGTCTGGATGATGCAGCCGAGGTCGTCTTCGAGCCGCGGCGAGCCCGGGTGCACGCTCACCTCGGGGGCGCCCGGCGGGGTGTTGGCGATGACGACCGACGCGGTGCCGCCGGGGCCGTACTGCAGGCCGTCGTGCGCGTTCGCGACGCAGGTCCAGGTCTCTTCGCGGGTGGTGCGCTCGGCGGGCACGGCGCTCTGCTCGGAGTCCTCGATGCCCGCGTCCACGCCGTCGACCTGCCACCCGAAGGTGTAGGTGATGGGGTCGCCGTCGGGGTCCTCGGCGGGGGTGGTCATGGTGCAGGCGAGGCCGTCGACCGTGGTGGGGTTCAGGGGGGCGACCTCCACGACGGGGGCGGTGGGCGGCTCGTTGGGCGCGCACTCGGGGTGCAGCGAGCAGTCGGGGTCGTCGCAGTCGAAGAGGCCGTCCTCGTCGTTGTCCCCGTCGTCCGAGCACTCGCCGGGGTCGTCCCCCTCACGCTCGGGCAGTTCGACGATCGCGACATCCCCACACCCTGCGGCGAAGAGGATCAAGGGCGCGGCAAGGCGGAGCAGCGGACGGAACATGGCACCACGCAGAGAGGAGGATGCGGGGACGATATCCCACGAGATCGCCGCCCGCAGAGCGAGCCCCGAGCCGTCCATCCCTCGCCTCCCGGCGGGTCGCCCGCTCAGAGCCCGATCAGCGACGGGGGCACCACCCGGTCGAAGGAGCGGGTCGGCGCGCAGGGGTCGAAGCCTCCCTCCGCCAGCCCCAGCTCGAAGTGCAGGTGGCGGGTCTCGCTGCGGCCGCTGTTGCCCATGGCGGCGAGCAGCGCGCCCCCCTCCACGACGTCGCCGACGCGCACCTGGACGCTGCCCGGCGCGAGGTGCGCGTACCGGGTGAACACGCCGTCGCCGTGGTCGATCACCACGTGGTCGCCCCAGCCCGCCCCGCACTCGCGCCCGTCGAGGTTGCGGTCGAACAGGTCCGATTGCCCGCACCCGAGGCGCACGTACGCGACGGTCCCGGGCGCCGCCGCCACCACCCGCACGGTGGGCACCGCCGGGTCGGCGTGGATCCAGTCGATCCCCTCGTGGGTCGCCGGGCGGCCCTCCTCGCCCGCGAAGTCGACCCAGGTGGTGTGCGTCGTGGGCGTCTGCCACGCGAGCCCAAGGGCCGACTCGGGGAGCGCCTCGGTGGCCCATTGGATCGGGGCCGACTCCTGCTCCTGGGACGTGTAGGCGAGGCACTCGGGGGCCTCCGGGCCGGTCGCTCCGCCGCCGCAGTCGACGCGCAGGGCGAAGGGCCCCGCCGCGCCGTCGAAGCCGTCGACCACGACGTAGTAGCGCGCCCCCGCCTCCGTCTCCAGGGACAGCCCGTTGTGCCCCCGGGCCGTCGCGAAGGCCGGGTCGCAGCGGCCGCCGTCGTCCTCGAGCACGAACACGTCCTGGTCCAGGTGGATCGGGTCCGGGTCCACGAACTCGAGGGTCACCGCCGCGCCGTCTCCGTCGAGCGAGTAGACGAGCTCGGGGCCCGAGAAGTTGCCCACGGCGGCGGGGTAGTGGTCCATCACGGACGTCGTGCCCCCCTCCCAGCCGGACGTGTCGCCGGTCACGACCTCGCCGCACCGCAGGGCGCGCACGGGGGCGCAGACGGAGGGCCCGGGTTCGACCTCCCCACCCTCGGCCTCGTCGGCTCCGGTCTCCCAGGGCGGCGGGTTCTCGGAGGCGGCGACGGGAGCTCCCCCGCAGGCGGTCCAGCCGGTGACGGGGAGGGCGGCGGCGAGCAGAAAGGGCACGGGGATGCGCATGGGGACGTCCGGGGTCGGGGGTTCCAGGACCCGCAGAACACCCTCCGTCCGGTCACGCCGGGGACACAAAGCCCCGGCTCAGGTCACTCCTCGGACACCTTGCCGCGGGAGCGCTTCAGCTCCCCGCGCTGGGATTTCGCCTCGAGGCGACGTCGCCTGGACGCCCGCGACGGGCGCGTGGGGCGTCGCGGACGGGGCGGCACCAGGGCGGCGCGCACGGCCGCCGCGAGTCTCCGGCGCGCCTCGTCGATGTTGCGCTTGCGCGAGCGGTTCGAGTCGCACGTGATCTGGATGTCGCCTTCGCCGTGGACCCAGCTCGGGTTCGCCGCGCGCAGCCGCGCCTTGACCGCGTCCGCCAACACCCGCGTGGCCGACAGCGCGAAGGTGAGGCGCACGCGCGTGTCCGCGGTGTTCACGTGCTGCCCGCCCGGGCCCCCGCTTCGGGAATAGGCGAGCGTGATCTCCTCCCCGGGGAGGGTCACGTGGTCGTTGACGGGGATGGGTTCGGGCATGGCTCGGCGCGTCGGTCAGTGCCCGAGCTCGCGCCTCCGGGCGCGATAGTCCTCGAGCTGTCTCTGCTTTCGGTCCTGCATTCGCAGCTGCTTGATGATCTCCTCGCCGATCCACCGATTGGCGAGGACGGGGAACAGTCGCTTGAGACGATCGATCGTTCGCGAGCCCTTGGCGATGAAGACGCGCTTCTTCCCCGACAACACGCCCGCGACGATCAACGTGCCGGCCTTCTCCGCCGACATCCCCGCCTTCGAGAACTGCTTGATCATCCGCTCCTTGTGGTCCGGCGCGTAGCTCTTCGAGTTGGCGACGATCGAGGTGTCCACGCCCGCCGGATGCACGACGGTGACCCCGATGTGCGTGTCCGCGGTCTCCTCCCAGAGGCTCTCGGACAGCCCGCGCACCGCGTACTTGGCCGCCGCGTAGCTCGACTGTCCCGGCGGCCCGACGATCCCGAACACGCTCGAGATGTTCACGATCCAGGCCTGGTCGGCCACCATGAGGCCGTCCCAGAAGGCCTTGCAGCCGTGGACGACCCCCCAGAGGTTCACCCCGAGCATGCGGTCCCAGTCCTCGAGGGTCTGCTCCTCGAAGGTGCCGTCGATGCTGATCCCGGCGTTGTTCACCAGCACGTGGACGGCCGGGCCGTGCACCTCCGCGATCGCCGCCGGGAGCGCGAGCATGGCCGCGCGATCGGACACGTCGACGACGTGCGTGGAGACCGTGGCGCCCAACCCGCGCGCCTCCTCGGCGACCCCCTCCAGGAGCTCCGCCGAGATGTCGGTGAGGGCGAGGCGGCTGCCTCTGCGCGCGAGCTCCAGGGCGATGCCCCGACCGATGCCGCTCGCAGCGCCCGTCACCACCGCGGTCCGGTCCTTCAACGTCTTCATGGGGCTCCTCCCGATCCGTGCACGCAGCGGCTGTAGGCTACAGCCCGATGGAGACCGAGGGGCTCATCCTGGTGATCGGAGCGGGGCCCGTGGGGCTCGGCATGGCGAAGGCCCTGGCGGAGGCGGGGATCCCCTTCTGCGTGGCCGAGGCGACCGACCACGTGGGCGGCAACTGGGCCCACGGCGTCTACACGACCGCCCACATCATCAGCAGCAAGCGCACGACCGAGTACCCCGACTGGCCCATGCCGGACGACTACCCGGACTTCCCGTCGGCGGCGCAGATGTGCGCGTACTACGACGCCTTCGCCGACGCCCACGGCCTGCGCGAGCACATCCGCTTCGAGTCCCCGGTGGCGTCCGTCGTGCCCGCCGGGGAGCGCTGGCGGGTGATCTTCGAGGGCGGCGCGGAGGAGACCTTCAAGGGCGTGATGGTCTGCAACGGCCACCACTGGGACCGCGACATGCCGGCGTGGACGGCGGACTACGCAGGCGACGTCATCCACAGCAAGGACTACAAGGAGCCCGAGCAGCTGCGGGGCAAGCGCGTCCTCGTGCTCGGGGGCGGCAACTCCGGCTGCGACGTCGCCTCGGAGGCCGCGCGCGTGGGGGCGTCCTGCGACTGGTCCCTGCGCCGCGGCGTGTGGATCCTCCCCAAGACGCTGTTCGGGAGCCCGTCGGTGGAGCTCACCCGCGGCTGGGTGCCCCTGTTCGTGTCGCGCCTGGTGCTGCGGATCCTGCTGGCGATCCGGGTGGGCCCCTTCTCGGCCTACCGGCTGCCGAAGCCCGACCACCGCATCTTCGACGCCCACCCCACCGTCAACGACGAGATCCTCCACTACCTCAAGCACGGTCGGGTGACGCCGCGGCCCGGCGTGACGCGGGTGGACGGCCGGACGGTGGAGTTCGCCGACGGGCGCCGCGCCGAGTACGACCTCGTGGTCTGCGCGACGGGCTACCGCGTCGCCTTCCCGTTCCTCCCCGAGGGCTTCGTGACCGTCCGCGGCAAGTGCCCGGAGCTGGTGGCCGGCTTCTTCGTCCCGCACCACCGGAACCTCTTCATCGTGGGGGCCTACCAGGTGCGCTACGGCGTGGGCCCGCTGATCCGCCCGATCGGCCTGCTGCTCGCCCGCTGGGTGCGATTGCAGGACCGCATCCGGGCGCCCCTGTCGCGCGTGCTCCTCCGCCTCGGCGCGAAGCCGCCGACCAGCCACCTCGTCGACGCCCACGGCACGATCCGCAAGCTGAAGTGGGCGCGGCGGCTCGACCCCCTGGTGCGGTGGACGGCCCGGCGCATGCGCCCGTGACGACTCGCGCGGAGCGGGGCTACAGCGCGAGGACCGCGTCGACGACCGCTTCGGAGGCCTGCCCCCCGCCGTAGAGCGCGTCGGGGTCCGTGATCGTGCGCCCGCGCATGGCGGCGAAGGCCTCGAGGATGACGTCCCGGTCGGCCCCGGCGAGGCGGTTGTGGCCCAGGTCCACCAGCTCCACCCACTCCGTCTCGTCGCGCATCGTCACGCAGGGCGACCCGAAGAAGAACGCCTCCTTCTGCAGCCCGCCGCTGTCCGTCATCACCAGCGACGCGCGCTCGAGGAGCCAAACCATCTCCAGGTAGCCGACCGGCGGCACGACGTGGACGTCCAGCGAGAGGTCGCTCCGGGCGAGCGCGCCTCGGGTGCGCGGGTGCAGGGGGAGGACGACCGGCACGTCGGCGTGGATGGTGTTCAACGCCTCGACGATGCCCCGCAGGCGGGCCGGGTCGTCGGTGTTCTCGGCGCGGTGGGCGGTGGCAAGGATGAACTCGTCGGGGAGCGCCGGGACGGCCTCGGGTCGCTGGGCTCGCCGGGCGTAGAAGATCGCGGCGTCCTGCATGACGTCGCCCGTCTTGAGGACGGTGGAGGGGAACCCGTCGAAGCCCTCGGCGCGCAGGTTCGCGACCGCCGTGTCCGTGGGGCACAGCAGCAGCGACGCGATGCGATCCGTGAGGATCCGGTTGATCTCCTCCGGCATGCGCAGGTTGAAGGAGCGCAGGCCGGCCTCGACGTGCGCGACCGGGATGTGCAGCTTCGACGCGGCGAGGGCGCCCGCGATGGTGGAGTTCGTGTCGCCGTAGACGAGCAGGACGTCCGGGCGCTCGTCGAGCAGGACCGCCTCGATCTTCTCGAGCATGCGCCCGGTCATGGCGCCGTGGGACAGGCCCGCGACCTCGAGATCGTGGGCGGGTCGGGGGATGTCCATCTGGGTGAAGAAGACGTCGGACATGTCGGCGTCGTAGTGCTGGCCGGTGTGCACCAGCAGCTCCTCGGCGCCCTCGCGCCGGCGCAGGACCCGGCTCACGGCCGCCGCCTTGATGAACTGCGGGCGCGCGCCCACCACCGTCACGATCTTCATGGGACTCCCTCGTGGCGGCGGACCATAGCGGGCCCCGATGCACTTTGAGCGTCTCGTCGGGGGACCGGTCGGTATCATCCCGCCATGTCTGCGTTTTCGTCGTTGAGGGGCTGGACGATGACGGCGGCCGCGGGGCTCGTCCTCGCGGGCTGCCCGCCGGTGGAGGAGGACCCGGGCGGGGAGCCCCCGGTCTGCGAGCTCGCGTCGGCGCCTTGGGAGCCCGGCGAGTCGGGCTTCGTGGAGACCACGGCGGACTGGGGGATCGAGGAGATCGACGCCCGCGCGCTGCGCGTCTCGGCGCTCGACGTGGACGGCGACGGGTGGACGGATCTGCTCGTGAGGGCCGGCGGCGGCCCGGACGACTTCGCCCCCGACGGCGCCCGCAGCCGATGGCTGCTGAGGAACACCGGGGAGGGCCGGTTCGAGGACATCACCGAGGCCAGCGGCCTCTTCCGGTCGCGCCGGGACGACACCCCCGGGGGCCGCGGCGTCGAGGTGGTCGCCATGGGCGACGCCGACAACGACGGCGACCTGGACATCTTCACCGCGCGCCCCGTGCAGGACCCGACGATCGAGGACCAGGACTTCTCCGAGCTGATGCTCAACGACGGCACCGGGGTCTTCACGTTCGCGGACGAGGCCTCCCCCGCGCGCGGCGACTACACGGCCACGACCGACGCCCGCCCGATGGTCCCGGTGGGGGCCGCCTTCACCGACGCCGACCGCGACGGCGTGCTCGACGTCTTCATGTCCAACAACAAGCGCGCCGACGACAGCTCCCCGCTCCAGGATCGCCTCTTCCTCGGCGACGGCGCGGGCGGCTTCGCGGACGTCACGGACGACGCGGGCCTGACCACCAACCAGTGGCGCAACATCGAGGACCTGAACGAGGCGGGCGGCCACGCCTGGGGCTGGGGCGCCACGTCCTGCGACCTGGACGACGACGGGCTGCCCGAGCTGCTGTCCACGTCCTACGGCCGCGCCCCCAACCACCTGTGGCAGGCCGTCGGGGTGCCCGAGGACGTCGGCTACGTGAACGAGAGCGTCGGCTCCGGCTACGGCTTCGACCACCGCGACGACTGGACCACCAACATCAACGCGCAGTGCTACTGCGCCGACAACCCCACCGCGGAGGACTGCGACACGGCCCCCGCCCCGCCGGACACGGGCATCTGCGCGAACCTCCGGGCGAGCTTCGGGGGCAACTACCGCTGGTCCCACAGCGGCGATCGCGAGCCCTGGCGGCTGGGCGGCAACTCCGCGACCACCACGTGCGCCGACTTCGACAACGACGGCCGCTTCGACCTCCTGACCGGCGAGATCGTGCACTCGGACGTGGGCGACACCTCGGACCCGGCGGAGGTGGTCTTCAACGCCACGGCCGGGCCCGGCGAGCCGATCCGCCTGGAGCGACCGGGGATCGAGGCCACGGGGCTCATCAAGGACCGCGGCGGCGCCACCTACTACGACGACGGCGACATGAACAACGCCGTCCTCGACTTCGACAACGACGGCTACCGCGACGTCTACATCTCGAGCAGCGACTACCCGGGCACCCGCGGGCGGCTCTTCCACGGGCTGGGTGACCGCACCTGGCAGGCGGTCGATCCCGACGACGGCGTCGACCACCGTCGGTCGGCGGGCGCGGTCTCGGCCGACCTGGATCGCGACGGGGACCTCGATCTCATCGTGGGGACGTCGCGCATGCGCTGCGGCGGCAACTCCGGCGCGGACTGCTACGACACCCTGCGCCTGCGCGTCTTCGAGAGCCTCGCGAGCGAGAGCGAGAACAACTGGATCCAGCTCCGCCTGTTCGGCACCGGCGGCTCCAACGCCTCGGCGATCGGCGCCAAGGCCGTGGTGACGCGGTGCAGCGAGCGGTCGGCGGCCCAGGTCGACGGCGGCCACGGCCACCAGGGCACGCAGGAGGACCCGGTGCTGCACTTCGGGCTGGGGATCGTCGACGGCCCCGTGGAGGTCACGATCCGCTGGCCGGACGCCGAGGGCACCACCGAGGTGTTCACCCTGGAGCCGGACGCGATGTACGACGTCGTGCAGGGGGGTGAGGCGACCGTCTGGGCGCCCTGAGCTCGCCTACCTCCGGGCCCGCGCGAGCGTCTTGATCGCCTGCTCGGCGGCCTCCCGCACCGACCACTCCGGATGCTCCTCGAGCCCGTGCAGGGTGGGCAGGGCGAGCGTCGCGCCGAGGCGCGCGAGGAAGTCGATGGAGGCGAGCAGATCGTCCACGTTGCCGGCGCTCGCGGTGAGCTGCTCGATGCGCCCCATGTGATGCACGATCGTCTCGCTGAGGGGGTCCCAGGAGCGGTCGGGTTCGAGGGCCTCCATGGCCTCGGCGGCGGCCCGGCAGACCTCGGGGACCGGGTCGCTCAGGGCGGTCTCCAGCGTCGACAGGAACGACGAGTCCCCCAGCTTCGCGAGGCCCCGGCAGGCGAGGACACGATCGTTGGGGTCCGCGGCGAAGAGCCACCCGCACAGGGGCGCAGCCGCCCGGGCGTCGCCGCAGCTCGCGAGCTGCTGCAGGTCTCCGCCCGTGCGCGCGAGCACGTCCAGCCGCAGGGTCGGGTGGGCGCGGTGGATGGCCATGAGGGCCTCGGCGGCCGCCACCCGGAGCACCTCGTTCCGCACGCTCCCGAGGCTCTGGACCAGCCCGTCCACGGCGGAGGGGTGACCGATGCGGCCCAGCGCCCGGATCGCGGCCGGGCTGCGCACCCGGAGGAGGCGCTTCACGGCCTGCCTGCCGCCCACCTTGCCGAGCGCCGCGGCGGCCAGGTCCGACACCGCCCGCTCGGGCTCCACGACCGCGTCCAGGAGCACCTCCACGGCCTTCGGGTCGCGGAACCCGCCGAGGGCCGTGATCGCTGCGCGTCGAAGCAGGTTGCGGGGGTCCGAGGCCATCTCCAGCAGCACCGGGAGGACGCGGATGTCCCCCTTGGTCACGAGCGCCTGGAGGGCGGCGCCCCGCACCTCGCGGTCGCTGCCCCGCAGGGCCTCCATGAGCGCGTCCGTGGCGCGCGGGCCCTCGATGATCCCGAGGGCGTCCACCGCCCGGATCCGCACCGCGGTCTCGTGGTCCTCGAGGGCGGCGCGCAGGGCCACCGTGGCCCGCAGTCCGCCCACGCGGCCGAGGGACGTCGCCGCCTCCTCGCGCGTCTGCGGGTCCTTGCTCGTGCCCAGCAGGTTCGCGAGGCCCTCCGCGTCGCTCTTCGCTTCGAGCTCCCGCGGGTCCGCGAACTTGCGGTGCTTGCCGCTCCTCCCGAACACCATCAAGTGGCTCGGGGCTTCCGGGACTTCATCATCGCGGCGAGATCGGTGCGGACCAGCGCGCCCTCGGCCGCGCGCCCGAGCTCCGCGGCGTTGGCCTCGTCGGTGTCGATGTGCATCTCGAGCGCGTAGCTCGACTTCACCCGGATCGTGACGTCCCCGAACACCAGATCGCGGTCCCCGCCCACGATCGCGACCTCCACGGAGTCGCCGTCCTCCACGCCGAAGGCCTCGGCGTTCTCGGGCGTCATGTGGATGTGACGCCAGGCGCAGATCAGGCCCTCCTCGAGGTGGATCTTGCCGAGGGGGCCCTCGATCGTGATCGGGGCGGACCCCTGCACCTTCCCGCTCGCGCGCACGGGCGCGTCCACCCCGAGGTGGAACTCGTCGGTGCGGGAGATCTCGATCTGGTTGCGGCCGCGCAGGGGACCGAGCAGGCGCACCCCCTCGATGCTGCGGCGAGGTCCGTGCAGGGTGACCGTCTCCTCGGCGGCGAAGATCCCGGGCTGGGTGAGGTCGTTGCGGTGCGTGAGGGTCTCGCCGACGCCGAACAGCCGCTCGAAGGTGGGGATGTTCAGGTGCACGTGGCGGGCGCTCACGGAGATGGGGATCGCCTTCGGGGCGGTCACGGAGGTGCGTCCGCCGACGACCTTCTGCGTCTCCTCGGCGATCATCCGCTCCTCGTCGGTGGCGACCACGAGGGCCTTCACCCGCGAGTGGGCGGCCGAGATCTCCGCGGTCCGGTGCGCGTCGCCGACCTCGGCGGCCTCGTTGCGGTCGTCGTCCAGCACCAGCCCCAGGTAGTCGAAGCGTTGCAGGATGCGCCGCCGCATGCCCTTCGCGTTCTCGCCGATGCCCCCGGTGAGGACCACCGCGTCCACGCCGCCCATGGTCGCCGCGTAGGCGCCGATGTACTTGCGCACGCGGTGCGCGAACACCGCGATGGCGAGGCGGGCCGCGTCGTCGCCGTCGGCCGCGCGCTGCTCGATGTCCCGCAGGTCGGCGCCCGCCCCGGAGATGCCGGCGAGGCCGCTCTCCCGGTTGAGCATCGTGTCCAGCTCGTCGAGCGTCACGGCCCCGCGCTGGAGGAGGAGGAGGAGGGCGCCCGGGTCCACGTCGCCGGAGCGGGTGCCCATGACGAGGCCCTCGAGGGGCGTCGTGCCCATGGAGGTCTCTACGGACGTCCCGAACTCGACGGCGCAGGCCGACGCGCCGCCGCCCAGGTGGCACGTGACGATCCGCAGCTCCTCGGGAGAGGCCCCCAGGAAACGGCACGCCTCGCGGGCGACGAACGCGTGGGACGGGCCGTGGAACCCGTAGCGCCGGAGGCCGTGCTCCTCCGCCAGCTCCCGGGGCAGCGCGTACGTGCGGGCCCGGCGGGGGAGGTTCGCGTGGAAGGCGGTGTCGAAGACGGCGACCTGCGGGACGTCCGGGAAGGCAGCGCGGGCCGCCCGGATCCCCGCGAGGTTCGCCGGGTTGTGCAGCGGGGCCAGGGGCACGCAGGCCTCGATGCCGGACTCCACGTCGTCGTCGATGAGGACCGATCCGGAGAACGCCTCGCCTCCGTGCACCACCCGGTGGCCCACGGCGCCCACGGAGAGCCCCGCCTCCCGAAGCTCCGCCACGACCTTCTCCACGGCCTCCGCCGATCCGTCGCCGGCGGCCAGGCGCTCGACCTTGCCGGTGCGAAGCGACTCGACGGTGTCGCCCAGGGCGAACACCTCGTACTTGAGGGACGTGGAACCACAGTTGAGGACCAGGACCTGCACACAACCTCCCGGGGCGACGTGGATGGGGAGGCTACCGGACCGGGGCGACGCGCTGGGTCCACGGCCCCGGAACGGCGCGCACCGCCCGGGCGACCGCCTCCAGGTGGGGGTCCAGGACGCCCGCGTCGCGCAGGGAGCCGCGGGTGCCTTCGAGGTACTCCAGCCCCGGGGCCCGCGGGCCGCCGACCGCGACGCGAGGCGTCGAGTGGATGAGGATCCGGGCGATCTCCTCCGGCGACGGGGGCGGCCGCAGCGTCCACGACGCGTCGGGGTTCGTCAGGTAGGCCCGGGCGACGACGATGGATCCGTCGACGTCCACCTCCACGTCTCGGGGCAGGTAGCCCGAGTCCGGGTCGTCGTGCGCCCAGCCCTCCCGGGCGTCCAGCAGGGGGATGAGCGCGGCCTCCACGCCCGCCCGGTAGGTCGCCACGAACCCGTGCAGGCCGTCCCCCTCCGTCGTCCCCAGGGTGATGGAGACGCGGCGCCCGCCCAGGGTCCAGCCTCGCGGCGGATCGGGCGCGTCGAAGCAGGCGTCGGCGGGCGCCGACCGGGAGCGGCTCCGCTTGTTGAACGCCCGCGCCAGGCCCGGGACGCGGCCGAGACGCACCCCGATCAGCGCGTCGGGCAGGGCAGGCGAGAACGTGAGGGAGCCGTAGCCGAAGACGTGCATCGGCCCCAGCCTGACACGGTCCTACTCGACGTCCTCCGCCAGGAGCTGCTGAATCAGCGCCTCCATCTCCTCGGGGTGGAAGGAGTTCTTGATCGAGCGCACGCGCAGGTTCTTGTCCACGACGATGTCGCGGGGGTACGGGTAGCCGACGCCCGGGGGGAACGCGAACTGCCGCAGCGTCGCCTCGTCGGGCAGGAGCGGGAAGGTCACCCCGGTCTGCTCCCGGAAGTCGGCGAGCAGATCCACCGGCTCGCCCGGGTGGATGCCGTACACGAGGACGCCCTGGTCGGCGTAGGGGATGTGGATGGTGGCGTCGAGGTCCGGCAACTCCAGACCGCAGATCGGTCAGAAGAGGGCGAAGTACGCGAGCACGGTCACCTTGCCGCGCAGGTTCTCGAGGTCGCGCGCGCCCGTGGGATCGAGGAAGGCGAAGGTCGAGTCGAGGCGATCGCCGACGTCGAGCCGCCCTCCGTCGGCGGTGGTGATCGGGATGTTCAGGGGCGCTTGGTCGGCGTCGGCGTCGTTGGTGGGGATCGACAGCAGGTTGGGCTGCAGCTCGGGCGCGGGCGGGGTGTAGGTCAGGGTCAGCTCGCCCGTCTCTCCAGGGGCCAGCGTCATGGACACGGGCGTCGCGGAGAAGCGATCGGGGGCGGTCGTGGCGACGGGGCCGAGCTCGAGGGGCAGCGGGCCGCGGTTTCGGACGGCGACGGTCTCGCTGCCCCCCTGCTGGGCGGAGAAGGCGATGAGCTCGTCGGGGATCCACACGTCGGGGGAGACGTACCCGGGGCGGTACCGCAGCGTGTGCAAGGCCCGCCACTCGGCCACGAGGACGACGTCGTCCAGGAGGGCGACGCCGAAGTCCTGCTCGAACGTCGGGTACGCGGTGGTGCGCTCGGTCCCGAGGCGCAGGAGCCGGGCGCGGTCGTACACGGCGACGTGCGACCACGACGCCACCGCCAGCAGCCGCTCGTTCGCCTGGACCGCCTGGGCCGAGCCGTCCACCGCGAGCGGCGGCAGGGGCGTGGGGAGACCGCTCGGGTCGAGGGCGGAGAGGTCGTAGACGGCCACGCCCTCCCCTCCCAGGGCCACGAACACCCGGTCGCCCTGGGCGTCGACGTCGCGCGCGGAGCCGGGCAGGTCGACCGTCCCGAGGCGCACCGGCGCGCGGGGGTCCGCGGTGTCCAGGACGTGCACGCGGCGCCCGTCGACGACGTAGGCCCGCCCGTCGTGCAGGTCGAGCTTCCACGCGTTGTCGAAGCCGTCGAGCGCGCGCACGAAGGTGGGGGTGCCGTCCTCGGCCGTGGCGTAGACGCGCAGGCCCCCGGCGTGAGCGGCGACGTAGAGCGTGGCGGACGCGGCGTCCCAGGCCAGGCCCTCGAAGAGGACGGTCGGGTCGGCGATCGTGTGGACCTCGGTGATGCCCCCGGCGGGCGGGTCCTCGGCGTCCAGGGGGGCGAGGTGGTAGGTGCCCAGGAACGGGACGGGGACCCAGGCGTCGCCGTGGTGGGCGAGCCAGAAGACGCGCGTGCCGTCGGGCAGGACGGGGCCCACCGCGCTGCGCTGGCACCGCGGCGCGACGCCCCCGACGTACTGCGGATCGGCCGGGTCGGCGATGTAGTTGATGCGCACGCCGAACCCGCCGCAGAGGTAGGCGTAGTCGCCGTCGGTCTCGATGTCGACGGCCTCGGCGGCGCTCCCCCGGGCGAGGTGCTGGAGGTTGTCGCCGTAGGTGCAGCACGTCCCCTCGATGTGGGGTCCGGCGTCCGCGCACTCCGTCTTCGTGGCGGCGCAGGGCAGCTCCTCGAGGGCGGGGTCCCACGGGGGCGGAACGGCCTGCTCGCCCGCGTCGTCGTCGTCGGACGCAGCGAGGCGGGGCTCGCCGGCGGGCGGGGCGTCCGCCGGGCAGCCGACCAGCAGGCCGACGATGAGCAGGAGCGGTCTCATGTCGGGTTGGAGCCGGGAGGTCGGGCGAGGGTCGCAGGCGGAGTGCATCAGGTAGCGTCCTCCCCGATCCTGCCCGGGTCGCCCTCGGAGTCGTCGTTGAATCGCGCCTGCCTCGCCCTCACCGTCCTCGCCGTCCTCGCCTCGTCTCCGGCGTGTCGCGACAAGCCGACCCGCACGTCGGGCTCCACCGCCGCGCCGACGCCCGCGGAGACGACCGCGGAGGCGCGCTCGGAGACGACCGTGGAGGTCGTCATCGGCGAAACGCCCGAGCCCGTCGCCGCCCCGACGTTCGCGTTCGACTGGCCCCGGGGCGGCCGCTTGGGCGTCCACGTGACCACCACCCTCGAGTGGAGCGCGCCCGAGGCCGGAGACCAGGAGACGTCGGAGGAGGCGACCTGGACCTGGACCCTCGCGGGCGCCGACGGCGGCGAGCTGCGCATGGCCTCGGCGGGCACGCCCCGATCGCTGGTGGCCCGCGCGGACGGGTCCCTCGTATCGTCCACCGGCGACGCCGAGGCCGATCTCTGGGGTCGGCTCGTCGGTCGCTGGGCGGGTCGCTCCGCGGACGTGGGGAGCAGGTTCGAGGACGAGGGGGTGCTCGAGGTCGTCGGCTTCGACGGGGCCAACGGGCCCGCCCGCCTGCGGTTCGCCGTCCTGGGGCGGGTGCCGTGCCGGGAGCGCACCCGCGACCTCCGCTGCACCGAGCTGGAGATCCGCGGCGAGCTCACCGCGGACGACGCGCTCCTCGCCGAGCTCCGCGGGCGCGTGAAGGGTGAGCGCAGCCTGCGCGACGTGGAGGTCCTCGAGCACGCGCGCCTCCGCACCGTCGGCAGCTCGCTGCAGCCCCACCGCCTGCAGATCGAGCGCATCACCCGCCTCCGCTTCCGAGCCGCCGACGGCACCGAGCAGACCGAGCGGATCCGCGAGGACCGGGTCTACACGTTCGACTGGACCCCCTGATGGCGATCCCGGTCGCGGGATTCGAGGCGGAGCGCTTCGCCCACGACGGCGCCGAGCGCGACGTGTACGTGAGGGGCGACGGCCCCGGCGTGGTGGTGATGCACGAGGTGCCCGGGATCACCCCCCAGGTCGCGCGGTTCGCCCGCCGGGTCGCGGACGAGGGCTTCACCGTCTTCATGCCCCAGCTGTTCGGGACCCCCAACAAGCCGCTCGGCGCGGTCTACGGAATGCAGTCGATGGCTCGCTGCTGCATCGGACGGGAGTGGGCGACGCTCGGGTCGCGCCGGTCGAGCCCGATCACGGACTGGCTGCGCGCGCTCTGTCGCTACGCCCACGGGCGGTGCGGGGGGCCCGGAGTCGGGGCGATCGGGATGTGCATGACGGGAAACTTCGCCCTCGCGCTGATGGTGGACGAGGCCGTCATGGCGCCGGTGCTGAGCCAGCCTTCGCTGCCGCTGGGGGTCACGCCCGCGGCCCGGGCGGGGCTGCACCTGACGGACGACGCCCTGGCCGTCGTGAAGGAGCGGGCCGCGGCGGGATGCCCCGTCCTCGCGATGCGTTTCACCCACGACCCCCTGGTGCCCGCGGCGCGCTTCGAGCGGCTGCGCCGGGAGCTGGGCGACGCCTTCGAGGGGATCGAGATCGACAGCGGGCCCGGCAACCCGCACGGGATCCCGCGGTTGGCGCACTCGGTCGTCACCACCCACCTCGTGGACCGCGACGGGCACCCCACCCAGGCGGCGCTGCACCGCGTGCTGGGCTTCTTCCACGAGCGGCTGCGGCCGGAGGCCTGACGCGGGCGGGGCGTCCCATTACACTCCGCGCCATGAACTGTCCCTGCGGCACCGGAGCCGCCTTCGAGCAGTGCTGCGCCCCGTTCCTCGCGGGCGCCGCCTTCCCCGAGACCACCGAGCAGCTGATGCGCTCGCGCTACTCCGCCTTCACGCGCGCCGACATCGGCTACGTCGTGCGGACGCACCACCCGTCGACCGTCGGCGAGGTGGACGAGAAGGCGACCCACGACTGGATGCGCACGTCCGAGTGGAAGGGCCTCGAGATCCTCTCCTCGAAGGGCGGCGCCGAGGACCTCACCGGGCGCGTGGACTTCGTGGCGCGGTACACGGACAAGCGCGGCGACCAGGAGCACCGCGAGTCGTCCATGTTCAAGAAGAAGAACGGGCGCTGGTACTACGTGGACGGCAAGCCCGGCGGGGGCGGCGAGACCCTCCGTCGCGAGGCCCCGAAGGTCGGCCGAAACGACCCGTGTCACTGCGGGTCGGGCAAGAAGTTCAAGAAGTGCCACGGGCGACCGGGCGCGCGGGCCTGAACGAGCGCGGCTACCAGACGAACGGGAACAGCACCTTCCGCTCCTTCGGGTAGTCGTCGAACTTCTCGCGGTACCAGCGGTGGTTGGTCAGCGCGCGGGGGGCGAGGTTGGCCGTCGTGAAGAGCGCGAACGAGAGCCCGGCCAGGGACCACGTCAGCAGCGCCCACCCCGTCCACTCGAGGATCTCTCCCAGGTAGTTGGGCGACGTGACGTACCGGTAGCCGCCTCCGTAGGGGATCTCGTAGCCCGTCTCGCCGGGCCTCCGCAGGGCGATCAGGGTGCGATCGCTGTGCACGTTGAGGCCCCAGCCGAAGGCGAACAGCGCGACCCCGGCGAGGAACCGGGGATCCAGAAGCCAGCCCGCGTCGTATCCTCCAAGATGGCTGATCCAGCGCGCATTGACGTAGGCGTTCAGGCTGTTGAAGAGCAGCGCCGAGCCCACGACGACCCACGCCGTCCGCTTGCCCGACGGGCGGATGAGGAACGGGAAGACGAAGGCGCGGCGCACGTAATGGAACTGCCAGATGCCGAGCAGGAGGAGGGGGACGAGCTCCGCGCGGCGGGCGCCGAGGGCGAAGACGGCCGCGAAGACCAGGACCGTCGGGCTCTCCATGACGATCCAGGACGCGCGCGCCCCGAGCGTCGGGCCCCAGCCGGACTCGGCGTGGCGGCCGTAGGGCGCCTTCACGAAGAGCAGGACCAACACCACGATCGGCGAGGCGACGATCAGGCCCCACACGACCCAGGAATGCAGCGCGGCTTCGTTCATGCGGCGCGGAGTGTAACGGCCGGCCGCTCGCCCGGACTCCACCTATGCTGAAGAACCCCGGAGCCTCCCATGAAGACCACCCTCGTACTCCTCACCGTCGTCGCCCTCTTCGTCCTCGTGGTGGCGTGTCGCCCGGGAGTCGCCGCGGACGACGCGAAGGCCCCCGGCGAGGCCGTCCCCACGGCCGGTGCCCCCAAGGAGATCCCCAAGGTGGGGACGAAGTCCGCCGTGACCGACGCGGAGTGGAAGAAGCGCCTCACGTCCGAGGAGTACTACGTGCTCCGCAAGCAGGGCACGGAGCGGGCGTTCACGGGCGAGTTCTGGGACCACAAAGCCGAGGGCACCTACACGTGCGGCGGGTGCGGCGCGCCCCTCTTCCACTCGACGGACAAGTTCAAGTCGGGCACGGGGTGGCCGAGCTTCACGCAGCCGCTGGACTCGAAGCGCATCGGGGAGCACGTCGACCGCAGCCTCTTGATGACGCGCACGGAGGTCCACTGCGACCACTGCGGCGGGCACCTCGGCCACGTCTTCGACGACGGCCCCGCCCCCACGGGCCTGCGCTACTGCATCAACTCGGTGTCCCTCGACTTCGTCGCCGACGCGGAGTAGACGGCGGACACCACGTCCGGGATTCGCCGGACAAGTCCGGGTTGTAGGGCCGATTCCGGACGCCACGTCCGGGTGGAACTGTCCGGCAATGTCCGTCCGGGAGTGTCCACATCTGTCCGGCAGTGTCCGGCAGTGTCCGGCCTCTTTGGGCCCTCATCGGGCGGCGATCGACGTGCGTCGTAGGAGTGGAGGGTCGGCACGGTGCTTGCGTGAGTGCCTTGCATGCATCACTTCACGGCTCGCCTCACGCTCGACTCCCCCGACCTCTCCAACGCGGCCGCCGCCTGGGTGTGGTTCCACCTGCGCCTGCTCTTTCCCGCGGCGCTGGCGGTCGTGGTCATGCCCGACCACATTCATCTCGTGGTCGACGCGGGCAAGCGCGGCCGTGAGCGGCTCCGGCGGTGCCTCGGCCAGTTCGGTCGGTGGTTCCCCGGGCGGTGGGAGCCGGCGCCGGCTCCCGTCCCCATCCACGGCCTGCGGAAGCTTCGACGCCAGGTGCGCTACGTAGTCCTGAACCCCTGCCGGGCCGGGATGGTGGACGATCCGCTGAGTTGGTTGTGGTCCACCCACCGCGACGTGATGGGCGCGTCGTCGGCCCCCTGGGTCACCCCGGAGAGGCTGGCCCGGGCGCTCGGAGAGCGCGTCGAGGGCTTCGCGGAGCGCCATCACGCCTACGTCTCGGCGGACCCCAGCGCGGCGGTCGCCGGTACCCCGCCTCCTCGTCCGCGCGCGGTGCTGGACGCCGACCTGCCCAGCGTCGCGCGCGCGGCTGCGCTGAGCACGCGAGGGGAGCCGCGCGCGGTCTTCTTCCAGCTGGGGCGCGCGCTCCGTCACCCCATGTCCGCGCTGGTCGCCTACTCCGGCGCGTCGCGGAGCTCGGCCTACGAATGGTGGAAGAAGCCCACGGAGGTCGGGCCCGCCCTCACGACGCTGGGCGACCCACGCCTCCTCCAGCCGGCCGACGGGCGCGGCTGGACACCACGTCCGGGATTCGCCGGACAAGTCCGGGTTGTAGGGCCGATTCCGGACGCCACGTCCGGGCCCGCTACATCCCCACCCGAAGGGTGTCCTCCTGGATGGTGATCTCGCCCACCGTGAAGGTGTCCTTCTGCTCGGCGAGCCGCAGCGTGATGGACTGCTTCTTCTGGGTCGGGCGCCCGTAGTCGGTGTAGAGGTCGACGTACAGGGTCACGGCGCCCTGGAGCGTCGCGGCCGAGCTGCCGAAGAACTTCGTCTTGAGCTCGTAGGTCCCCGGCATGGCGCGGCGGATCGAGTACTCCTCGGGGCCGTAGCCCTGGGTGAAGTCCCGGGAGACGCGGCCGCCGATGGCCGTCTCGTGGTGGCCGTAGTACGCCTCTTCGCCCGACGGCTCCAGGACGTGCAGGTCCATGTCCGTCAGGTCGGCGTCCCAGCTCATGACGATGCGCACGTCCATGTCCAGCTGCTGGATCAAGCGAGCGTCGACGGGGACGCGCACGTCGCCCAGCTCCCGGGCCTTCGGCAGCACGTCGTTGAGCTCCACGAGCGCGATGAGCTCGATCTCCGCGAAGCGGTCCCACTCGTCCATCACGACGTCGGCGAGCAGGTCCATCGCGCGCTGGTAGTCGCTGAGCGCGACGGCGCGGTTCGTGGGACGCAGGGCCCGCTCGTCGGCTCGCGCCGCCAGCGCCAGGGCGAGGTCCCGGTGCGACTGGGGCTCCTCGGCGCGCAGCTCGCGGATGCGCTCGAAGGTCAGGATGGCGAGGTCCAGCTCCTCGACCTGCACGAGGCGGTGCGCGTACACGCGGAGCAGCGCCGGGTCCTCGAGGTCCAGCTCCACGATGTTCGACAGGATGCGCAGCGCGACGGCCCGGTCGAACGGCGCGAAGAAGTCGGCGCAGTCCAGGAAGAACGCGGGGGCCGTCCCCCACACCGCGCGCTCGGCGAGGTACACGGCGAAGCGGTCCTCGGGGGCGGCGGCCTTCAGGGCGGCGACGTACGGGGTCGCCGGGTCCCAGGGCTTCAGCGTGATGGACGGGGCGGGGCGATCGGCGGGGCGGCCCTCTTCGGCCCACGTCCCCGAAGGGGAGGCCTTCGCCGGGGAACGTCGTGCCCGGGGCCCCGCCGCTCGCTCCTCATCGTCGTCGTCTCGGTAGCCGTCCGCCTCGGGCTCCATCGCCGGGGCCGCGTCCATGGCCGACATCGGCGCCTCGGCCGCACCCGTGGCGACGCGGCCGCCCGTCCCGTAGCCGCTGCCGCTCGCGCCGAGGCCCTCCTGCTTCGACTCCTTCGCCTCGTAGCGCCAGTCGAACTCGCGGTCCCAGTACGCGACGCGCGCCTCCCACAGCGCCACGATGCGCTCGAGCTTCGTGGCGTCCTCCACCTTCTTCGCGGCCGCGCGGTCGGCCATGGCGCGGTCGTAGTCGCGGCGGAAGGCCGCCAGCGAGGCGGGGGGACGGACCTCGTGCTCGACGTACTGGTCGAGGCGCTCGAGCACCAGCAGGGACGTGCCCGGCGTGACGATCCCGAACCGCTTGCCCACGGCCGCCATCGCAGGCTCGTTGCGGCGCCCGCCGATGGCCAGTTCGGCCACCTTCTTCTGGGCCCAGAAGCGCTGCAGGAGGGTCCCCTCCGGGGCCTGCGTCCCGTCCACGACGTACACGCGCTCTTCGGCCGCGGCGCCGGCGCCCGCGAACCGGACGGCCACCGACGACGTGGGCCCGGTGAGGCGTCCGGCGAGGGAGAAGGGACCGTCCACGGGCTCGGCCCGACGGGGGTAGGACTCGCCGAGGCCCCCCTTGGAGGTCGCCCCGCGGAACGAGAAGGGCGACCGCCCCAGCGCGTCCAGCGCCTCTTCCTCGGACTTGGTGGTCAGGTCGATCCACGCGCCGCCGGAGCCGACGGCGATGGCCCGCAGCGCGTCGTGGTTGGCGACGTCCGCGTCGGACACGGCGTAGACCGGCGACTCGAAGGTCGGGAGGTCGGCCTCGCCGAGGTTGGAGATGCCGTCGCTGAAGAAGAGGTGATGATCGGGGGCGGGGCCGGAGGCGAGCGCGCTCAGGCTCGCCATGCGCGTGCCCCCGTCGTAGGGCGTGCGCCGGAGGGTCTCGACCAGGGCGCCGGCGTCGCGCGGCAGCACGAAGGACCGCGTGGGCAGCGGGGCGTCGGCGAAGACGGTGAGGTCGACCTCCACGCGGCGGGGCCCGAGCCCGTCGATCCAGCCCTGGAGCAAGGCGATCTCGCGGTCGTGCCGGCCGTCCCGGGAGAGGGAGGCGTCCCAGAGCAGGGCGACCCGCCGGGGGGCGATGCGGCCGATGTTCGCGGGGGCGTCCACGCGGTCGTGGATGGCGAAGTACACGGTGCCGTCGGGCCCGCGCTCCACGGCGACGGGTCGCTCGGCGAGCCCGGGCAGGGCGACGGTGACGGCCCGGTCGAGGACGACGTCCTTCACGGTCGTCTCGGCGACCTGGCGGTCCTCCCAGGCTTCGAAGCCGAAGCCGTCGATGCCGTCGCCGACGACCTTCGGGGCCACGCCGGGGCGAACCACGTCTACCCGCAGGTGCACGTCTCGGATCGGCTCGGAGAAGGCGAGGGGGAGGCGGTACGACGCGCCGGTCGGGCCGTCGTCGACCTCCGAGATCCACGAGACCTTCACGGTGCGCGTGCCCCGGGCCGGGATCGGGAAGACACGCGTGCGGTAGGCCGCGCCGCCGACCTTCTCCACCAGACCTGGGTCCACGCCCTTGCGGACCTCGATCTCGAAGACGCGGCGGGCCTTCTCCTTCTCCACGACCACGCCGTCCACCAGCGCGCCGTCGACGTCCAGGCCGTAGCCGCTGACCGTGCTCCCCGCGGGCAGCGGGAAGGTCAGATCGCCCGCGAGCGCGCGCCCGAAGGGGTTGAAGAAGGTCATCGTCATCGACGTCTCGGCGAGGTGGCCGACGATGCGGGCCTCGACGTCGAGGGCGGTGATCTCCAGGTTCTTCGCGGGTCCGACGTCCGTGACCTGCATCGTCGGCGCGGGGCCGGTGACGCGGGTCTGAGCCGCGGCGGGGGTGGCGATCAGGGTCGCGAGGGTCAAGAGAGCGAGGGTCGGGCGCATGGGTCCTCCGGCACGTTGCGGGAGGACAGACCCGGGGCCCCGGCCGAAGTTCCCGGCGGGACCTTTCAGGTGCTTTCAGGCCGTCGGAGTTCGGCGGTCAGCGGCTCACACGCACCAGCCGCCGTCGACCGTGAGCGACTGGCCGGTGATGTAGGAGGCGCGGTTCGACGCGAGGAAGGAGACCGCGTCGGCGACCTCATCGGCGGTGCCGAAGCGCCCCAGGGGCGTGCGCGTCTTGGCGACCTCGATCCAGGACGGGTCGAAGCCCTTGTCCTGGAGCCGCAGGAACATGCCCGCCTCCACGACGCCCACCCGCACCGAGTTCGCCCGGATCCCGTAGCGCCCCTCCTCGACCGCGATCCCGCGCACGACGGCCTCGACCGCGGCCTTCGGGGCCACCGACAGGATGTCTCGGTGGGGGTACCGGTCGAGCCCCGCGGTGGACACGGCCGTGATCGATCCTCCGCGCTCGCGCAGGGCGGGCAGCGCGGCCTGGACGAGGTGGAAGAACCCGTGCACGTCGGCGTCGATCGCGGAGGTCCACTGGGCCTGCTCCACGCGGCTGATGTAGGGCATGTCGATGTCCGGCCCGGACGCGAAGATCACCGAGTGCAGCCCCCCAAGGCCCGCCAGCAGCGCGTTCGCGCCGTCCCGATCGGCGAGGTCCAGGCGATGCACCGAGGCCTCGCGCCCAAGGGCCCGCACGTCTTCGGCGGCCGCCTCCGCACCCGCGAGGTTCCCGCGGTAGGTCACCGCGACGTCGGCGCCATCCCGCGCGAGGGCAGCGCAGACCGCCCGTCCGATGCCTCCGCTGCCCCCCACGACGAGGGCGACTCCGGGGGCGAAAGCGGGAGCGGGGGGCCGATTCATGCGGCGCACGCTACACTCCCGCCGAGTCGAAGAGGGGTTCGCGCATGGGACGCATGTACGTGTATCGGGGCCGCAAGCGCGTCGCGGTCTACGAGATCGAGACCGGTGGCCTGCTCATCGGTCGGAACATGGACGCCGACATCCACCTCGAGGACCCGCTCGCGTCGCGTCGTCACGCCATGATCCTGCCCGGCTCGTCGGGCAACTTCGAGCTGAACGACCTCGGCTCCGACAACGGGGTCTACGTCCAGGGCGAGCGCGTAGGCAAGGTCGATCTCGCGGACGGGACCCGCATCGCCATCGGCCGCCACGTCCTCTTCTACAAGGAGGCGGCGGGCCCACCGAGCCCGGCGACGGCCGCCGACCTGCGCTCCATCACGGGCTCGGACCTCGAGAAGGTCCCGGGGGTCACCGACCTGGGCGAGCGCACCACGGCGCACCTCCCGCAGGTCAAGGTCGAGGACATCCAGCGCAAGGTCGCCGACCTCCAAGCGGCGCACGTGGCGTGGGAGCCGAAGCTGCACCGGGACCCGTTCCCCCTGCACGGGGACCGGTTCGTCCTCGGGTACACGGACGAGTGCGACCTCCGCCTGCCCGGCATGGCCCTCCTGGTGCGGCGCGCGGTGGAGCTCCTGGAGGACAAGCACGGGACCTGGTTCGCGGTGGCGCTGCACAAGCTGGCGGGGCTCAAGGTGGCCGGCGAGAAGACCGCCATGACCGCCCTGCGGGACGGCGACCCGATCACGATCGGCAAGACCACCCTGACGTTCCACACCCGCATCGGCTGACGATCACCGGGGCGCGGCGAAGACCTGCGTCCAGTAGTGACCGTAGTCGTCGTCCGTGAACGCGAGGCCGATGCCCGCCTCGGACACGTCGCCGTCCATGATGTTCTCGCAGTGCCCCGTGGTGCTGTCCATGAGGTCGTCGACGGTCGCCTCGGCCTCCTCCCGGCCCGCGGCGATGTTCTCGCTCACCGTCGACCAGTCGTAGCCCACCGCGTCCACCCGCTGGGACGGCCCCGCCCCGGACGGCGACGTGTGATCGAAGTAGCGCTGCTCGGACATGTCCACCGAGTGGCTCCGCGCCGCGCACCGGAGGCGCTCCTCCATGGTCACGGGCGGGACGGGCGGCATGGCCGTGCCGCGGCACTCGGCCCCGGCCTCGCGGCGGGCGTTCACGGCGGCGAGCATCTCCTCTTCGACGGGGGCGTGGGCGGGGTCCCAGCCCGGGGCGTCGGGGGCGTCGCAGTCGATGACGATGTCGCTGCACCCCGGCGTCGGGGCCGTCAGGAGCGCGATGAGGATGAGGACGGGCCGCATCCCCGAAGCCTAGTCCACCCGACCGGATGCGGCCCGACACGGGATCGCGGGGGGCGTGTCTTGCACGTTCGGGGGGGCGTCGGCAGGGTGCGGCGGATGTCCGACCTGGCCCAACGGAGCGCCGACCTCGACGAGCGATGGCGCATGCGCGCGTGCCCATCGTGCGGCGAGCCGACCCCGCGGGCGGCCGTCGCCTGCGGCTCGTGTTCGGTCGAGCACGCCGATCACGACGAGATGCTCGCCCTGATCGAGGGCGTCGAGGGCGCGTCCGAGCTGCTCGGTTGGGCCGGCGCCAGGGAGTCGGAGTCGGATCTCGAGTTCCACCCCGGGGTGGTCATGGACCGCGAGCCCCAGTTCCGCGCCCGCGCCGAAGAGTTGGGCGTGGACCTCGCGACCGCCGCCTTTCACTGGGCGGAGGGGCTGGTGGACGCCGACTGGATCGAGGCCGCGCGCGCCGGGGCGGCGCCGGAGACTCCCGCCGCCCGAGCCCTGGGCCGCACGGCGTCGGAGCTGTCCGAGCGAGCGATCCGCGACGCCGAGCAGGCCGAGGCTCGCGTGCGGCGGGTGCGGGCGACGCTCTGGGTCGGCTCGGCGCTCGCGTTGGTCGCGTTGGGCGCGGCGATCGCTAAGCTGCTCATGTGACCGCCAAGTTCATCCGGTTCGGCACCCGTCAGCGCCTCGCGCTCCTCCTCTTCGCGGCGTTCCTGGTCACCGCCTACGCCTGGATCTCCGCCTCCCGCGTGCCTTGGGAGTCGGGGCGCGTGCGCGTCCTGGTCCTCCAGTTGATCCCGCCGGACGTGGCCATCTCCGAGGGGCTCGAGAAGCTCAACGGCACCGCGCCGTCGGCCGACGCGACCTTCGAGACCGCCGAGCAGTGGCTCGCCCGGGAGTACGCGGGGTACGCGCCGTCGCACCCGCCGCTGACCGTCGACTTCGACGTGTCCGGGCCCCATCGAGTCGAGGTGCACGCCCCCGACGTCGACGAGCCGGGTCTCGGTCGGTGGGAGGTGCTGCGGCGGGGCTTCGCCTTCTATTGGTACTACCGCGCCCTCGCCGCGGACCTGGGTTCGCCCTTCGGCGGCTACGACGCGCGCGTGGTCGTCCTGCTCGACGGAGCGGGGGGGGACGCGGAGGCCATGTCCATGGCGGACCGCAACCAACGCTTCGGCGTGGTGCACCTCGATCCGGGGGTCCCGGACCCCACCTACGCGCTGCTGACGTTCCTCCACGAGCTCGGCCACACGCTCGGGGCGACGGACAAGTACGACCCCGACACGTTCCTCGCGGTCTTCCCCGACGGGTTCGCGCAGCCCCACCGACAGCCCCTGTTCCCCCAGGAGTTCGCGGAGATCATGGCCGTGGATGTGCCGATCGCGCCCAAGGATGAGCGCGAACCGGCGGCTCTGGGGGAGGTGCGTGTGGGAATTCGCACGGCCGCGGAGATCGGTTGGATTCCAGAGACGATCGCCGATGGGCAGTACGAGGGGCTGTGATCGGAGCCCCCGGCCGCGCGACGGCCAACGTTGCCTCGGTGTAGCCTCGTCCGCGCCGCCCCCGACCAACCGCGGCAGGAGACGCACCGATGTTCCGTTTCAGCTCCCTCGCTCTTCGTTCGCTCGCCGGCGTCGCCCTCGGCGGCCTGTTGATTCTCGGATTCGCCTGCGGCGGCGACAGCGCGCCCGCCCCTGCCCCCGAGGCCCCCGCCGCGCCCCCCGCGGAGCCGGCGCCCGAAGCCACCCCCGCCGGTGACGACGACGACAGCGCAGGCGACGACGACAGCGCGGGCGACGACGACACCGCCGCCAAGGAAGCCGAAGCGGCCCCGGCCGGCGACGACGCGGGCGGCGACGAGGCGGCCCCGGCCGGCGACAAGCCCACGGGCACGAAGGCCGTCGAGGCGAAGCCCACGGGCACCAAGGCCGTGGAGACGAAGGAAGACAGCGGCAAGGCCGCGGGCAAGACCAAGAAGCAGATCAAGGACGGCGAGTAGTCCGCCCTCCCGCGTCGGTCCCACCTCGGGCATTCTGAACGCGTCGCGCCGGGAGGGCGCGGCGTGTGTGGGAGGTGTCCATGGACTGGCAACGATTCAAGGACGGTGTCCTGAGCGACGACCCCGCGGCCGTCGCGGAGGCCGTCGACTCGCTGGCGCGCCTCGGCCCGGACGACGATCCGGTGCGGGGGCTGCTGGCGGCCGTCGAGGACAAGGCGTTCTCGGCCCACCTGGCGCCGCTCTTCGATGCCCTCGTCGCGTGCGGGGTGAGCACCGAGGCGCTCCTGAAGCTGGGCGCGTCCCGCCGCCCCGCGGTCCAGATCGAGGCCGCGCGCGTGCTCGGCCCCCACGGCGATCCGGCGGCCATCCCGCTGCTCGAGAAGCGCTCCGGCTCCAAGCGCGCCGCCCTCCGCGAGGCGGCCGAGGCGTCGCTCGCGGCCCTTCGAAGCCCTCCCCCCGCGGATCCCGCTCCCGCCCCCGCTCCGCCGCGGGAGCCCACCCCCATCGACGCCGCTCGCTCCGACCTGGAGGCCCTCGCCGCGGGCGACGACTCCGTGCTCGGGGACCTCTTCGAGTTCCTGCGCGATCGAGAGGACGAGCGCGACGAGCCCCGGGCGCCGGAGCATCCTCGCGCCGACCTGGAGGTCGAGGTCGTGGAGGCGCTGGCGGCCTTCGCAGCCCGAGAGGAGGCTCACCTCGTGGCGATCGCCGACGTCCTCCATGGGCTCCGGCGCGGTCGCTTCGGCTGCTCGGTCGGCGCGGAGTTCGCCGCCAAGCGGGCCATCGACGACCTCACCGGCACCCAGCTGATCTCCGCCTACCGCGCGTGGCGGGAGGATCACACCGGCGAAGCGACGGTCCGTTCGGGGACGTCGCCCGTGGCCCGGAAGCCCGCCCCGGCGCCTTCGCCCGCCCTCCGGAAGGCCGCCACCAGCGTGGCGCCCACGCCGGTCACCGCGACGCATCGAGCGGTCTCCCGGCCCGCGGCGCCGACGCCCACGAAGGTGAAGCCCAAGCCGTCCCCCGCGGCCCCGTCCCCCGCGGCGCCGTCGCCGTCGGCGAAGCCCACGCAGACCGAGCCCGGGAGGGGGCCGCTGCCCCCGTCGGACTACTGGGATCGACCGCCGCGGCGCAACAAGCCGTGGTGGAAGTTCTGGTAGGCGTGGACCCCTCGCGCAGGGCGCTGCTCCAGGCCCTCGCCGCGGTCGGGGCGGGAGCGGCGACGGGGTGTACGCCGGTCTACTCGGCGAGCCGCCTCGGCCCCGCGACGCCCCCCCAGGTGTTGGGGCCGTTCCATCCCCACGGGGCCACGCTCGCCACCTGCTATCCGCCCACCCCGAACAACGACCTCGCGACCGTGGCCGGACAGGCCCCCGCGGAGGGGCTGCGCCTGTACCTGCGCGGCACGCTGAGGGACGGCGAGGCCTCCGTGCCGGGCGCCACGGTCGAGATCTGGCAGACCTGCCATCGAGGCCGCTATGCCCATCCGGACGACGAGTACGGCCGGCGGATCCCGCGGGATCCCGGCTTCCAGTACTACGGGACCTGCACCACGGACGCCGACGGGCGCTACCTGTTCCGCTCGGTGATGCCGCGGCGCTATCCGGCGGGGTTCCCCGGCGACAGAGCCTGGTGGCGACCGCCCCACGTGCACTTCCGGGTGCGGGTCGACGGGGAGCGACGGCTCACCACGCAGGTCTACTTCCGCGACCCCTCGGATCTCGAGAACTCCTGGAACCACGTGGCCGCGCAGGACGCCGATCGGCTCCTCGCCGGGCTGCCCGAGGACCGCCGTGACGAGCTGATCTGCGAGCTGGCGGAGGCGACCGCGGACGACGAGCTCGCCGCGGCCCTGGTCGCGGACCCCATGCCCACGGACGGGGACGACGGCCCGTGGGGCGTCGCGCGGTCGGGGGTCTTCGATCTCCGGATCGACCGCCCGAGCGCGGGCGAGATCCTCTACCCGGAGGTGCCCGCGGGGCATCCGAGGTCGTCGGGCCGCAAGACCTGCTGACGGGTTCGCTCGCCCGGCCCGCTACTCGGGCTTGCCGTCCGCGATCCAGTTCTCGACCGTGGCGAACTGCGCCTCGGTGATGCAGCCCTCGTCCCCGGGGGGGCACGCGCCGTCGTCCGGCATGGAGCCGTCGTTGATGCGCACGACGATGCAGTCGGCCACCTGGGAGCCGTTGCACACGCCCGCGAACGCGTCGGCGGTCACGTTGTCGTGGCTGTTCAACCAGGGCACGCCGCTGGCGGTCGCGTCGCCTTCGTGGCAGCGGCCACAGTAAGCGACGAGGATGGGCTGGACGTCGGTGGCCCAGGACGGGTCCTCGATCGCCTCGTCTTCGAGGTCGTCGGGATCGACGGTGGGCTCGGTCTCGCAGCCGACGGCGAAGGTCAGGGCGAGGACGAGGGCGGCGGACAGAAGGCGCAGGAAGATGGACATGGATCCAGGGTACTGCGCGCCGGCGGGGGAGTGAAGGGCAGCCGCCCGCAGAGCTACTCGATGGTCAGCGTGTAGTCCGCCGAGGCGCCGTTGTAGCCGTAGACCCGCAGGTAGCGGACGCCGGCCATGCTCGTCAGCGTCTCGTAGTCGCCGGTGCTCGTGCTGCCCGCCACCCGCTCGCCGTTGCTGCGGTGCAGGGTCATGTCGAGGTCGCCGCCGACGATGTCGATGCGGACGGTGAAGTTGCCGGTCGTCGCGGGGATCCGGAACCAGTCGTCGCCGTCGCTGCCGCCGCAGATGCGCAGGCCCTGGTACACGCCGATGCCGAGCTCGATGGCCGTCTCGAGGGTCTCGTTGTCGTCGTTGCAGGGGTCGCCCAGGTCCACGCCGCCGTCGACGAGGACGGTCAGGGTGTAGGAGCCGGCGCCCGCGATGCGGACCGCGACGTTGCCGGTGCCGTCGAACACGGTGTCCACCGACGCCTCTTCGCCGCTGTGGAGCGACGCGGTGTCGACCGTGCCGCCCTCGGCGACCATCTGGAGGTCGGCCTCGCCGCCCTCGCCGATCATCGTGACCGAGAAGCGGACCGTGCTGCCGGTGGGGGGCACGATGGCGAACCAGTCGTCGTCGCCCTCGGAGACCCAGGCACCCTCGTAGACGCCGGACTTCACGACGAACGCGGTCGCGAACGTGTCGTTGTTCTCGTAGGGGTCGTCGCCCTCGGGGGTGTCGACGGCGTCTCCGCCTTCGCGGGCGGCCTCGAGCTCGCACCAGGACGTCCAGCCGTGGGTCGCCTCGGTGTCCGTCTGCACGGTGGCCTGCTGCGGGCAGCTCTCGTCCGCGCTCCAGGGGTTCCAGGCGCCGGACAGGTTCATGTCGTCCGCCTTCGCCTCGAAGAGGTCGTAGCCGCCGTCGCGCATCATGAAGACGCTGGGGGAGACGCAGCTGCCGGCGTCCTGCGCGTCCTTCTGCTCGCCCTCGGCGAACGCGACGATGACGTCGTACATGTCCGTGTTCGTGGAGTTCCAGCAGCAGGTGCGGCTCTGGTCGTAGACGAGCTCGGCGAAGATGTAGTCGTCGATGACGCGGTACTCGAGGTCGGCGGCCTTGCGGTCCATGTCGAACTCGCGCTCGAGGAGGCTGTAGAGGTCCGTCCAGAGCTCCTCGCGGGCGATGCGGGCGCTGCAGCTCGCGGGGTACTCGCGGAGGTGGGCGCGCTTGGCCTCGATGGCGGCGAGCAGGTCGTCGCGCAGGAGCTCGGGGCTCGGCGTGGTGAGGAGCGTCTCGAAGCGGGCGGGGCGGCCCGCGCGCTCGTCCTTCATGTCCCAGTGGATCCAGCCCTCGTGGACCGAGCTGTGGACCTGCGCCGTCCACTTGCCGCCGAGCACCTGGTGCGTCATGAAGCGCTTCGCGCCGCCCCCGAGGTTCACGTAGAGGTCGCCGTCGTAGGTCTCTCCCTCGCCGCCGGTCTTGTTGCTCGTGTACGTGCGCTTCGTGCTGGCGGGGGTCTCCCAGACCGCCTGGCGGCGGGGCATGGAGCCGGACGCGATCTCGATGCTCATCTGGTTCGAGGCCGTGAAGTGCTCGACGTTCTTGACCAGCATCACGTGGCCGATGCCGCGCTTCTGCCAGCGCTTGAGGAGGATGTCGCCCTCGTGGACCGTCTCGGGCTGCACGTGGAAGGCGTTGATGTCGTCGGCGAGGTTCGTGCTGCCGAAGTAGGGGAGCAGCATCATCAGGAAGTGACCGACGCGCTTGTTGAGGAGCAGCTCGTCGAAGTACCAGCCGGCCTTCGCGTCGGCGTGCAGGAACTCGTTCTCGTCGCCGCCGCCGTAGAGGCTGCGGCCGCGCAGCTTGTCGTCCGTGGGCCAGGAGTTCATGGCGTCGGCGTCGCTGAGGTGGCTGTAGTCGTTGTAGCGGGTCTTGTACTTCGGGGTGTTCTTGTAGCGGCCCGCGGAGGTGCGGAAGCCGAAGTGGCCCGCGAAGAGGCGCTTGCGGTCGCCGTCGACGGCCTCCATGACGAAGGGCAGGCCGTACCAGCTGGCGAAGATGACGCGCATGGCCATGAGCAGCTCGGCGCACTCGAGGGCGGGGACGGGGAGGACCTTGCCCTGGGGCGTGGTGATCTCGAAGGTCTCGCCATAGCCGCCGTGGCGGTCGATCTTGGCGCCCATCTTCACCCACGCGCTGTACTTGTCTTCCCAGGTGAGGCCGCTGTTCGCGCCCCAGGCGACGCCCGCCGCCGGGTCGGTCTCGTGCCAGCGGTTCGGGGCCGCCCACACCTCGGTGGAGGCGCCGCGCACCGAGGCGGCGGACAGGCCGGCCGGGCCGCGGCCCGAGGACGTCAGCGCGAGGCCGCTCTGGCCGAGGACGCCCAGGTCGGTGGTCTCTTCCTCTTCGCCCACGCAGCCGGTCTCGAAGACGACGACCAGGCCGAGCGACGCGATGAGCACCAGCATCGTGGCGAGCTGGGAGGAGCGGAGGCGGCGGGAAATCTCGGAAGGCGTGTACATGCCCCGGGAAAGAGCAAGGCCCGTGCCGGCCCGCGACCACAGCTGCTCCAAATGTCAGAAAAAAGTGAAATCGCTGTACGTCGAGCCTGTGGTCGACACATGTCGGGCGGGTGTGCGCGTCCGAGATGCCGGCGACGTTACAACCGTAACAATGGTGTTGCGTTCCGGTTACACCGCCTTCGGCGCGACGGCCTCCGGGGTTCTTGCCATGCTCCCCCCAGGAGGCTTGGATGACGACTGTCTCGGACCTGATGACGCCTGACCCCGTCGTGACGACCGCCGACACGCCCCTCGCTCGGGTCATGAGCGTGTTCGACCGCCGCCGCTTCCGGCACCTCCCCGTGGTCGACGACCGGGGCGTGTTGGTCGGCGTGCTCTCGCAGCGGGACGTGGTCAAGGCCGCCTACGGCGTGACGGTCATCACCGACGCCGTGCAGATGACGGCCACGGTCGGGGACGTGATGAGCAAGCGGCTCACGACGGCGAGCCCCGGGGCCGACGCGATGGCCGTCGCGCGCCACATGCTGCAGGAGAAGCACGGCTGCCTCCCGGTCGTCGACGACGACGGCAAGGTCGTGGGCATCATGACGGAGGCCGACTTCGTGCGTGCATGGATGCGCGCCGAGCCCTGATCCGTCGCCCGCTCGTGCCGTCAGCGGTGGTCGATCGCGGGGGCGGGCCGGACCCCGCCCGTGCCCCCGCGCGCTCCCGGACACAAGATCTCCACCGAGGGTGACATCACCGGTTACTGTGAGCGGGAGGCAGGTTCCGGGTGGTTGACGAGACAGGCATCGAGCGACGGGGTCGCTCACGAACGACGGGCGTCGCGTGGGTCGTCGCCGCCGTTCTCGGGGGGAGCAGCCCGGCCTCCGCCGCCTACCTGATGCCCGCGCCCGTGGCCATGGAGGAGGGCGACACCGACTTCGAGGCCATGGGCAGCTCCATCGCGGTGGCGGACTTCAACCGCGACGGCCGGGTGACGGTCGTGGTGGGTCGCCCCGGCCTGCCCCTCGGCGCGCCCTCCCGCGGCGCTGTCGACCTGCTCACGACCCACCCCCTCACTTACCTCCTCGGCCGCACGACCGTCGGCTTCGGCGAGCACGCCTACGCCTTCGCGGGCACGTCGGTCGCGGCCGGCGACGTGGACGGCGACGGCTTCTCGGATCTCGCGATCGGCATGCCGGGGTACGACGTCGCGGGCGTGGACGTGGGCGCGGTGGCGATCCACCTCGGCGGCCCCTCGGGGCTCGAGACGGACGCCTGGGCCGTGCTCGTCGGCGCGGCGCCTCAAGGGGCGTTCGGGTCCTCCGTGGCGTTCCTGGGCGACGTCGACGGAGACGGGTTCGGGGACCTGGCCGTGGGCGCGCCGGCCGAAGAGGCGGCGACCCTGGGGGGCGCGGTGCACGTGGTGCTGGGCGGACAGGCGCCTCCGATCGGGGCGTCCTGGAGCTGGTCGCCGGGCTCCCGCGACGCAGAGGCCGGGTTCGCGGTGCTGGGCCCGGGCGATCTGAACGGCGACGGGTTCGCCGACGTGCTGGTGGGGGTCCCCGGGCTCGGCACCGGCGCCGGGGCGCCGACCGAGGGCGCGGCGTACCTCTTCGCGGGGGGGCCCGGAGGCCCCGCGGACACCCCGATGTGGGGGCACGTCGCGACGACGGGCTTCGGCCGATTCGGGCAGGTGCTCGCCGCCCTGGGCGACGTGGACGGCGACGCGATCCCGGACGTCATGATCGGCGCGCCGCTCTTCGATCCCGGGGAACTCCAGGGCGCGGGACGGGCCACCGTCTTCGGCGGCATGGGCGTCGCCCCCGGGCTCCCGCTCGCGCCGGACTGGGAGACCGTCGGCGACCTCCGCGGGCAGGCCGTGGGCAGCGCGGGCGCGGCGGCCGACGTGGACGGCGACGGCTACCCGGATCTGCTCATCGGGGTGGCCCACGCGGACTACGACGCGGCGGGGGACCTCGGCGGCGTGGCGGTGCACGCCGGGAGCGCGGCCGGGATCACGATCGGCCCGCCCGCGGCGACGGTCGTGGGATCGGGGCCCGCGGGGCTGTTCGGCCGGACCCTCGACGTCCTCGGCGACGTCGACGGAGACGGGCGCGCGGAGATCGTGGTGGGCTCCCCGGGCGAGTCGGTCGACCAGGCGGGGGACGGCGCCGTGCGCGTGTATGCGGGGCTCGACGCGGCCATCGACGTGGACGGCGACGGGTACTGCGCCCCCCAGGTCACCTGCCCCACGGGGCTCCTGCCCGACGACTGCGACGACGGCCACGCGGGCTCCAACCCCGGCGCCCCCGAGCAGTGCGACGGGCGCGACAACGACTGCGACGGGCTGATCCCCGAGGGCGAGGCGGACGCGGACTTCGACGGCGTGCGCGTGTGCGAGGGCGACTGCGACGACCAGGATCCCACGACGTTCCCCGAGACCGCCGAGCAGTGCGACAACACCGACCACGACTGCGACGGGCTGCCCTGGAACGGCCTCATCCCCGCGCTGCGCTGGCCCGACCTCGACTTCGACGGCTACGGAGACTCATCCGTGGCGCCCTCGACCACCTGCCAGGGCGTGGCGGGCTGGGCCGCCAACGGCGCCGACTGCGACGACACCGACCCCGAGGTGCGGCCGGGCGCGCCGGAGATCGTCTGCTCCGGGCGCGACGAGGACTGCGACGCGTCCACCGTGGACGTCGTGGACGGCGACGGCGACGGGTGGCTCCCGTGCGGCGACTGCCGCGGCTACGAGGGGCTGGGCTACGAGGGCTGCGGCGACTGCGACGACCGCAACCGCGGCGCGCACCCCGGGGCCGGCGAGCGCTGCGGCGACTTCGTCGACCAGGACTGCGACGGCGAGGATCTGCCCTGCGTGGGGCCCGTGGAGTGCGACGAGCCGGACAACCTCTGCGAGGAGGAGGGCTGCGCCTGCGAGACCACCGCCGCGGGGTCGGCCTCCCCCGTCGCGCTGCTGGGGCTGCTCGCGCTGGTCGGCCTCGGGGCGCGGCGTCGGCGCGCGGGCCCCGCCGTACTGCTGGGCCTCGTCCTCATCCTCCCCGCCTCGACGCTCGCCGCGGAGGGCGACCGCGACCTCGACACGCAGCAGATGCGTCCGTCGATGCTGCCGTCGGGCTTCCTGTCGCACCCGGGGGCGCGTCGCCTCGAGCGGAGGACGTTCCGGGCGGGCGCGTACCTCATGTACGAGCGCGCGCCGATCGTGCTCACCTTCAACGAGCAGCTGCAGACCGAGCTGGTCGGCCAGCGGATCTCCGCCACGATCGGCGGCGCCGTCGTGCCCCTGGCGCGCCTCGGCGTGGGGCTGTCCATCCCCGTGTACCTGAACTTCCCGGACGGCCCGAACCCCGCCACCGGCGACCTCCGCCTCGAGGCCACGTACACGCTGGTGGACCTGGAGCACCTGGCCGTCGCCCCGCGCGTGGAGATCTTCTTCCCCACCTCGGTGCGCGACGCCTTCACCGGCGAGCCCGTCCCGCGGGCCCTCTTCGGCGTCACGGCCCAAGGCGACATCGGGCGTCTCTCGGGGTTCGTGGGCGTCGATTTCCTCGTGCGCAAGAAGGTCATCACCGGCTACGACGTGGAGGTCGGGCACGAGCTCGGGCTGACCGGGGGCGTGCGCGTCCAGCTCGTCCCCGAGCGGCTGGCCCTGCTCGGCGAGTTCCAGGTGAAGGGCGCCGTGGCGCGCATCTTCTCCGGCGAGGCGGAGAACCCGGCCGAGGCGCGGGTCGCGTTCCGCGCGTTCCCCCACTCGCGCGTCCGGGTCGACCTCGGCGCCGGGTTCGGGGTGGGGCACGGCATCGGGTCGCCCGTCGTCCGCGGGATGTTCGGTGTGTCCGCGGTGGTGCCGCCCCGTCCGCCGAAGCCCGAGCCTCCTCCTCCTCCTCCTCCTCCGCCCCCGGTGAGGGAGCCCGAGCCCGAGCCGGATCCCCCGCCCGAGCGGATCGAGGAGATGGAGCTGCCGCCCGACCCCGAGTCGGAGCCCGAGCCGGAGCCGGAGGTGCCCCAGGCCGTCATCTCGGGCGAGCGCATCGTGCTCAGCGATCGCATCCAGTTCGCGCTGGACAGCGATGAGCTGCTCCCGGTGTCGTACCCGGTGCTGAACGCGCTCGTGGCGCTGCTCGACGAGAACCCGAAGGTCGCCCACGTGCTGATCGAGGGGCACGCCTCGGCCGAGGGCACCGTCGGCTACAACTGGGACCTGAGCAACCGCCGCGCGGCGTCGGTGTTCCGCTACCTGGTGGAGAACAGGGTGAACTCCCGTCGCCTGTCCTACCGCGGCATGGGCGAGGCCGTGCCCCGGGACGGCACGATCCCCAGCGACGATCCGCTGGACCGCAACCGCCGCGTGGAGCTGCGCATCGTGCGCGTGCTCAGCGAGTGGACCGACGACATCCCCGACTGGCAGCGCACCGCGCCGCCCGTCCCCTGGCAGATGGACGAGGCCGACGACCGCGAGGTCGACGTGGAGGCCCTCCCGCAGCTCGAAGAGCCGGGCCCGGAGGAGGTCGAGCCCCAGAAACGCAAGCTGGAGGACGAAGGCACCCTCGAGCTGGACGACGACGAGGAGGAGGCCACCCCCGCGCCGCCGGACTGGGAGGACCTGTTCGAGGAGGGCGACGAAGAGGCCGAGCCCGAAGACGAGGGCGACGAGGACGAGGACGACGAAGAGGACGTCGGGGGGCTGCGATGAGATACCTGATCGCGCTCCTGACGCTCGCTGCGTGGCTCCCCGCGGCCGCCCGTGCGACGGACCTCAACTGCAACGGCATCGAGCAGCAGGCCGAGCTGGTCGTCGACCTCACCGACCCCCTGTGCGCGTCCAACGTCGACGGCGACGGCACCCCCTGGCCGAACGCCGACTTCTACGTGATGTACGACGACTTCGGCTGCCTCTACCCGGTGCTGCCCGCGGCCGACGTGGACGGCGACGGCTACGGCTTCGGGGGCATCACGGTGGTCGATCCCGACACCGGCGCGGCGCTGACGATCCTCCTGCAGTGCGACACCTGCCCGTTCGCCTACGACCCGAGCCTGCTCGACACGGACGCCGACGGGTACGGCGACGCCTGCGACACCTGCCCGGGCCTGAACGGCGCCGGGTCCGACATCGACGGCGACGGGCACGGCGAGTTCTGCGACGTGTGCATCGACGAGTTCGATCCGAACCAGGAGGACATGGACAACGACTGGTTCGGCGACCTCTGCGACAACTGCCCGGCCGAGCCCAACAGCGACCAGCTCGACGGCGACGAGGACGACGTGGGCGACGTCTGCGACAACTGCCCGGAGACCACCAACCGGCTCCAGATGGACGCCGACGGCGACGGGATCGGCGACGTCTGCGACAACTGCCCGCTCGGGTACGACCCGCTCCGCCTCGACACCGACGGCGACGGCACCGAGGACGCCTGCGACGTGTGCCCCGACGTCGTCGACCTGAGCCAGGGCGACCTCGACGGCGACGGGGTGGGCGACGCCTGCGACCTGTGCCCGAACGTCTTCGACCCCAACCAGTTCGACGCCGACGGCGACGGGGTGGGCGACGCCTGCGACATCTGCGCCGAGGACGAGGAGACCACCCCGCTCGACGCCGACGAGGACGGCGTGGGCGACTCCTGCGACAACTGCATCGCCCGCTACAACCCGTCCCAGAACGACTCGGACGCCGACGGGGTGGGGGACGCCTGCGATCTGTGCACGCTGGTGGTGGATCCCGAGCAGCGAAACGCCGACGGGGACCTCTTCGGCGACGAGTGCGACCGTTGCCCCGAGCAGTTCGAGCGCGACCAGGCGGACCGGGACGGCGACGGGGTGGGCGACCCCTGCGACAACTGCCCGGACCACCCCAACCCGGATCAAGCCGACGTGAACGCGGACGGCATCGGCGACGTGTGCGGCATCGGCTACGCGTTCCGGGGCGGCCCGGGGCCGGGCTGCGACGCCTGCTCGGTCGTCGCCGCGCCGTCGGCGTCGGGGGGCCTCGCCGCGCTGCTCCTGCTGGCGCTCAACCGGCGGCGGCGTCGGCCCATGCGGTCACGTCTCCCCAGGTGAGCGGGCTCCGCCGCAGGGGCGGGAGGGCCGCGCCGGTGGCCACGGGGGCGACGACCTCGAGCAGCTCGTGCAGCGTGTGGGCGGTGGCGCCGAACACCAGCGTGTCCGACGGGCCCCGGAACACCGGGGAGACGCCCCGGCGGCCGTCGAACTCCCAGTGGATGCCCTCCACGCCCGCGGCGCACAGGCCCAGCAGATCGAACCGGATGATCTCCGCCACCTCGGCGGGTTGAGGCACGAGCTCTTCGTCTCGCACCTCGGCGACCCACGGGTGGAGCCGGTAGTCGGACGTGAAGACGGGCATGGAGCACAAGGCCCCGAGGACGCGCGGGGCGTGGATGCCGAGCTCCTCGCGGGCCTCGCGCAGGGCGGTCTCGCGCAGGTCCGCGTCGGTGGGATCGCGTCGCCCGCCCGGGAAGGAGACCTCCCCCGCGTGCCGGGAGAGGGTGCGCGTGCGCCGGGTCAGGAGGACGTCGACCCCGCCGTCGCGCCACGCCAGGGGCACGAGCACCCCCGCCGACAGGTGGTTCCGCCGCCCCGGCAGCGCGGGGTGCTCCACCACGGGATGTGCGCGGAGGGCGTCGTGTACGTCGTCGGCGGAGAACATCCCCGGTATCGTCCCACGATGTCTGCGAGCCCGCCGCCCCCCGCCTTCGAGAGCTTCCGACCCCAGCCGCCCCGGGAGGACGCGATCCGCTCGGCCTACGCGGGCTATCTGGCCGAGGCCACGACCCCGAACGCGGACGTCGGCGACATCGTGCAGCGGTGGGACGCGATGCGGCGGGGCGTCCAGTCCTGGGCCTCGTGGGTGTTCCTGCGCTACCAGCAGGACACGCGGGACGCTGATCGGCGCGCCGATCGCGAACGCGGGGACGCGGCGATCGCGCTGCTCAAGGAGCTGGACGCGGGGCTGAAGCGAGCCCTCCTGGGGGCGGGCACCCGGGCGGCGACCGAGTCCGCCGTCGGGTCGACGGTCGCGGCGCTGTGGGGGGCCGATCATCGGGCGTACGACCCCGCGGTGAGCGCGGACCTGGTGGCCGAGCAGAAGCTGGCGGCGGACTACATCGCCCTCAAGGCGTCGGCGGAGATCGAGTTCGAGGGACGGACCTGGAGCCTGGTCACCATCGGCAAGCCCTGCGTGGACGACGACCGGACCCGTCGCGAGGCGGCCCAGCGCGCGCGGTGGGGGTGGTTCGACGCGCACCGGGACCAGCTGGACACGATCTTCGACGGGCTCGTGAAGCTGCGGGTGCGCCAGGCGAGCACCCTGGGCCTGTCGGACTACACGGAGCTGGGCTACCTGCGGATGCAGCGGGTCGACTACGATCGGGCCGACGTCGAGCGGTTCCGGGCGCAGGTGCGGGATCACGTCGTGCCCCTCGTCTCGCGCCTGCGCGAGCGCCAGGCGGAGCGGCTGGGGATCGACCGGGTGATGTTCTGGGACGAGGGCACCGGCGACCGCGAGGGCACGCCCCTGCTGTGCGGCGAGGCCGGGCTCGCGCAGGCCGGGCAGGCGTCCTTCGACTCGTTGGATCCGGATCTGGCGTCCTTCTACCGAATGATGGTCGGGGGCGGCTGGGTGGACCTCGGCAGCCGCGACGGCAAGGCCGGCGGCGGGTTCTGCACCTTCATGGGGGACGTGCGGTCGCCCTTCGTCTACTGCGCCGGCAACGGCACCCACGGCGACGTCCGCACCCTCGTGCACGAGATGGGGCACGCGTTCCAGTGCTGGTCCAGCCGGGACATGCCGCTGCACGACATCGTCTTCCCCACCTACGAGGCGGCGGAGATCCACTCCATGGGGCTCGAGTTCCTGGCCTGGCCCGCCCTGGACGTCTTCTTCGGCGACGCGACCGACCGCTGGCGCCGCAACCACCTGGAGGCCGCGCTCGGGTTCCTGCCCTACGGCACCGCCGTGGACCACTTCCAGCACCTGGTCTACGCGAACCCGGACGCGTCGCCGGCCGACCGTCGGGCGATGTGGACGGAGCTCGAGGAGACCTACCTTCCGTGGCGCGAGTACGGGGACCTGCCGCACGTAACTGTCGGTGGATACTGGCAATTCCAGCGACACATCTTCGCTCGTCCCTTCTACTACGTGGACTATTGCCTCGCGCAGACTTGCGCGCTTCAGCTGTGGTCGAAGTCACAGGAGGACCACGCGGCCACGATGGCGACCTACAAGACGCTGTGCGGGCTCGGCGGCTCGCTGCCCTTCCAGGCGCTGTGTCGCGAGGCCGGGCTCCAGTCGCCGCTCACGGATGGATGCCTCGCGGAGGTCGTGGCGACGGCGGAGGCCTGGCTGGGCGTCTGAGCCTCCCTCGACTGAATGACCATTCATTTTCGGCGCGGCGGCTGCTACGTTGCCCCGGCACGGAGGCGTTGATGGCCAAGTCGGTAGGTGTCCGGGTTCGAGAGCAGTGGAATCGCCTCAAGGGGTTGCCCGGCGGCAAGCGGCTGTTCAGCTACGCGGTCGGCCGCATGGCGCCGTACACGGGCACGATCGGGGCCGTCGTCGACGAGCTCGAGCCCGGCTTCGCGAAGGTGCTGCTGAAGGACCGCAAGAAGGTCCGCAACCACCTGAACTCGGTGCACGCGATCGCGCTCATGAACCTGGGCGAGGTCACGACCGGCCTGGCCGTGCTCTCCGGCATGCCGGACGACGCGCGGGGCATCCTCGCCGGGCTCTCGATGGAGTACCACAAGAAGGGGCGGGGCCTGCTCACGGCCACGTGCCGCTGCGACCTGCCGAAGACGTCCGAGCGCCAGGAGTACGCCATCGTCGGGGAGATCCACGACGCCGACGGGGACCTGGTCGCCACGGCGACGGCCAAGTGGCTCATCGGGCCCATGAAGAAGGCCCGGAAGCCCGCCGAGAACTCCGAAGCCGCCTGACCCGCCGCTACACTCCCCGCCCATGGCGTCCGCCGCCCAGATCGTGATCTTCGGCGCGTCCGGAGACCTCACGGCCCGCAAGCTGATCCCGGCCATCGTCGGCAACCTGCACGACGGCGCGCTGGAGGGGGTCTTCCACGTGGTGGGCGTCGCGCGTCGTCCCAAGGAGCCGGGGGCCTGGCGCACCGAGCTGGAGGCGTGGCTGCCCCCCGAGCACGTGGGCACCTGGGCGAAGATCAGCCTCCACGTCCACTACTTCCAGGCGTCGATCCTCGACCCCACGGACCTCGCCCGGCTCGCCCGGTTCCTCGACGATCTCGCCGCCGCCGACGGCCTCCGCCCCGACCAGGTGGGCCGGCTCTTCTATCTCGCGCTCAAGCCGTCGCTCTTCGGGCCGTCGATCGAGGGGTTGGACGCCGTCGGGCTGCTCACGTGCGACCGCGACGAGGCCGTCGCCTGGCGGCGCGTGGTGGTGGAGAAGCCCTTCGGTCGCGACCTCGCGTCGGCGCGCGCGCTCAACCGCAAGTTCCTGGAGCACACGCGCGAGGACCAGATCTTCCGCATCGACCACTACCTGGGCAAAGAGACGGTCCAGAACATCCTCGCCTTCCGCTTCCAGAACGCGATCTGGGAGCCGCTGTGGAACCGCGACCACATCGAGTCGGTGGAGATCTCCGTGTGCGAGACGGTGGGCATGGAGGGCGGCCGCGGGCGGTACTACGACGACTCCGGCGCCCTGCGCGACATGGTCCAGAACCACCTGCTGCAGGTGCTCGCGCTGATCGCGATGGAGGCGCCCAACTCGCTCGCCCCGGACGACGTGCGCAGCGAGAAGGTCCGCGCCCTCGCGGCGCTGCGTCGGTTCACGCCCGAGGACGTCGCCGAGGACGTCGTGCGCGCGCGGTACGCCGCGAGCGACGTCCGGGAGCGCGGGTACCTCGACGAAGAGGGGGTCCCGCCCGAGTCCCGGACCGAGACTTTCGTGGCCATCCGCGCCGCCATCCACAACTGGCGGTGGAACGGCGTCCCCTTCTTCCTGCGCACCGGCAAGTGCCTCACCAAGCGCAAGACCGAGGTCATCCTGCGGTTCCGCACCCCCCCGATGGACCTGCTCAACGGCCCCACGGCGGCCGCGGCCTGCGCCCTGCGGCCAAACGCGCTCCACCTGCTCATCCAGCCCACCGAGGGCGTCCGGCTGGGCTTCCTCGTCAAGGAGCCGGGGCCGGGGCTGAAGCTGCGGCACGCGACCCTGGGGTTCGACTACGAGGCGTTCGGGCTGCCGCCGACCGCGCCCGCCTACCAGCGCCTGCTGCTCGACGCGATCGAGGGGAACGCGACCCTGTTCATCCGCGGCGACGAGACCGAGACGGCCTGGGCCTTCGCCGACGCGATCCGCGCGGGGTGGGACGTGGACGAGCCGCCGCCCGTGTACGAGTATCCGGCCGGGTCCTACGGCCCGCGCGAGGCCGACGACCTGTTCCGGGGCTGCGAGGGCACGTGGGGCCGGGGCGGCGTGGACGTGGACCTGTGAGAAACCTGATGAAGACCCCGACCGTCCACGTCACCGACGATCCCGGGCCCGTCGCCGGGCGCCTCATCCGCGAGGCCCTGGCCGCCCGCACCGCGCACACCGGCCGCGCACGCCTGGGGTTGAGCGGGGGCAGCTCGCCCGCGCCCGTCTTCGAGTGGCTGCGAGACAACCTGCGGCCCGAGCTGTACACGTCGCTGTGGGTCACCTGGGTGGACGAGCGTCACCTGCCCGTCGCGGGCGGGGGCCCCGCCGGGTACGACCGCCGCTCGAACATTCGGCTCGCCTACGAGACCTGGCTCGAGGCGGCCCCGCGGAACCCCGCCTGCATCCTCCCCATGGTCGCGGGCGGCAGCCTCGACGCGGACCTGGAGGCGTTCCGCCGGGCCTTCGACTCCGAGTTCGCCGGGGTCCTGGACGTGGCGCTCCTGGGGGCCGGCCCGGACGGCCACATCGCCTCGCTGTTCCCCGGTCGGCCGGAGCTCGAGGACCGGTCCGCCAAGGCGCTGGCGGTGCGGACGTCGCCGAAGCCGCCGCCCGAGCGGATCACGCTCACGCTGCCCGTGCTCGAGGCCGTGGACCGGGCGGTCCTGGTGGCCAAGGGCGCGGGCAAGGCGGACGTGCTGGCGCGGGCGTACGCGGGAGACGAGTCGCTGCCGCTGGGTCGGTATCGACCCCAAGGGGCCTGGCACTGGGTCCTCGACTCCGAGGCGGCCTCGGCGCTGCCCGCCGAAGCACGGGAGACGGGATGAGCGCGGACATCGCGATGGTGGGTCTCGGCGTCATGGGGGCCGCCTTGGCTCGGAACTTCGCCCGCAACGGGTTCACCGTGGCGGTGCACGACCGGGACGCGGACGCCGTGGACGGCTTCGTGGCCGAGCACGGTCCGGAGGCGGCCTCCACGGGCGGCGGATACGTGGGCGTGAAGGCCTTGGAGGCGCTCCCCGGCGCCCTCGCTCGCCCCGCGCGGATCGTCCTGTTGGTCCCGGCCGGGGCGCCGGTGGACTCGGTGTTGGCGGCGCTCGGGCCGCACCTCCGGCCCGAGGACATCGTCGTCGACGGCGGCAACTCCCACTTCGCCGACACCGAGCGTCGGGCCCAGGCCGCGGCGGGGCGCTTCCGGTTCGTGGGGATGGGCGTCAGCGGGGGGCAGAAGGGCGCGCTCCTGGGCCCCGCGATGATGCCGGGCGGCGACCCCGAGGCGTACGCGTCGCTGCAGCCGATCCTCGAGGCGGCGTGCGCGCGTTCGGACTCCGGACCGTGCGTCGCCCACTGCGGGAGGACCTCCGCGGGCCACTTCGTGAAGATGGTCCACAACGGCATCGAGTACGGCGACATGCAGCTCATCGCGGAGGTGCACTCGCTGCTGCGCGAGGGCCTCGACACCCCCCCGACGGAGGTCCGCGAGGTGTTCGCGCGCTGGAACGAGGGGGCGCTGCGGTCGTACCTGATCGAGATCACGGCGGGGATCGTCGCCGCCCGGGATCCGGAGGGGGACGGGCCCCTGGTGGACCGCATCCTGGACGTCGCCGGCCAGAAGGGGACGGGGCGATGGACGGCGATCGCGGCCGTCGAGGCGGGGGTGCCGCTGCCCACGGTGACGGCGGCCGTGGATGGGCGGGCGTTGTCCGCGATGAAGGCCGCGCGCGTCGAGGCCGGCCGCCTCTTCTTCGGGGCCGTGCGGCCCGGGGAGGCCCGCCTGGAGGGCGTCTCGGTCGACGATCTCGAGGCGGCCCTGTACGCGGCCAAGCTCTGCTCCTACACCCAGGGCTTCTCGCTCCTGGCGGCCGCGTCCGAGGCCCGGGGTTACGGGACGGATCCGGCCGCGGTCTCCCGCATCTGGAAGGCGGGCTGCATCATCCGCGCGGCCTTCCTGGACGACGTACACGCCGCCTTTCGAGCGCGCCCGGACCTCCCCCTGCTCGTCCTCGACCCCGACTTCGCCGAGGCCCTGCGCGCGCGGTTGCCGGCCTGGCGACGGGTGGTGGCGGCGGCGCTGTCGGCGGGCCTGCCGGTCCCCGCCATGGCGGCCTCCCTCACGTGGTTCGACGGGCTCGCCCGAGAGCACGGGACGGCGAACATCATCCAGGCGCAGCGCGACTGGTTCGGGGCCCACACGTACCGCCGGACCGACGCCCCCGACGTCCCGGTGCACTCGGACTGGGAGAATCTCCCCCAGGTGGACTCATGATCGACATCGAGACGACCTTCCCCGTGTCCGTGGAGCGGCCCGTGCGGTGGGGCGACATGGACGCCTTCCAGCATGTGAACAACACCATCTACTTCCGGTGGTTCGAGTGTGCGCGGATCGCGTACTTCCAGCGCGTCGGGTTCGACGCCGGCGACTCGGTGGGGCCGATCCTCGCCCACACCGAGTGCCG
>Ga0114933_10000441_pt1 | contig 50468 bp, 40 predicted proteins | sample 4SBtaG_FD_89691 | JGI IMG/M metagenome (GOLD analysis project Ga0114933, IMG submission 89691) | Deep subsurface microbial communities from Kolumbo volcano to uncover new lineages of life (NeLLi) - 4SBTROV12_W25 metaG | ecosystem: Environmental > Aquatic > Marine > Volcanic | place: Kolumbo... | reverse complement strand
CATCAATTCCGGAAAAACTTGAAAAACTGTTCATCTTCAGCCGGAATCACTGTTCACCATAAACCAGAATCGCTGTTCACGTTGCGCCAGAATCAGTGTTCAGATTGGGCCAGAATATGCAAGAATACGCTATTCACGATTATGAAGGATTTAACGGCTACAGCCTTGGAGAGTATGACTGTATAGAAACAGTGCACGATATAGCTTATTTTATTTTAGATAACCCGGAAATTGGCGGCGAGTTATTAAGTTATTGTTGCGGTGATTTGGACAAAGCAAAAACAGAGATTGATGAGAATTATTCTGGTTGTTACAAATCATTGGCTGATTATGCGCAGGAGCTAACCGAGGAGACTACGCAAATCCCTGATAACCTGGCTTATTACATCGACTATGAGCGCATGGGTCGAGACATGGAATTAGGTGGTGATATTTACACCATAGAAACCAGCTTCGAAGAAATCCATATCTTTTGGAGCCACTAATCTAGCTAATTGGAAAAGCCGCCGGAATCACCGGCGGCAAATTTCATTTTTTTGTATGTAATGGTGTGAAATTTGCACGCGTGTACGTGGAGCTATAAGTTTACAGCAGCATCCATTGTTGACTCCTGTAAAGGTGCATGATCAGGCTTCATTTCTGATAGTAACTGTTCTAACGGTGGCAATATTTCTGCTTGTGAAGAAGTCTGCAAGGCGGTGATAACGTTATGGGGGACAGCTTGCAAAACAGCTCTTATGTCATTATAACCGTAGGAATCATGAGATGGTTTCTCTACACCCGTTTCATCTTCTTCTTTCCAGAGAAAATTTGTCCAAAAGAATTTACGCCTTTCAGATATTTCTAATACACTTGAATCTTCTGCCTCTATTCGTAAATTTTCATTCTGCTTTAGTTTTGGATGTACCCCATGTCTGGACATTTGAAAACCAACAAAATCAAACTCGTGCTCTAAAAATACAATTTTTGGCGATGGTTTCCCAGTTTCTAAAACTGGCAATGCACCGCTTATACTAAAGATTATAATATTATCAAAAACTTCCTGTATCTCATTGTCATCGTAATGGATGTTCTTCATTTTTTCGTATAGGCAGTTCACCAACATTTGACAGAAAGTGCCACCATAGCTTTGTCCCGTAAGATTGAAACGCATGTTCCTAGCTGCCTGATCCACAGGAATTTTTTGAATGATAGGATATGTTTTCTCTGAAAAAATATCATAAAATTCAGATCCTTAGTTATGTGACACGTATGGCATAAAAATTTTCTCTACAAACTGTTCCGCTTCTTTAGAATAATAATACGGATCTATGTTGAGCCTATAAGCATCTTGCAAGCGTTTAAACCAGGAACTAGATGTCTTGGATTCACTATTGGTTTGGTACAAATAGGTCTGAACGTCTTCAATTTTTGCATTTTTAAAATCCTCAGGATTAGGAGCATTATCATGAAGGATATTTCTTTTTAACAAAGCTTTTCTGTAAAAATTGAGGTCTTTTATGCCACCATCAAAATTGCGAATACGATCAATGCCAGAGCCAGGAAAGAAAATATTTTTAGGACCGCATTCTCCTGTCATCCTTCCGTTATGATCGTAAAAGTTAATATCATTCGATATATTTGTATCTAATCGTTTGTTTTCGGTTATGAGGCAAGCATCTTTGAAGATTTCAACTATGCCCATTCTCATTAAGGCAACTGATTTTGAATGCCCATGTTCCAGTAAAAATTGGTGGTATTTTTCTAATGTTTTAGAGCTTTGAACGTCTGGAAGATCTAATCCAAACGGTAAGTGCCAAGTACCTAGAGCTCCGTTTGCAACGGCTGACAGTCCTTTGTTCATTGTATTATCCATATTCCTTTTTATTAACACACCTTATGGATCATGTATTTAACTCTATGTCAATAACTTTCTACACAGGATGGGATCCTATTTTTTTTGCTACATCAGAGTGTTTTGTGCACGGTAACGAAAAAATATAGATTTTGTTTGTTTTTCCGATAAAAGGTAATTTAGAAATCAAGCTATTGGCACACAGACTCGGCAAAGATCAGTACTTCATTGATCTAGTGACCGGCTTCTGGTACGTTTTTGTGATGGTGTTGAGGTATCACTATATTGACGTTCACGGCGAGATTTATCCATCTTTTGATCACGCATTTCTGAGAGCATGGATTTGTAGGTCTGAGCATCTTTCTGGATTTCTTGCTTTTGGCTTTGATATTCACTGCGTTCTTGAATCCTAATAGTGTTCAGGCGTTTTCGTTGTTCCAAATGACGGGTGATTAAAGCATCTTTTTCTGCTCTGTCCCTGATAGTTGCCTGATCGGTTTCTAGCGCATTTTGTTTTTTAATGCGGTTATGAGTTCCTGATAGGAGATCCCAAAAGCCCATTATTCCACTGCGGTAGCGGTTTTGCCGCTCGGCGCATTCTGCTGTCTGGCGCTGCTCAAGTTTGTCATTTAGCGTTTTACGCTCTGCGCGTTGCCGTGTAACAAGTTCGATCCTGCGTTTTTCAAATTGCTTATTACGCTCCTGTTTTTGTGAATCCAATTTATCTTTGAACTTGCCCATAGCGACAAGCATTTCCTGTGCAATCTGCTGTTTTACTTCCCTGGCACTGGGCAAAGAGTTTTCATCACCTAGACGAGTGCGGACTTGTTTGGTTTTAACATTTGCCCATTTAGCTATAGCATAAATTTCTCCCTTAAAATCAATTGCAACAAAGCCGCGTCTATCACCACGGGCAACCTTATAGCCACGATCTTCCATAGCATTGATGAAAGCGGCCCCAGAATCTGATATAGCCCAGCAATCCTGAAATGTAGCTTTTATTGCCCTCGGGTCTTTGCCTATTCGTTTAGCTTGCTGCCACTGCGCCAGTGAGAAATTCTTTGGATCGGATTCCTTCGAATTAGCCAATCCGCGCGGCATAGTCCAGCCGTGCTTAAGATATAAATCACGGGCAATTTCTTGGAGTTTCCGTTTGGTGTAGGGAAGCGGAACCGCCTTCATTTCCTCCGCATCTATACGCGACCAGACAGTATGACAATGTCTGCGCCCTTCTTTTTCATGAAAGACAATAGCGCGCGGCTGACCTGAAAGACCTAAGCGATCTTCAATCCGCTCTATTGCATCTTCAAAATCCACAGTTGCTATATTTGCATCTTGCGGCGGATTTAAACTTAAAGAAAAGAGATATTGTTTGCAGCGCGTGGCGCGGCTTATGGCATAGGCTTCATTGAGCGCTGCTGTCAGGTTTTGTGATGCAAATCCTCTAATTTCATGAACTTCGACATGCTCGTTTTCTTCCTTAAGCAAATGCAGAGCTAGATTTTTAGCTCCGCTGCGTTGATTGCCAACTAAGATCATTCGTCGCGCTCCGGCTTTAAGCCAAGAGCTGCAATTAGCATTTCTCGCATATCAGAAATTGAGCGGCAAGCATCCTGAAGATCGGCAATTACACTATCCGATGTATCAATAACTCCTATATTCGCAGCCCTTGCCAATTGGTTCATATTGGAAGAAAGGCGAGAGCGTCCAAGTTCTGATAAAATTAGCGCAAGTTTTTGATGGTCAATACTGGGACGCCGTATTTTCCGGCGTTTTTGAGCATTATCTCCAAGCAGGCAGGAGCGGATATAAGCTCCAAGTGGACGATTGCCAGCTTTCTCACTGAGTAGAGCGCGCTCTTCTGCTGTCAGACGCAATGAGAACGGAGCGGCAGTTTTTTTCTTAGGCGAGCTTGTTTCTGGTGAGGTGGCAGAATTGAAAGAGTTTGTAACCTCGGGAGCATCACCAGCATGATTTGTAAAATTCATGGTGACACCTCATTATATTGAGGTGTAAGCTGCTCTAAAATGGCGCTCCAGTCTTCTAATGTTTCAAAAAGACGGTTCGAAGTTCCTTCGCCAAGGCGCGCCATTCCCGCATGAAAAAGGGCACTGATTTAGAAGGACTTTGTTTAACCCCTATAGCGTAGGCGAGTTTTTCATGACTTCCGCGCATGATGGCCTGTTGACCCTCGACTCTAATATCATCAACCAAGAGCTTGAGATAACCTTTTCCGAACCCGGATTCTGAATCCATCAACCGGGTTTTCACGGCTTTGCAGAATTGTTCGATTCGATTTTTGTTAATTTTTCCAAATGGCATGTGCTGTTTACGCTTGAGTCTAGAAAGCTCGATCAATATGTTCTCGCGTTCCGCGTTAAACTGATGTAGATATTGTTTTGTGTTTTCATCAAAAGGCATTCCTTTTGCGATTGCGTTGTATAGGTTATCAATTTTCTCTCGATTCCCAAGCAACTGCCGTTTGAGCCGCATCAATGTTTCGTCATCTTGTCCTCGAGATACCTTGAGTTGATTCTGGAGCTGCACCAGCATCTTACGAACTCGGTCAGGTACCAGAATTCGATTAGCTAATCGTTCTAACACCAATCGATCAAATTTTTCCATCGGGATGTTCGGGGTACTGCACCGATTTTTCCCTTTGGTTTTTTGATTCACACACTTGTAATATCGGTAACGTCCTCCTTTCCCCGTCATTAAGGTCATACCCGAACCACATTCGCCACATTTCAACAGGCCACTGAGTAAAATCTTTGAATTCACCAACCTGGGCGCGACTCGTCCGGGCGCATGCTCATATCGCATCCGTTCAGCCTTTGCAAAGGTTTCCTGATCGATGATCGGCGGTACATTGATCTGAATCCGTTCCTCTTTAGGTCTAAGCTGTTTCTTCTTCGAATCCCATTTATTGTAAAAATATTGTCCGATATAGAGCGTGTCCGACAACACTTCCTGAAGTTTTTGGACTCGCCAGGGCCTACCCCTCATAGTAATACCCTGGTCATTCAAAAGGTTCACAATTGATTTCATACCCATGGGTTTCCCGTGGTATCCATTTACATAAAGTTCGTAAACTCTCCGGGCGGTTTCAGCTTCCGTTTCGTCAATGATCAACTTCTTTTTCCGGCGTCCCCGGTTGCCGATGGTCTCAGTTTCAATTGCTTGATACCCAAACGGTGGCTTTGAGCCATTAAAATAACCTTGCTTGGCGTTCTCGATCATAGATCGGGCGGTATGTTTGGATGTTTCTTTACTTTGGTATTCATCGCAAAAACTAAATATCCTACGTATCAATTCCCCATTTGGATCATCCGTCGTCGGTTGGGTAATCGAAATGAGTCTGACCTGCGCTTCATTTAGTTTGCGTTCGTGAAGGCCAAATTCTATGGCGTCTCGATAGAATCGGGATTGACTGTGAACGATGATGGCTTGAAACGGCGAAGGACAGAGCGTCGCTTCTCGGATCATTTGCCCGAAAACCGGTCGTTTGTCATCCTTGGCCGATGCACCGGGCTCGATGTATTCCTCGGCAATGGCGTACCCATTTGCTTTGCACCATTCCCGCATCTGGTTCAATTGATCCGGGATCGACAAGTCGTTTTCGGCCTGACGGGTTGTCGATACACGAGCGTAAAGTGCAACGGCCATTTTGTTTTACTCCGATTGTTTGGTTTCCGATTGTTGGTTCATTTCTTTGAGAATCTCTGGCAAATAATCCAGTACATGCTTCAATTCTTGGGAAGTGATTTGATCATCCTGCGACTTGAACCGCATTTCGAAATCAGTGACATTATCCGGTGTCATGCATGGTCCACCTCCTTTTTTGCATCATCTATTCCTGCCCATGCCATGCCTTACCGGTTATTTATGTTTCTCATTGAATAAATCTGCCAATTCCGATTCCAGTCCTTTTCTCCCCATTTCATTGAGAAACAGTTTTCTAAACGCGATAAATTGATGTTCGCTTAAAGACGATTGCGCATACAGCAACACCTGGTCCTTATGCGAATTGATCAATTTAATGATTGCCTCGAGCGTTACCATTGACCCAACCTGATTTTTTCAATGCGCTTTTCCACATCCACTTTCCAGGTTAAAGGATCATGGATCAGTTTCATTTTTCTATATAGCCGCTTTAGTGCATCCTCATCAGAAATCATCGAACGGCGGCGTTGAATACACTCAATGGCCGCAACCATTTTGAGATAACCATGAATACTGATAGCGATTCTAAGGAGACGTTCATCCAATAACGAATCCGTATCGATCGAACGGTAAAGGCCTTGCGCACAAAACGATTCAATTTGTTTTTGCAAATCCTCCCAAAGTGGATGAAGAGGCCAACGCGAGCGGTTACTGTCGCTATTAGGTTCTCTCAGAGTCTCGTGTTCGCACGATAGATAACGCAAAATATCACCGACACCGTCCTGTAAATCTTGAAGGTTGTGAATGCCAAAACGTTTTAAAATTGCTTTACGGACCTGCCATTCAATCCGCCAGACCTTTTGCTCGGGTTCGGTGTTCCAAAGATCGTAAAACCATTCTTTGTGGCTTTTTTCCTCAATCTCGGCGATTTTGTCATAGACACGAAGCACAATTTCATCTTTCCCGAACTGCAGCGTTTGCAGCGTATGATCTTTGCGATAACGGGTGTCTTTCTTGGAACGACTGACAAAATGGTCCTCATCAAAGTCGATCTCATCCACGCCATAATCGAAGGTAAAATCAACCCGAGACAGGCTTTCGGGCCGTTGTTGTTCAAAGCCCAACCGTTCCGCCCACTGGATGAACTGGTTATGTAGTGAAAATACCCCTTGTTGCCAGAGAGCGAGGCTTTTAAATTTGACAAAGAATGCAGGGTGATTGAATTCGCCAAAGGAAATCTTGTAATCCTGATTTGAAATAATGAACGGATAGCCCGACGAACTACCGTAGGGATGAAATAGGAATTCGATACCGCCCAATTCGATAACTTTAGGGTCGCGGCTTTTGTTTTGGCGTAAGGTTTCCTTTTCCACGGCCAACCGTTTGTAGTCCAATGCACATTTTCGGCTTGGAATCAGAAAATACGCGCACTCGGCCGTATCGAAACCCTGTAGAAGTAATCTAAATTTCACTATCGTTCATTCATCCCAATGGTATTGGATGGCAAAACTATAACGCATAAAAAAGGGGAGAACAAGTCGCCCCTTTCGTTTATTTCAGAATGAAAGATCAGGCTTCGATCTGATTGGTTCTTATTCCAGGGACTTCACCCTTGACGGCTTTCCAAAAGTTCGTAACTTTTTGCACGGCCTTCCACGCCAGTGATTTATTCGCGTATTCTCCAACCTCGGGTAATACTTCCCGAATGTTAAGATCTAGAATTTTTTCGTATTTTTTAATTGTCGATTTGTCATGGATTAACAACAGCGGTTTCCAACCAAACATCCGTCCGATCATTAACATACCGATGGCGTTTTCCAATTCGTTCAATTGCCCGGAAAAATCTTTGGTTCTTTCATCGATCATTTCTACAAGTTCTTTCTCATTCATGTAGGCCCCGTTTTTTTGATTTCTATCTTTGAGAGTAGGATCACAATACGCCATATAGGGAGATTCATCAACCCTTCCCTCAATGGTTATTTCATCATCATTTCCAGCTTGGCAAATTAACCGTTAAATTACCAAACGAGTGAGGATTTTAATTCTTAAAATATTTTATCTTTTGGCAATAATCGAAATAAGGGGCCCTTTCCGCTGTCCCAGCGGGGCGTTCCGTGCAGTCAAGATTAACTTCAAAGTTAACCTATCATCGCGCACTCTTAGCCGATCAACATCGCACCCTGTATCTATTTCATTCGCGACCGTGCATAGCTCAAAACCTTGAACAAGGTGTTGTCCGATTATTCGTCATTAGTGGTGGGCGAGGTGGTTACCCCGAAGATCATCCATTGATTCGCAAGCTCATCGTCCGTGCTCAAAGACCCCGCTATTGCATATCGCGGGCTTTGAGCCCGCTCATAAACTTGGATTTTGGTAGTTTGTCAACTGATTCAAGATACTGCCACACGTCTATTTTCGATTCTTTGGGCAAACATTTTCCTTATTTCATAAAAAGTGAAATCATCGATATTGGAGTAACATCGAAAATTTACATTGAATTTTTGAATCATCCATTTTTGAGATATGATCCATTTATCCGAATAAGGGGATTAAAATGCTAAAGGAATGTATTTGTAGCCCCCCGTGTTACATCAACCGGGAGGATACTCATTAAGTTATGGCCTATTTTATAGACTGCTGTAAGATCCTGACGAACAAACCTTCCGAAAGCTCTTTATTTCCAAGAGTTAAGGAGTAAAGTTTTGTTGAAATCGAAGGATAGAAAAACCATCTCCGTGTTTATCGCGTCACCCGGTGATCTTGCCAATGAGCGCAAACAATTCCGGGACGCCATCGACCAATTGAATCTGGGTTTTGCAGACGGTGCAGGAGTCAATTTTGAAGCGCTTGGTTGGGAAGATACCTTGGCAACCACGGGTCGGCGGAATCAGAGTGTAATCAATCAGGAAATTGATCGGTGCGATGTTTTTATACTGGTCATGCACCGGCGATGGGGTCAGCCTGCACTGGATGCCCATCCCTATTCATCCTATACGGAGGAAGAATTCCACAGAGCGCTTGAACGCTGGAAGACAGAAGAAAGTCCGGAAATCTTTGTTTTTTTTAAACGCGTGGATCCTGGTCAAGAGGCGGACCCTGGGCCACAACTTCAGAAAGTTCTGCAGTTCCGTCAGCAGTTGGAGGATACCAGACAAATTCTTTACCGGTATATAGATGATGCCCCGGATTCTTTTCTGCAAGAAGTTGATCAACATCTTCGCGCCTTTGTGCAAGGCGAGTTAAGCGATATCGATACAACTGGCGAGTTGATTGTTCTACCTCTTGACGCGATTGACGAGGTGAATAAAGCGAAAGCTGAGGCGGCGCGTCAGGCAAAGATTGCAGAGGATGCTAACAAAAAAACCGAGGCCGCGATGTTGAAAGCAGACGAGTTGGCACTGGAGGCTGCGGAAGAAGCGTCAAAGGCGGCATTGAATGGTCGCTTAGAGTACGCTCGCCAGAAGTTTGCCAGAGCAACTGACGGAACCACCAATAACCGAATCCTTCTACTCGCGGCCGGATTCTATCATCGAACAGGTGATTTAGGAACCGCTCAAGAAATGTTGGAACGATTGTTATTATTAACTGATTCGAACGGTGTTACACCGGAAACAGCTGAAACTATTAACTTGCTAGGGCTCGTGTATCAAACCCGTGGGGATCTGGATCAAGCCGAAGCGATGTACAAAAAAGCCTTGGAGCTTGACGAGGCAGTCGACCGAAAGGAAGGGATGGCCAATAATTATTGCAATCTCGGGATCGTGTATCAAACCCGTGGGGATCTGGATCAAGCCGAAACGATGCACAAAAAAGCCTTGGAGCTTGACGAGGAAGTCGGCCGAAAGGGAGAGATAGGCAGTCGTTATGGCAACCTCGGGGCCGTATATCGATCCCGTGGGAATCTGGATCAAGCCGAAGTGATGTTTAAAAAAGCCTTAGAATTGGACGAGGCACTCGGCTGGAACGAAGGGGTGACAAAAAGTTATGGTAATCTCGGGGTCGTGTATCGATCCCGTGGGGATCTGGATCAAGCCGAAGTGATGCACAAAAAAGCCTTAGAACTAAACGAGGCACTCGGCCGAAAGGAAGGAATGGCCAATAATTATTGCAATCTCGGGATCGTGTATCAAACCCGTGGAGATCTGGAACAAGCCGAAACGATGCACAAAAAAGCCTTGGAGCTCGACGAGGCAGTCGGCCGAAAGGGAGAGATAGGCGTTCATTACGGCAATCTCGGGACCGTTTATCAAATCCGTGGGGATCTGGATCAAGCCGAAGCGATGTACAAAAAAGCTTTAGAACTGAGCGAGGCACTCGGCCGAAAGGGAGAGATAGGCATTCATTACGGCAACCTTGGGATCGTGTATCAAACCCGTGGGGATCTGGATCAAGCCGAAGCGATGTACAAAAAAGCCTTGGAACTCAACGAGGCAGTCGGCCAGAAGGAAGAGGTGGCAAAAAGTTATGGTAATCTCGGGACCGTTTATCAAACCCATGGGGATCTGGATCAAGCCGAAGCGATGCACAAAAAAGCCTTGGAGCTCGACGAGGCTTTCGACCGAAAGGAAGAAATGGCCCATGATTATTGCAATCTCGGGATCGTGTATCAAACCCGTGGGGATTTGGATCAAGCTGAAGCGATGTACATAAGAGCCTTGGAACTGGACGAGACACTCGGCCGAAAGGAGGGGATGGCCGAAATCTATGGCAACCTCGGGCTCTTGTATCAAACCCGTGGGGATTTGAATCAAGCTGAAGCGATGTATGAGCGGTCACTGGAATTATTCTCCGTCCTTGGATCACCCAACAGTGAGCGCATAAGAAATTCGTTACTAACGTTGAAAAACTAATTACTTTCGTAGGACAAAGATCTTATTTGTAATAGTTCAAACGGCTTGTTCAAAAAACCTTTTTTTTATTCATAGAAAAGATTACAATTTTCAACCCAGTGCCCACTTTGATCCTCCATGGTGCGCCAATCAAAACAGGCGGTAATAAAGGCAACCAGCGTTGAAATTTGTCAAATATCACATTTTTTCACAATTGTGGTGTGATATAGCTCCCCTTCGTATATTTAAATCCTAGAAAGGATTTCGATACAATGTCCAGATACTATTGACTGTATTTCCTCCAAAGTGGACGGTATCTGTTGACTTTGCTGCCGACTTAATGAATTAAATTCGGTGAGGACGATAATGGCTCGAGATCCAGAAAAACATACGTGGCCCAGTTACCATAATAATGCATTGGGCAAAGAAGATAAGTTTTTGACAGGCCATCGGGACTATTAATCGCTGGGCGAAAATACGGCACAACGATGTAGAAAGTATCACCTTGTCTGATAATCAAATTAGTCAAAAAGAACTCGATACCATACAAGAATCGACAAACAAAGCTTGGCTGCTGGGAAATGACAAGTTTAGAGCGCAGATTGAATAGTGACCCACCGGCAATCCGCACCTAAGCCAAAAGGTGGAGATCGTCGATCCAAGGAATATAGAGAAAAATACCGATCGAGACTGACCCCACTGGCCCCTCGTCGATTTCCTTTTTTAGCCGTATTTCAGATAAGAACTATTGCTTCCAACAATAAAAAACGGAGGTCCGAAGACCTCCGTTTTGGGGCACAACTTCAAAAAATCAATTAAGCGTTATTGCTTTGGTACAGATCCTGCCACTGAACTGGTGCGAATACCCCGTCGCCGACTAGGTTGCCGCCGCCGATTCCAGCGCTTTGTGCGCCCGTGTTGTACTGATCGTTAGCTACGTTGTGGATCACTGGGCTGCCGATGAAAGCCGCAATATCCAGTCCGAAGCCGCCGGCCATGGCCAGTGCAGCGTTTCCGCCCGTAACTTCTGTCATTTCCTTGCGGTCCATTTCTTTAGCTACGCTCAAATCTTTGATTGATAATGTCATGATGGTTTCTCCGAGTAATCGTTAAATAAATGTTTGTCAGTGAAATTAAGCGTTGTTGCTTTGGTTCATCCACTGGATTTGAACCGGTGCGTAGACGCCGTCTTCGATATAGTTACCGCCGCCGATGAAAGACGACTGTGCGCCAATGTTGTACTGGTCGTTGGCAATATTCGTGATAAACGGGCTAGCAATGGCTAGCAAAGCCGAAAAGTCGGTGCCGCCGGATACTTCAGACATTTCCTTACGGTCCAATGCTTTTTCGCTGCTCAAATCAGTAATCGATAAAGTAGTCATGGTCATTTCTCCAATTAATCGTTAAATAAATAAGTCAATGAATAAAATTAAGCGTTGTTGCTTTGATACAAACCTTGAAATTGAACCGGTGCGAATACGCCGTCGCCGATCAGGTTGCCGCCGCCGATACCAGCGCTTTGTGAACCAATGTTGTATTGGTCGTTAGCGACGTTGTGAATGACAGGGCTGGCGAAGAAAAGGCCCAGACCCAAGCTATCAGCCATTGCGATCGCAGCGTTTCCGCCGGTGACTTCAGACATCGCTTTGCGGTCTAGTTCTTTTTCGATGGTCAAATCTTTAATCGTTACAGTAGTCATGGTTGGCTCTCCTAATAAAATCGTTTCGTTGTAATGAATCGTTGTTAAAACACATCCAAGCGTTTATAGCTTGACTGGGTTATTGCAGGAGCTGTGCCAAGTTGACAGAAAGTCACGCACAAATATTACAAGTTATTGAATATAATTAGTAATATTTTTCAAAGTCAAACAACAACCCGATTTAAAAAGCAAGGTGCGCATTTAATATGTTGGTCGTAAAATACAATAAAGAACTATATGTGTTCTTTAGAAACAAACTATCTATCGCGATAGCGACTTAATATTGGGTGGGGCTCTACGGTCGCGACTAAAAGCAATAAAGGAAACAATAGGGTCAGACTCAAAAGAAATGCTAGGCAAAAGAAGATTATCAATTTTATTTAGCTCAAGGAAAGTACCAATGCGACCTTCGCGCCTATGTCTTGATGACAAATGCAAGCATTTATTATTCTACTGGAGTGCAGCATGAATAAGGTGATGTAATCGAAGGGACGCTAAAAAGCCACATCGCATATTAGTAAACGGTAATTCTTTACTTCACTGCCGCTATATTGAAACCGTTCGTAGATCCGGTGAGGGCCGAAATGGCTCGAGATCCAAAAGAATATCCGCGGTCCAATGGCTGTAGGAATGCACTGGGCAAAGAAGATAAGTTTTTGACAGGCCACCGGGGCTAACAATCGTTAGGCAAAAATGCGACGCAACGTTGTAGAAAATATAAAACCTTGTTTGATAATCAAATCTGTCAAAAACAGCTCAATGCAATGGGGCAATCGACAAACAGGGCTTGGGCGTTTGGGAATGATAAAATTAAAGCACAGATTGAATAGTGACCCAGCGACGACCTTCACCTAAACACAAAGGTGGAGATCCCCGATCGAAGGAATATAGGGAAAAAATATCGAACGCGCCTGGCCCCATTGGTTTTACCGGCGCTGCAAACCGGTTTTAAAAACCGTTAGATGTTTCTCTAAACTGATTATCCGGTATACCGGTATTTGGTCTGTCTAACTCGTTGTTCGTATTCTATTTTATCGAAATCACCGCGTCGATAGCGCTCCTTAAGCTGTCTTAACGCTCTGTCCATTTCCGATTTCAAACGATGGACTTGTTGTTTATAGGTGTATTTTGAGATAGTGCCCGTACGGTAGTTCTGTTTTACTTGAGCAATCGTTAGTCGTTTTGATTTCCTTGGGGTTTTTTTGGCGTAGGTGCGGGGTTTAATGTTTTCAGTCTGTTTAGGCGTTGCGCCCGGCAAGCTTACCAATTCCGCATCTGATGACAAATCACCCTCATTGGGTAAATCATCTTCTGATACTAAACCAACCCCGTAATTCTGTGCCTTTTCAAGTTTGATCAACAAATTGGGGTCACCGCCTTTTGACAGTACTTCGGTATACGGTAAAAAACCTTGTTTTTGAACTTGAACGCGCGAATCTTTGGAAATCTTTAATTCCATTGGAGTGACCCCGATTTCTACACCTTCCATTAGTACGATCGCGCCACTCGGCTTGCTGGCAATCAATATTTCAGTAGGCCCCATGTTACAGCCCCAAAATATCAGTCCATTAATTATAAAAAGAGATAAAACAAGACGCATGGATTTCTCCCACTTCGAAATTGACAATTCTAAGTCATTTTAACAACGGATTGTTCTGAATATCCAGAGTACGGATTTACAACGCTCAGCTCCGCTTATCCGGCGAACACAATTCTTTTACCGGTCGAAAGTTTACACAAATCCTTTAAAGAACGAGTGAACCATCCGGGCGCACATGATTATTAGCCAACCCGTCCTCGATGCGGATCAAGAATGCCCCAATATAGATATATTCTAGCTAATCTATAATATAAGTTCATCGTTATCAGATTTTCATTGCTTTTTGTAAAAGCTCAATGGGCAGAAAGTTAAAAACACGGAAATTACCCGAAGAATTGGATACAAAGATCCAACCTCCGCATTTAACGGAATCAGCGGTTGTAGCTTCTGCAACCTTATTCCATGAGCTCCAATTTCGCCTGGCTGAATCGGAAAAACAGAATGATGTTTTGCGTGAAGAATTGCGCATCGCAGATATCGTTTTTGAATCTAAAGAGGGAATGCTTGTAACGGACTCTAATTCAATTATAAAACGAGTCAATCAAGCTTTCACAAAATTGACCGGATATAGTGCAGAAGAAGTCATTGGAAAAAAACCCAGCATATTTGACACTAAACTTCACGAGGAATCATTTTACCAAAATATTCGCAATACACTTAAAGACAAAGGCTTCTGGCAAGGTGATATCCAAAATCGTCACAAAAATGGCGGTGAATATACTGAACGGTTAAATATTTCCAGTGTTAAATCGCTTGACGGTTGCGTGAGCCATTTCGTCGCTTCTTTTACTGACATCACCAGTGAAAAAGAAATGGCCGACAAAATTCATCATCTTGCCTATTACGATTCACTAACAAATTTGCCCAATCGCCGCTTATTTCATAATAGATTGGAGAGGGCATTATTGCTCATAAATAGAAATAAAGTGGGCGGCGCCTTGTTGTTCATCGATGTAGATAATTTCAAAACGTTAAATGACACGCTGGGTCATGATGTTGGAGATTTATTGTTAAAGCAGGTCGCTACGCGACTGTTGGGTTGTCTACGGGAAAGTGATACCGTGGCCCGATTGGGCGGTGACGAGTTTGTCGTCATACTAGAAGGCTTGTGTTTCGATCTCAAACAAGCCGCTATTCAGGCCAAGGCGGTTGGTGAAAAAATTTTAAAGACGCTTAAACAGAACTATACGCTTGACAAGGATGAATATCACAGCACATCAAGCATTGGTATCGTGTTGTTCAATAGCAGCGAAACATCCGTGGACGAATTGCTGAAACAGGCGGATATTGCTATGTATACTTCTAAGGATGCGGGACGCGATAGGTTGCATTTTTTTAATCCCGAGACGCAAGCCGCGATAATTGCCCACAATAATCTAAAAACGGATTTAATTAAGGCGGTAGCTGAATATCAATTTAAACTTCATTTCCAACTACAAGCAACTCACGATCACCGAGCTATCGGCGCAGAAGTACTGTTACGCTGGGAACACCCTGATCGTGGTTTGGTTTCGCCTATGGATTTTATTCCACTCGCGGAGCAGACCAGGCTGATTATACCGATAGGCCTGTGGGTCTTAGAAACAGCCTGTGCTCAACTAAAACTTTGGGAGGATAGCCCACACACCCACCACCTTCAACTGGCCGTTAATATTAGCGCCTATCAGTTTCGTGAAACTGATTTTGTTGAACAGGTTTGTACTATGCTCGAAAAATATGCTATTCACCCGGATCGACTTAAGCTCGAACTGACTGAAAGCCTGTTACACGACAATATAGATGACATTATCATAAAGATGCAAAAATTGAAGAAAGTCGGCGTCTCGTTTTCTATGGATGATTTCGGGACCGGCTACTCTTCACTGGCCTACTTGACGAAACTACCGTTTGATCAGCTAAAGATTGATCAATCTTTTGTGCGCAATATGGATGCGAAACCCGCTGATGCGGTGATCGTACAAACCATTATCGGAATGGCCATGAACCTAGGTATGGAAGTCATTGCCGAAGGTGTTGAAACCGAACAACAGCGTGCCTTTTTGGAGCGTCATCGTTGTCCGGCTATCCAGGGATATTTGTTCGGCAAACCGGTACCAATCGAGCAGTTCGAAGTACAGCTAAATCAAAGTTACACTCCACCCCATTAGTATAATTAAAAAAGTCGGTTGCAATCGACTTAATAACATATCGAATATTATTCGATTAATTACACTATCTGCTTGCCTGCCTTAATTATTTTTTTCGCCATGGATTTGTGATCGCCGGCTCTAGCGACGACGAACAACGAACAATCAAGCTGTATATGTTCGGCGATATTCTCGGTAATTTTGTCATAACTCAGAAAAAAACCCTTGGTTACTATTGCTAGAGCATAAGCTGGCGATTCCGGATAATGATCCAGTTTTTTCGCGACAATCCAGGCTTTTTTGACGTTGCCATTGGCCTTGAGAATTTCAACCACATGCTTGAGATTCTTTTCGCTGACTTCGGCTTTTTCCAATGCGTCTTTGGGTTCCAATGTTGAACGTTCGCATTGACTCTCGTAATCAATCTTCATTTGCGCGTCGGCCTGTTCCCGCCACCATTCCGCTTCTTCATCCCGACTTTTATCTTTTAGATAATAATAAGCGTATTCGCAGGCATCGATTACCAAATCCGGCCGCGTCAGGGCTTTTTTCATTGGTTGCAAAAAAGATTCATCATTTTGGTTATAAAGGATCCGTCCGATCACGAATGCTGCAGCGGCATCGTCCGGACACCGCCCTTGATAGCTTTGATACAAGGTTAAAGCTTCGCTGACCGATCCGAATTCTTCGCTCAGAGTTGATTTTTGCCAGAGTTCATCGTCAGATAACTCTGAATTATCACGTTCATTTAGGATCGCTAAGGATTTTTTGCTTTCTGTGACATATTTGTAGCGATCATTCCATTTCTCTTGATTGTATTGCATCCAATCACTATCAAAATCGTCAATCACCTGCTGAAATTTTCGGCCGAACCAAACCTCAGCTGCGGTAATTTTTACTGACTTGGGCATCAATGTTCCAGCACTCAAAGCTTCTAGGCGGTCTTGTAGGCATGGATGCGTATCGTCGTAAACCGTCTCACGTCTGAGTTCCTCCTGCAGTGAATTGGATAACTCGTCACAGGCCGGTTGATGGAGTCGCACGAAATCGCGTAATCCAATCCAAGGTGCATGCTCGGGTTTCGGTAATACGTCAGCCTTTTTAAAAAAAACACCCCAATAGTTGTTGTCTATATAAGGGCCGGTGACATGAGTATGGATAAGCGCACCACCAGCCGATTCAACGGACGTGAGATCTGCGGCTATCGCATCCGCTTCAAATTCATTCGCTCTGGCTAGCGCAAAAGAGTATGCGGCAAATCGAGGCGCGTACCAATCGAAAAAATAGGCCATCATTTTTGCGCCAACGGTATGCTCATTGTCGAAGGCATGCATGATCCGGTACCAGCTTAATCGAATTCTGTAAATCCAAGTATTAAAGTGACTATGATTACCCGACAAATGACCAAATTCGTGAGCGATAACAGCCCTGGCCTGTTTTGGCGACAATGTCAGCAGTAGCTCAAGCCCCAAAGTCAATGTGTTTTTATTCCAACCAAAAACCCCTAACCTTGGCGTTTGGGTAATTGACGCGTTAAGCTCCGGAGTTAAAATTACCTCGTGGATTTTTGGCGCTTTCAAACTTTCACGCAAACGGTCAATTTCCAAATACAACCGGGGGAACTTCTTGCGCTCCATTACATATCCTTTAGGAGACTCAAATTTGACCCATAGTGATTTGAGTAGAATCCATATTGTTGGAAAGATAACCAGAAATATTTTCTTCTTCAATAAAATCAATAAAAGGCTGGTACTAAAAAATGCCGCAGCAATGACGCCGCCTACCAAACTAAACAATGCGATTACAATCCCAAATATAACCGCATATCCCAGTAGGGCATAGAGGCCTAATTTAAGTTTATAAAGATGCATATTGGATTTGGCAGATTGCTCTGCCTTCGCCACCATATGCTCGAAAGCCGAGATTTCTTGGGTTGCGCTCATAAATAATCCTGTAGAAACTTGCAACGAAACGTTAAGCTAAGTTTAGACGGTGCTATTTCTGGCTCGAAAAGACAGATCCGCTGGATAGATGATTGATTTACTTTGATTATTTACAAGGAGTGTCATTGAATTGGCAAAACGGCGTATCAATGCAACATTTAGAATATTACAAACTTGCCAAGACGGTCACAATTTCGCGATTAACAGGCAGTTTTCAAGCGAGGAAATCAATATTGTTCAAGTCATTATTTGCAGTAGCAAACCGATATAATGGTTTGTTAAAAATTGCACCATCAATGCCAATACCGCATGTACGGCGAATTGCCCAGTTTAATGCTCAAACAACCTTAATTTAAGCTTTTCCAGCACATCTGGCAGATTCTTTCGCCCCAGACCTAAGCGAAAATAATCCCCATCGATACCAAACAAATCTCCTGGCAGCATTAAAATTCCATCTGATTGTGCCAGCGACCGAGCAAATTGATGCAACGGCATTTTAAGTTCGGTTTTCACCAGAGTCATTATTCCGCCCTTAGGTTTTCGCCAAGCGAACAGCGATCCGATATCGCTGAGAAAACTCTCAAATACATCGATATTGCGACTAATTATCGCGTTATTTCGATGGCAAATCACCGCGATGTTTTCGATCGCAATTCGCGCCAAATATTCGTCCAAAGCCGATGTACAAATCGAGCCATAACATTTTACTGTCAGCATATCTCTCAGAATCATTTCATTATCAGAGATCGCCCATCCGATACGTACGCCGCCCAATCCAAAACTTTTGGACAATACGCCAACAATAATAGCCCTGTCGTAATCTAAATAGCCGTGTCCGAGATTGATATCGTTAAAATCGCTAAAAACCGAAACATCATCGGAGAGTAAATAAATCCCCTTCTCCCGAACCAACTCCAGTAATTCTTTCGAAAACTTGCTTTCGGCCAGAGAACCTGTCGGATTGTGCGGTGAGTTGATCACAATCATTTTTGTTTTAACGCTGATACGCAGTTTGAAGTCTTCGATCGCGAAGCACCAACCGCGTTGGAAAGACAACGGCAAAGCTACCGCTTTTGCACCTATCAGCGATGGCATCTCCAATAGAGACGGATAACAGGGTGTCGGAATAATCACTTCATCGCCAGGTTTCAGAACCGCATTGAAGGCAGCAAACAAAGCTTCTTGAGCACCACTAAACACCGCAACTTTATCGGCGTCCGGAGTTTTGTTGACACCCCAACCAGAATATAGATTAGCGACTGCCGCTCGCAATGCCGGATGACCCGATATTGATGCATAATTCAGCGGCAGGCGGATTGGCAATCCTTCGCCAGACAACGTCAACAATTCTTCGAGACTCAACGGTTCGCAGCAGGAATCACTAACGCTATAGGGTGTGCGGCATTGTAACGATGCAATAAAGCTATGATGCTTGATCGGCTTGTAATTCATTAAATTTTGCCACCCGGTATCATAGGCCGTATTTGGAACTATTTATTCCTAGGTGGTTTATTTAATTAATCTCTGGCACTAAAACACCAAGGGGGGTTGGGTATTGTAGAGTTCGAAAAATCGGGTTATTTGATTAATTTCCAAACCGTCATTTGCGATACGCCGTATTGAAATTTGCGTTGGGTTTCACGAATGACGAATGGGATATCCCGTGTATCAACCAGTTCACATTGCCCCAGAAGTACCCGTTTCAAACCGTCCAAGGTGGTAAAATTTTCTCCATTTACTTTTATCCCACCCAGCCATTTGGATTTTTCCGTATATTCTTCCAACCAGGTATACGGTGATGCCAGAATCAAAAATCCTCCGGGATTGATACGATCCAGAATCGAGTGTAGGAACAGTAGCGGATCATATAAACGATCAATAAGATTGCCACAAAAAATCAAATCATAGCCGCCAAACCCAGGCTTCAAATTACAGGCATCACCCTGTACAAATTCAATTTTGTGCTTAATCGAGTCGTAACCCAGTTCCGATAGGTTGCATTCTTTAAATGCGACCAATTCGCCTTCGGTTGGGATTGTGTAACGAACACAACCTTCTTCAAGCAACCTAAAACCTTGTTGAATAAATCGCGCCGAAAAATCAATAGCTTCAACCCGATCGAAATAACGTGCAAATTCAAACGCAGCACGTCCTACCGAACAACCTAGATCGAGCACCTTATTGGTTTTTCTCCCCTCCAAATACGACAGACATGCATTAACGCATGCAACTGGGTAATTTTCAACGTCAAAATAAGTTTCACCGAAGTGGAAATGCAGGTAGCGCGAAACCAATTCATCGGTTTCGTATAGATTAACCTTATCTATTGGAAGCTCAGAGGATTCGCTTTCCACGTAGCGGAATCCCGCGTGTTGAAAAAAATGCCGCCGAAAAGCATAACGCGAATGTTTGGTCGCTTCGTTGCCGGTTGACATCCACGACCCTCCCTTAAAAATATTATGTTTCCCGTCAAAAGTCGGTGTCGAAAAATCGTCGTACAGTTCGTGAACCTTGAACCCAGGAAAACCATCAATCGCAGTTTCAGTCCATTGCCAAACATTACCAACAATATCGAAAAAACCGTGAGTTTCAAATTCATCTATCGGGCAGGATGAAGCATAGTATTCAAGGTTCAAATTCCCGGGAGCTTGCTCCCAATAGGGTTGATCCGAATCAATAAGCTGTCTTAACGCATACCATTCAGCTTCGCTAGGTAATCGAATAAACCCGGCACTCTGGCCATTTTTCCAGTTACAAAATGCTTTGGCTTCCAGATAATTGACTTCTACTGGCCAATTTGAAGGTAATTCTATTTCCTGCAACATATTGCGTTGGTAATAGCGACCGTCCTGCCATCGCCAGAACCTCGGCATTCGTGCCTTCGTAAAGCGCAGCCACTTGATTCCCTCTTCTGTCCAATATTGCTCCTGACTATATCCACCCGCCTCTACGAACTGCAAATATTCGTGGTTGGAAACCAGGTGCTTAGATGCCTTGAAAGCCGGCAATGAAACTTGCTTACAACCATATTCATTGTCCCAGCCAAAGGTATCTGCATCCGCCGGTTTCCCCAACATAACTTCACTCTGCGACACAGAAACCATCTGGTTTAGGGGCGCATTATCAACCGACGAACACGCTGGCCAGATTGGGTGGTTAGAGACATGCTCTAACGGTAACATCCTGATAATTACTGATGAGGTCTCCAAATGAATTCGTTCATGTTCTATTCCCATCAAAATAACCCAAGCGATTGAATCTTGCGCAATGGGAAGTTGCAGTGGCATGTTGTCAATTATTTGATCGATCCGGTCTCTAACTTGGTCTCTATATTCCCTGACTTCATCTACGCTTGGCCAATCATAATGGTCGTCGTTGAGGTCGTCCCAGGACATTTCGTCAACACCGATAGCAAACATCGACTCAAAGTCTTCGTTAATACGCCTATCGATGTAATTGGCCAGAACCAATTTATTGATAAAAAATGTTGCAGTGTGACCGAAATAAAAAATCAATGGATGGCGCAGGGGTTCTGGACGAAGATAATAAGCTTCATCATTATTGATAGTTTCGAACAGACTTTCGTACAGCGTAAAGCTATGATGAAAATATTCTCGAATTTCCTGCTTTTTCGCGGCTGCCGAGCCACCGCTCAGCAAAATAGTTTTACTGATACGGGATTGCGTAATATCCATTTTAATTTTGTCGAGCATGGTTTGAACGTAGAATCATGGACAGAAAAAATCCGCATATTATACGCGGTAGCCATTTAATAACCGAATTAGACAAATTCACCAGAAACGTTTGGCCGAGCAATTGATTTTCGGTACAAACTTAGTACCGCCTGTTTAAACAATCCTCCAAGATTGGATGGAATCGCCTTACTGTGGTCAGTTACCGTCTGCACAACACATTCGTCGATTTTATTTTCCAACCATCGGCTTTGTTCGAATAATTCAACCGCTCCCAGTTGGATTCCCTGACCATACAATGACGTTGGAAGTTCCCGCAAAATAGTTTCGTTGGGACGGTTCGCGTGGGTCCTATCTCGTTTCGTTGAGGTCAATTCAGTAGTTTCATAAACTTTCTGTAATGAGTCTGATAAGTTTGCCATCGCAAAAACACTCGCCGCGTAAGGATTAAAAAGCATACTGGATGCGCCGAGTCGGTGCTCTACCCTGGACAACGGCCGCCACTCCTGCTCACTGCTAATCACGTTATTTTTAGCGTCAAATAATAATGGGATTTCCCCCATCAACTGATTGTGTTTACCCTTTTCTCTATACAATGCAACACTCCCTTGGTGCCCTCCGGACAAATCACTGGGTGAAGAAAGCTCACGGGACAAACCAAATTGATTCTTTAGACGCAAACGTTCGAATGCTTCCGGTTCGGGTAAATACAACAGGCTGCATTCGCGGCTCGTATCAAGAAAACAAGCTTGCAGGCACTCTCCAACGCCTTGCCGTGCGATGATATTTTCCTGATTTTCATCCGTTGCGCTGATATTGATTTGAATCGCATTGGGTACGTGGACAGATTCGGTCGCGGCACTAAAAATACTGTCACATTCCGGCGCCAAGCGACCTTTATCCCCGCCCCAAACTACTGGTTTAATGTAGACTTCTTGGGCACCGTGCTTTTTGAGTAAATCGGATAAATTTGTCATAACCCATTGCAGATCCTTAGCCACTTTTAACGGAGTTTGTCTATCAAAATTTGAAGCGTACTCCCACTGGTAACACCAAAATTCCGGCTTCAAGTGCCCCTGAATTGAGTGTTCAGCCAAATCTCGGTTGACCGCAGTATAATCTAGGGTTGACCTCCCCTTAGCATCACCCAAGTCGTAAGGCATAAACCCACCTTCCAACTCAAAATGTATATGTGGCTGAAAACCAAGTTGCGCAATCTGTATTTGTAAAACTTCTAGCGCTATTTTCCCATAGCGGCTAATTTCCCCGAAGGCCCAATTGCAGTAACTATCCGACAAAATAGACATTAAGAATTCCGTTATGCCGGACCAGATATCGTATTCAAAATAGCGGTTTCAATGACGCAGAACTCTCACGTTCAAATTGATCAATCGGCGCCGAGGATTTCCAAAATATCATCGGCGTAATTCACCGGCAATGAGAAATGCCCCTCGTTTTCGACTAACCGAACTTTGACATTCGGTAAATGTTCGGAGTAGTAATACGCATGCGATACCGGTACTACGCGGTCTGCGCAACCATGCCATAAATGAACCTTTTTCGTTATATCCGAGATATTGAATCCCCAATCCGAGGTATTTCTGACCAAATCTCCCAAGGCACCTGACGATCCTTTCCGCAACGCTTCAAGCCACGCCCCGGTCAAAATATGTTCAATTTCTGGCCGATTGAGTACTTCAACGTCAGCCGTTGGGGAGCCGTACCTTAACCATTTTTGACTCCTTTTAGCCTGCGTTCTCAAGACCGCTGCCGTGACGTCACTATAAATCAAACGCAGTAAAAAAGGCGCACGCCGCGCTACGCCGAAGCTTAATCCCGCGATCCAACGCATTTCCGCTCTGGCCCAAGATTGATTGACCGGACCCAAGCCGCAAACGATTGCTATTTGTTTCAGTCTGTCAGAAATTTTTGCCGCGCAAGCAAGCGCGTAGGGCCCACCACCAGAATTACCAAATATCGAAAAGCTGCCAATACCTAGAGCGTCTACCAACGCGGCTACGTCTCGTGGCCACGAACCCACCGAAAAATAATTGCGCTTCTGCGACAAACCGTAACCTGGCCGATCCGGCACGATCAAACGCAATCTTTTCTTAATCGCAGCAGCTTCAAACAACTTCCCTTCCATTCGAGATGACGGCAATCCGTGGCATAGAATAATCGGAAAACCGTCTGGACAACCAAACTCAGCAAATCCAATCTGGCGGTTGTCACCCAAAAAAAAGCGTTGATTGCTTCGATCATTCATATTTGCGTCAAATATCAGGTTTGATTCGGCTTAAGACTACGCCTCATTATCAACATCGGTTATGATAATCTGGACAATTTAGAATATCGAGTATTGGGCGAAAGGTTTCTAATTACCAGCTGCAATCCGCAGCTTTTCAAATCAAAACAATGTCAGGTGCTACTAGACCAGTACACACACCGGTTCTGTTAAAGTTACAATCATTTCTATAATTACGAATCGTTAAATAATCATGAGTAGTAATTTCAACTCCCGGCTAGAAATTGAATCTCTACCCGCACTACAGATCGATAATCTTCGCAAGGACTATCAGCTTGGAAGCAGCAGCTTATCCGTGCTCAAGGGCTTGAACTTAGAAGTTGCTGCGGGTGAAATGGTTGCAATCATGGGGCCGAGTGGATCCGGCAAAACCACGCTACTCAATTGCATTTCCGGTATAGACACGCCGAATAGCGGTAACGTCTATCTTGACGGTAACGCAGTGGATCTATCGTCTGAAAACGCGAGGACACAATTACGCCGTCACAAAATTGGAATCGTCTTCCAATTTTTTAATCTTATTCCAACATTAACCATCCAAGAAAACGTAGGGTTGCCGTTTTTAATTTCGAAGAATCCCAATCCGGACAATGCCTCGGAAATTCGCAAACTGCTTGACACCATTGGATTGGCGGAAAGAATGGACCATTATCCTTTTCAACTGTCTGGCGGTGAGATGCAGCTCACCTCAATTGCCCGGGCATTGATCCATCAACCAAAACTCATACTTGCCGACGAACCCACCGGTAATGTAAATCCCACTGTGGGTCGATCGATCATGGGGATCCTGAGGCGTACCGCCAAACAACAAAATACCGGCGTGCTTATGGTTACACACAGCCCGGAACACGCAGCTTGGGCTGATCGTTTATGCTTCTTGAAAGGTGGCGTGATCATTGATCAAATCACTCAATATGGAGATAAAGATAAAATCTCACCCATTTACGACAAACTCATCGAATTAGAAATATGATTGGCTTCCTGAATCGACATTTAGCAGCCACTAACTTTCATTTGGCATTGATTCTCGGATACAGAAGCTTAAAGCGGCATAGGGTTGTAGCGTTGGCCACGATATTGGGCGTGGCACTGGGAATGCTGGTTGTTGCGACGATTCTTATTGTCGATTTCAATACTGCTCATTCAGAAATGGATAAAGGGCAAATTAACAGGAGCCTGAAACTCACCGATAACTCAAGAAAAACCTCGCTCGATATTACTCGCATCACAGTAATAAAAAAGAAGGACTACTCCGATAATGCCGATAGCACTCTTAAATTACCGGCTCTACCCAACCAGCAATTAGATGACAACCTAGACCTGAGCGAACCAACCAGAAAAGCTGGCGAAGACGATTATCAAACCATGCGGCTGGCAATTCGTTTAGCATCATTATTGGCGTTTTTTATTGGCGCCGTTATCGTGTTCTATACGATGCGCTTTTCGGTTGCATCACGTAGCCGAGAATTTTGCTTATTGCGGTGCATAGGCGAATACCGATTAAATATCGCGGTATCTTTGGCTCTGGAAGCATTATTTTTGGGCGCTGCTGGCGTAATACTAGGAATACTCATAGCGTTCCCGATCGCACGCGCAATGCTTCAAGCTGGTATTTCCACGACCGGCAGATTGCCACTTTCCGGTTTTATCGTACCCTTCGGGGAACTCGGTTTTCTAGCATTGGCCGGGATCGGAATCGCATTATTAGGCGTTATCGGGCCAGTGGTCAATCTATACAAAATGAACATCGCCGAGGAACTTCAGCCACGTTTTTCGTCGAACAATATCGATCAACGAAGTTTTTCGCTAAACGGCTTTGAGTGGATATTTCCACCGTTGATCATGGTCGGATATTTGGCAATTCGTCCGTTTCTGGTTTCTTGGATATCCGTAGTTTATTTATTTGTATTTGAAGCTTGTTTCGCAATCGTACTGACCGGCGCGATTTTATGGTGGACTACTCCGGTATTGCGAATTGTTATTCGAATCAGCGAATTCCTGTTTGGGTACCTACTACCATTGGAAACAATGTTGACCGGGCGCAGAATGCGTTTAACAACCCGTAAAGTCGCTTTCTCGGTGACTAGTGTCATTCTGGTTTTCAGCTTATTAGCCGGTTTACACAGCGTTATCCGCGCGCTCAAACACGAGATCAATTTATGGTCCGAGGTCGCATTGGTACCCTACGAGTATTTCCGCGCGCCTCGAAACCCTGAATTACCCGATTCGGAATTCTTAAATTCGTTAACTGAAGCTGGTATCTATTTTTTTCGGCTGTCTGCGAAAACTACCGGCACCTTACCCATACGTTTGATTTACTCACAGGACATTAATCAATACCTAAAGGACAAAGGAATAAAACCTTTGGAACCGGGAAAGGTTTTATTTTCCAAAACCCTTGCCGCTCGTTTTGGGGTCGAAGCGGGCGATAAGATTCGAATTGATACCCACGACAAACCGTACCGCTTCGAAATACTGGACGTTAGCGACGATATCGGCTTTTTCCTGGAACGGGGACAATATATCGATCAAAAATCATTCGCTTTATTCAGCGAGGGTAATCCGCTATTTGCTGATAACGTTGAGTCAACCCTCGGTCAATTTGTGATGGCCAAAACAGCAGAATCGGGTGAGCAATTTCTTTCTCAGCGTCAATGGGAACTCGTAAGATCGCGCTATATATACACGGATTCAGGCCGTTACGCAGCCAAGCTAAGGATCCGAGAAATCGACAAGGATTTCCTGATTTTCGATTTCGTTTTAATTATGACAGTACTTTTGGCTGTAATAGGGGTTGTCAATGCATTGCTGATCCAAGTTCAGACCCGTAGTCGAGAATTTGCGGTTTTAATGTCGCTTGGTATGAGTCGGGGACAGATTGTTCGCCTGTTGCTGGTTGAAGGCTTGATTATCGGTTTGGTCGGTGCGTTTTTGGCCACTGCTTTGGGTGCACTGTTGGGTTTTATCAGCGTCTCATTTTTAAATCAATTTACCCTATTCGACTACAGCTTTGTCTGGTCCGTGTGGGACTCCGCCATTATCTCTGTTAGCGCGATCGCATGTTGTTGTCTTGCTGCGGCGTATCCTGCCCTTATCGCTACCAGAACATCTTCTGCTGAATCTTTACATTACGAGTGACCAAATTTAATTGCAATCCATAATTGATGGATTAAAACACCAAAATAGAGGAAATGGTTTCCTATATTTGCCCAATTCTGCAATTTCAAGCACAACCCGTTGCACACTCGGTTTAGACGACGGCTACCGACGTCTCTTTTCAAAAAGAGGACCGGATTCTGACCGAAAAAATCTAAATGGTTCGAGATTTTCTTTGGCGATCAAACAATAACCCTAAAATAGCGCCGGTTAAGATAATCACCGACATCGGAGCAATATGATGGGTAAGGATGTGTTCAGGTTCATACATACACGCGATTTGCATGAATAATGCGGGTAATATGCCCGAGCAAATGCCTAGAAATATCCCGGCACGAATTGAATTTAAAGGAAATCGTTGGTAAATCAATAGATAACCCACTATTAAAGGGGGACCGCTATAAATATAAGCTTCAAGAACGCAGTGGGCGCGTTTACCCGTCATCGAAGGTTCGATCGCGGGAAACGATAATCCGGCAATATAGCAAGCGATCCATAACAATAGCGTGACAAAACTCAACCCAACGAGCCAACGTTTTTGTATTCCTGGGATTGATTCTTGAAAAGCTATCGCACAAAAAAGCGCGCTAGAGATCAATCCGGTGTATGACTCGAACGCAAACTGGGGCGACCTAATCATTGCTTCTAACGCACCTTCCCGCAAAGGTCCGAGATAAATACTCAGTACAATCACATATACCCAGCTACAAACAAACCAACTTATTGCCGGAATCAAGATATTGCTCCGCGTAACAACCGGCTCTAATTCCGATGCTAGTTCTTGGATAAGCTGCCCTCGATCTTTAGTGGTCATATCCGCCCACATTGAATAATTTTTCGTGCCGCCTTAATGCCTCGATGCACTCGGACCCGGACTGCACTCTCGGAGATACCAAGAACGTCAGCAGTCTCTGAAATGCTCAACCCAGTAACCTTTGTTAACAATAAAACTTCTCGATGGGTCGGTTTCAATGCTGCAAACATCATGCTCTTACCAACTTCATCTTCGATCAGCGTGGCTGATCGACTAATATTTTCCTCCGAGCTTCTTTGCAAAAGAGATTTATAGGAACGCTGGCTGCGTAGCATGTCGATTGTACAATTTCGCACGATTGTAAATAACCACGGGCGGAACGGTCGCTTGGCATCATAAGTATGGCGACCCGCATGAATCGCTACGAGGCCTTCTTGTACACAGTCTTCAATCAATTCAATCGGACCAAAACGCGCGGTTAAATATACGGCAATAACATCGCCAATTTCGCCAAGCAATTTAACATAACAGCTCTCATCACCAAGCTGAGCCATCCTCATCCAATAGGACCACCGTTGTTCGTCGTTGTCTACTGGCTTCATTTCTAGTGTTGTAACGCATCGCCGACAAGTCAGCGATGCGCTCACAGTGTTTTCAAAGTGGGGTTAACGTAACCTTTTAACGGTCACACGTGCTATAGGGTTACGCCAATCGTAGACAACCGGGCGTAAAATTTCATTGCCGTTGCCATCGTCGGTTCCAAGTTCGTGGAAACCATTGCTGACATAGACAAATCCCTCGTCGCCGTCGTTTGGTCCTGGCGAATGACCTTCACCTTGCACACCCTCTACAATACAACGCGGCCCAGGGATGTTTGCACAATTTTGGTCATTTGTTTCGGTTCCTGCGTCATAGGCTAATGCAGTATATGACTTGGAGCCACGATTGGGCAATAGAACGCCATTTAACGCTACAAAGGTATCATTCGTTGGAATCAACATCGCTGCAAAGCTTAGATAGCGTTGACGACGCTTGGCGCTAATTTCACCATTGATAGTCTCGCCCGGACCCAACAAACCGGCAATCGTCGTCACCTCACCAATCTTATTTGACAAACTCTCTAAGTCGGATGTCAGTGGCGCAGTGTCTCCCCCTTCGGCCAACATTTCCAAAGATAGACTCGCACTTTCACCAAGCGTAAACAATCTGACCGAAGCTTTGTGGGTGACTACCAGTTGCGGAGTAAATGTTTGCCCTTTGGTAATATTGGTTATCGATATTTCGTATCGCCTAAGATTATCTGCCAATGACAGACTTGAGAAGAATACAAGTATCATTAACAATTTGTATCGTTGCGCCATATTTTTTCATCCCTTTTTGCCAGTTAAAATACCAATACGAACTGAACGGCAAAAATGTTACATCTAAAGCCACAAATTTCTTCCAGGGTGATTTTCAACTCTAAAAAGATCGACAGTTTTGGGGTAAAAATCCGGCAAACCATCAAAACCTATGCCCTGCTACGGATGGCCAACGTAGTCAGAGACTTTACGGAATACAATAATTATTTGAGAAATATCGGGCGTTCTCATTCCGACAATTCCTAATTGAAAATAATGGTTCTTTGCATAAACTTAGTCTTTAGGTATTCGCTTAGGCATCTTCAATGTTGTGTAAAGACTCAGATCATCCCATTCCCCCAAATTGGATCGATATCCCATTCGTCTGTATCAAATTCACCTTGTTAGTATTCAGCTTAGTCCTGCCTAATATCGTTTCTGCTGGTCAAATCACGACCGTGGTCATCCAGATGACAGACCAGGGCTTGCATCCCAAGCATGTACAAATCGGTCGCGGCACGACTATTTTTTTTGTTAACACAGGAAAATACACGCATTGGCCGGCGTCAAATAACCACCCAAGCCACGAGGTTTACCCGGAATTAGATGCAAAAGAAACCATAGCGCCCGGTGCCAGTTGGCGATTCACCTTTGAAAAGTCCGGCACTTGGAAAATTCACGACCATTTAAATCCAGGATTCGAGGCCGTTGTAACGGTTGTAGACAAATCACCCACGCCGAATGACCAACACACTGAAGCTGAAGCATCGGTTTCCGGTAATTGGTTGAACAAAATAATTGCTTTTTTCGGGGGTTTATCCAGCCCGCCACCTAACACATCAAAGCCCACTATTGCTCCGGCTCTAGACGATCCCTCCGTCGTTGCAGACTCACTGAAATTTGCATGTACCGACAAAGATGCAAGCAATTTCGACTGTTACAAAAAATACTACAAGGCAAGAGTCCGATTCGATGGGATCGCAGCCGCGTTCGAAGACGCCAAGCGACGCGAGAAAACCAACGCTTACGCTCGATCTATGTGCCACCCTATAGTCCATGTTATCGGCCACGCCGCGGTAAAACAATTCGATAGTGTCGCCTCCGCATTTAAACAGGGTGACGACCATTGTTGGTCAGGTTACTATCATGGCGTAATGGAGGGTATTATCGCGCGAATTGGCCGTGATAAATTGCCGCAACAAATTGCAACGATCTGCTCGGAAATTCCCGGCAAGGAAAGCTACAGTTTCGATTTTTATAATTGCATCCATGGTTTGGGGCATGGCGTTATGGCGGCAAACGGCATCGAACTATTCGATTCTCTGGAATTGTGCGCCAAACTAACCGGCAGTTGGGAAAAATCGTCCTGCTATAGCGGTGTTTACATGGAGAATGTCATGGTCGACTACCGCGGCCAGCACACCAAATACTTAAAAAGCGAAGACCCGGTCTATCCGTGCAATGCGGTGGAAAATCAATACAAAAACGATTGCTTTATGATGCAAACCTCGTACATGCTCAAAATTGTCGCAGGGGATTTTAAAAAAGTATTCGAGATTTGCGCAAGTGTTGAAGACGGTTACCGGAACACCTGTTACCAAAGTCTGGGGAGAGATGCGGCAAGCCGCAGTTCGAATGGCGTGCTGGCAACCAAAACCAGCTGTGATTTGGGAATAGACATAGAAGCAAAAACCAACTGCATTATTGGCGCCAGCAAAAATTTCGTCTCGGCACTGCATGATGACCAACGAGCGAATTCATTATGTAACGCGATCGATGCGGATATAAAATCCACCTGTTTGGCAACCGTTGACCAGTATTATCAGATCTTTTAACCATTGCAATTGGACCAATAGTCACACCAATTTTCTGCGCTGATTACTTGCCCGCGCTTGGTAAAAAAACGCTAAGCGGCGTTTCACCTATCCCTATGGTTGTTTTGCTGTTAAATTACAAACGTCACCGAGAAAAACGATAGGCTCCAAATAGCTGGCAAAATTTGTCGCCGGTTTCAATAGTTGACCGGATGAACGACTAGATACCGCAATTTAATTTTCCCCATGTTTTTTAACGGGCGTTGCTGAAATTTCAACCCACTTAATGCTGAAACAAGTGACCCACCAGTGTATTTTTAATTTTTAGGCTGTCTTAGTTAGTATATCGTAGTATTTTGGCTCTCAATTACTGTCCCGAGCGGACCGGACGAATAATATGTATCATAAAAATAAATGAGTTAATTTAACCCTACTAAACAATGTGATTTCTCAACGCATCCGATTGTTCCGTGGAGTCACCGGACATATTAAGAATTGAAGTATGTATCTCCAGTATTTTCGACTGAAAAATCCACCATTCTCGCTGGCGCCAAATCCGCGATTTCTGTACATGAGCCCACGCCATCGAGAAGCACTGGCACATTTACTCTATGGTATTGATGAAGGTGGTGGTTTTGTCGCATTGACCGGAGAAGTCGGTACCGGCAAGACGACTTTATGCCGGTGCCTGCTTGAACAAATACCCCCGAATATCGATGTTGCATTGGTCATCAACCCACGCTTGAATGCGATTGAATTATTGGCCAGCGTCTGCGATGAACTGCGAATCAACACTCCGCCAGATACCGCAAGCCTTAAAACCTTGGTGGATGCCCTCAATGGATATCTGCTGGAATCTTTTTCCCAGGGCCGTCATACCGTCATCATTATTGATGAAGCACAAAATTTGAGCTTCGACGTATTGGAACAAATCCGATTGCTGACAAATTTAGAAACCAGTGAAACAAAGCTATTGAAAGTAATTCTGGTCGGTCAACCAGAATTGAACACATTATTGGAACGCAAAGATTTGCGCCAACTCAATCAACGTATCACTGCTCGATTCCATCTTACACCATTATCCGAAGCAGAAACCGCTGCTTATATATACCATAGGCTGTCAGTAAGTGGCGGATATAAACGCTTGTTCCCGAAAAAAACTATAAAAAAAATATATCGCTATTCGAGCGGTATTCCACGACTGATCAATATCGTATGCGACCGATCGTTACTGGGTGCTTATGCCAGCGAATGCCACCAGGTATCCAATAAAATCGTAGCAAAAGCCGCCAGCGAAGTCTTGCCTGGACAAACCTCAAAACCGAATTTAAACGGCTTCGTAAAATTAGCGTCTTTTGTAATCTTGATGGCCGTTGCCATATGGGGACTCTTTGACATTGCATTACCGACTATAAATCGCCTGGCGGAGATCAACTCACAGAAAAATGACGCTACCACCAATTCTCAAGCGACCCAGGAAATTCAACTCGGGGACATTCTAACAACGCTGACTGAAAACTATGATGAGTCACCCAGCTTACTGATTAAGTCAATCGAACATCCTGAAAATTCGGTACAAAATAGTAGTCCTGACTCGATAACAAATATGCAAAATGAGGCTGCTATTGAAAGTCACGAATCCACAAATAAAAAATCGCGTATGCCCGCCGGGGAAGCGCGCACCCTTTCTGGCAAAGGACTTGGGCCCATAATCAAAGATCCCAAGTTGAGTATGCCAACAGCATTGGTACATTTGTCGAACCAATGGGGTTTGGTATATTCACCTGACTTTGATGGAATTTGCTCAACCGCGAAACAGCATGGACTTAGGTGTTTAAAACAAACTACGAACTGGACCGGTTTAGCCCACATAAACCGTCCGGCAATCCTACAGTTATCCTTGAAAACCGGGGGTATTCGCTATATTACATTGATTGGCCTGCAGGATGACTTCGCGTATATAAATTTCTTCGACAACACAACGAGGAAAGTCGCATTAGAAGATCTCTCCGAATATTGGACCGGACAATACTCTATATTTTGGAAATCGATTGATACCGGTGTTTCGGTAGTAATGCCTGGAAGCCAGTCGCCGTCCGTTCAAAGGTTGCGAAAATTATTGGGCGCTAATTCAAATATGCCCAAGCCGGCACGAAGTTCAAAATATTTTGATGCCGCGCTAAAAACAAGGCTTATGCAATATCAAAAACAACACGGTTTATCTGCCGATGGGCTCGCTGGGGTCATGACAATGATCTCGTTGAACACCTCGGCTAATGTACCCGGTATCCCTAAGCTGACTAGAAATTAATACCGACCATGTCCTATATCTTAGACGCCCTGCGCAAATCTGAACGCGATCGACGTGCCGGCTCGGTCCCGTCACTGGACGATTTATCGCTAGACAGTCCAGATCAACCACAAAACAAACCTTGGGTCGCGATACTGATCGGCTTAATGATTTTTATAAACCTGGTTACTCTAATCGTGGTTTTTATGTACGACCGCGCACCATCAACTACACAAATCCGCGCAACCGATCAAACCAACCCAACTATCGATAGTTCATTGGAGCAGAATGAAATTGCACAGGAGGAAATAACAACCAGACAAGTTGTTTCCGACAAAATTGTTCCGCATTTAAATACGCGCCCCTTGACCGATCCGATAGGCAAACAAGAATCAGCAAAGCAGCAAGTTGGTTTGATACCGCCGATTGATCGTTCAACTACTCCGAACAACCTCTCTACAGAACCGGTCAAGACGGAATCCAAGATTGAACATCACACTCATTCCAAACCACTAAAGAAACCGGCTAAGCAAACATTATCTAATCCTGAAACCACTCGTCCGACGACTGTAGCTTCCAAACCGACCGCCCAAAAAAATCCAAAATCGTCTCCACAACAATCGGTAATTGTTTCTTCAGTAACACCTAAGAATCAAACTCAGACAAAATTGTTACCTCCGAAAACTACTGTAGAGCCGCCCCATGGGCGTCCAAGCAAACCTGAATTAAATAACCCGACCAAAGTATCGCCCAGTTTAGCCAAAACCAATGAAGCGTCGAAGTTATCACCACATCCGTCTAAATTACCGACAGCCAAGCCTGATAAAATCAAACCACAACCCTCTGTCCCATTATTACGAGAAATGTCTAGAGACTTTCAGCGCCAAGTACCTAGCCTTAACATCAACGTATTCGTATATTCCGACATTGAAGACGAACGCTTCGTCATCATCAACATGGTGAAATATACCAATGGGCAGAAAGTCAGGGAAGGTCCAATCGTAGGGGAAATCAGACCGGACAGTGTCATTTTGAATTATCAAGGCCGCGATTTTCGCCTAAAACGCCCCTAACTTAGTTAATTCAAAGTGCTTCAAAACAACGCTAAGCGCGATGTTGATTCACATATTTTGTTAAGATGAATGGTTTTCAATCTACATTGCTGGAAATCACCGCAGAAAAACGGTAAAGATAATGAGAATGTCTGCAGAACAATTCCTCCAGAGTGAATCAAAAAGATTTACCTTATTGGGTATGTCCGGAGTAGGTAAAACAACTGTCGCCAATCACCTGCCCAAAAACAGTTGGTTTCATTACTCAGGGGATTACAGAATTGGTACCAAGTATCTCGAAGAACCGATCCTGGATAATATAAAAAGACAAGCAATGGACGTACCTTTTCTGCACGATTTGCTCCGCTCCGACTCAATTTATATCTGCAGTAATATCACGGTCAATAATCTCGCGCCGGTCTCCACATTCCTAGGTAAAATTGGCAATCAAGATCTGGGTGGGCTACCTTTATCAGAATTCAAACGGCGCCAAGCCCTGCACCGAAATGCCGAAATTTCGGCAATGCTGGATGTCCCCGAATTCATCAAAAAAGCTGAAGACATCTATGAATATAAACACTTCATTAACGATGCCGGTGGCAGTATCTGTGAGCTTGATGACGAAAACGTGATCGAAACCCTTGCTGACCATACGGTGATTATCTATCTGCGCGCATCGCCACAACTTGAACAAACTTTGATAGAACGCGCCAATTCTGATCCGAAACCGCTGTATTACCGTGAAGCATTTCTGGATGAACACCTACCCAGATTTATGCAACTCAACAACTATTCCAACATTGATCAAATTTTGCCGGATAATTTTGTAACCTGGATCTTTCCAGAATTATTTCGCTCCAGAATACCCCGCTATGAAGCCATTGCGGAGAAATATGGCTATGTAATCGATGCTGAAGATATTTTCAAGGTCCGCTCTGAACAGGATTTTCTGCAATTGGTTGCTCAGGCTATAGATGACAGCCAATCAACCTAAGTCAAACATTTCAAACCTTTTACTAGAAGTCTCGCTAAATGCCTTTATTCGCTCACACCGATCTTCCTTCGTTTGAACGCCTGCGTGAAGAAGGACAACGCATCTTATCCTCTAATATTGCAATTCATCAGGATATACGCGAGTTACATATTGGTCTGTTGAATATGATGCCAGATTCAGCGCTGGCTGCGACTGAACGACAATTTTTCCGTTTGGTAGGGGCATGCAATCATATCGTGCAGTTTCACGTTCACCCGTTTACCATCGACGGATTGGAGCGAAGCCCCACAGCCAAAGAATATATCGAAACGCACTACGAGCCTTTTGAGAAAATAAAGGATGATGGATTGGATGGTTTAATTGTCAGCGGGGCGAATATCACACAACGAACCTTACCCGAAGAATCATTTTGGGAACCGTTGACCGAAGTATTTTGCTGGGCGAAAGAAAATGTGACGTCGACTCTTTGTTCGTGCCTTGCAACCCATGCGCTGATCGAATTCTCCCACAATATTCGACGAACCCATTTGGGTAAGAAACGTTGGGGTGTTTTTCCGCATCGAGTCATCGACCGCCAACACCCGCTGGTTGCAGATATCAACACACGATTCGACGTGCCGCATTCGCGTTTTAATGAAGTTTTTAAAGCGGATATAGAAGCAGCTGGATTGAAAGTCTTGGTAGACAGTCAATCGGCTGGAGCCCATTTGGCAGTCAGTCCCGATGGCTTCCGGGTTGTTTATTTTCAAGGGCACCCAGAGTACGACTCGATTAGCCTAATGAAAGAATTCAAACGCGAGGTACTGCGCTATTACTCCGGTGAACTTGAAAATTTTCCAGCGTTTCCGGAGAATTACTTCAACTCCGAGGCATTCAGTATCCTCGAGAAGTTCAAACAACATACAATCACCGCCAAAAAATCCGGAATGAAATTACAGGAATTCCCTGAACAGGCAATCGTAAAACATCTGGATATTACCTGGCGCGACACCGCCAAAGCGGTGTTCAACAACTGGCTTGGCGGTATTTATCAAATCACCCATCAAGACCGACGAATTCCATTTATGGCAGGTATTGACCCAAACAATCCACTTGGGCTGAATTTCTGATCGCATTTCACTTCGCAGCTCAAATGGAAAATTTTAGCGTCAATAAAAAATCCTAGAATAGCCCTTACGAATTATTCATCGTTGCTCCCGAAAACCGTTGGAAGCTCATTAATCAGCGTTTCCGCAACTACAGCGTGCCCGTTTTCGTTGAAATGAATATCTTGCTCGTAAAACAAGGATTTCTCCTTTGACGCAGCGAGATCAAACGCTGAGCTAAGATCCACAAACCTGACTCCACGCTGGGAAGCCCATTCCTGCCATCGCTCGGAAAATTGAATACCGTATGTCGATTTGTCGCTTAATGACAATCGATATTTCGACGGGACAACCGTCAAAACGAGTTTGGCGCCAGTTTTATTTACCTCGTTGGCAAGTTTTTCCATCAGTCCCGAGCTCAATGGGGTAATTTCTGGATTTTCCTCGACCATTCCACCTACCACGGCATCGGATTGATGGGTATTCTGCATCGTCCACTGTAGTTGTAATTGTAATTTGCGGATTAAGCGCGCCAGATAAAGTTTACGCAGCCAGTGGGTTAAGCGGCCACCACCTGGTCCCGGAAGCGCCAGTATTTCTCCATTATCGCTCAATTTTGCTTGCTCGAACCGAACTGTATCATCACTAATATCATTGCCATAAAGCATTACAATGACGTGGGTAGGTTTAAATTGCATGACCTTTTCCCGCCAGAGCAATAGATACAAAATCGGGCTGTAACTGGATACCCCAAAATTTTTGACCAGTGCTTTGCCTTCCGATGCATTAGCTACTCGACCGACAAATGACTCAGAATAAGCAACCTGCCCCGCTTCAGTAAACGAATCACCAAAAAATGCCACTCGATTGGCCGCGCTGTCTGCTGCAGGAATATCAATCTCCGGATTTGCAACCAAACCCTGTGCATCATAGTAGATTTCGTGCCCCCCATACTCGTTGCTCGGGGTATGGGAAACAAATCTATAGTTGACCGGATGGACATGATGTAGCACCGGATCAGAAACCAAAGGCGCGTTACCATATCCGATACCCAACAGGCGAAGAATGGCCTCACAGATGAGTAACGCCAACAGTAGACCCAGGGCGATAGAAACCAGTCCAAATAAGAACGATTTACCTCGACTTAGACCCATGATCTTCCGGTGTACCGGTGGTATAGAGATTTTGGGATAAACTATGAATCCACAATTTTCATAAAATGATGTGATATTAACCCTATTTCATAAAAACGGGGCAATAACCGGCGGTAGGATGTGGCGTTAAAATTCACCACTATTTTGAATGCGTATTAGCGAAAAATTCTCAGCTACAACACAAGCGGCGGCATGCACAACCCAAAAGGTATTCCTTAAGACAAAAAGGAAACCTTATACAAAGATTTTGAGTAAAACCCAAGGATACGACATTTATTCAAACGCCATGCACAATCATGCGTTGAAACGAACAAAAATTACGGGGCTGATCCAATCAGCCCCGCGCCATCGATCAAGCGTGATAATTCTTGAGTTTTTTGAATCCGTCCAAAGCCGTCTTAACTTTTTTACTGGCAGCGTCATCCAATTCATTATTTTTGTAAATTTTGTCTAACAGACCTTCAGCAACCAAGGCTTCCTTAATCCATCGCTTGGCAAAACGATAATTAGTGGGTACCGCAGCGGTCTCACCATTCGCGGGATTACGATATTGCTCGGGTTCCGGCACCGGTTCTGCAGTTTTCTTTGCAGCTGGTTTAGGCGCCTTCTTTGCCGCTTTAGGTTTAGCTTTAGGCTTGGGTTTCGGTTTTTGCTTTGCCGCTGGTTTAGGCGCTACTACCGGCTCCGCAGAATCATCCACATTTCCAGCATCGGAGGTATAAAAGGCATAAACCACATAGCCAACCAATAAGCCGGTCAATAAAAATAATACAGTGGTCATCTCGGTTCTCCCTCTTGTTACGATTGAGTACTAGTTGATTACTTATTATCAGCGGGACATAAAAACGTCATTCCGCTACCTCTTTCATAGGACTTCGATGAAGAAACCCCGTGTTACTGCAGCTCGTATTAAAATTAGACCTATCTATTAATTTCAGCACATAATTTCCTGACGTTGATTCTACTAAAGCGCCAAGACCTGTACACGCCCAATCTATTCTTACGCCAAATCATCACTGCTTCGACAAAGTTACCGATTACCCTTACTCAATCCGAATTAACCCATAGTTCGTAGACAATCCGGCCGGGGAATACTCGATGCCAAACTGGCATCCCTCGAAAACCTAACAATCGTAGACCCACCATGTTAGCCAACATCCGTTGGTCGCACAAAAAGACCGTGTAGAAATCAATTATGAGTTTCATTGCTGAGATCAGCATGCGATGCATGGATAGGAAAATCACCGCCCAATACCGGAATGATAGATGATAGACAGAATCTCGAAAATTGCACTGTACCGCTAACCTTCCAAAACCGTATTCTGCTCCCGGCCAAAATGTCGAAATAGGCAGTGGCGATCACTGCTGGAGGCATTGTTAATTATTTTCGGCAAATACTCAACTTTTTTATTTTTCTACGGTCCCTTAGATGTTCAGTAGGTTCAAGCGATTACTAGTCAATGCTCGGATAACATGCAAACTTTATAAATATACAAAGAGCTCTGATCTCAACCTCAATCACTATGCAATTATTGTTCTAATGAAAACTATTCACGCAACGCCAACAAAAGAACAGGCATCCCTTCTCCAGCCTGTTCCCAAGCGACCGAACAGTAACTCCAAAAGTCGCCCCCCGAAGCCTTGACCAATTATCTTCAATGGATTGGATATCCCTAGTTTTAGTATGTGTGATGCTATACTTTGAGAAGTACCATTGGGGAAGATAAGCTAAGTCTGTAATTAGCACTAATAACGCAAATTTGAAGGCCTGCTTATAAAATTTGATGTCAAAATATTGGAGTCTGATCAGAGTATCTGACGCGTTGTACCATCAATAGTGAGCTTGCTTGCTAAAATTTGGGGATTTTACGCAATCTAGCTTGTTTGCTATGCAAACAAACGTCTAACAAAGCAACAAATTATTTGCCGAAAACTCAAATAAACAATTAGCCCTATTCGCTTATCGCAATTCAAAAATCAGCCAATCAATCTCCGACCTAAATTCGAAATGAAAATCTTACTTAGCAACCGGTTTAACAGGACGTTCCGGTTGATAGTGTTTTTTCTATTGGGATTTGGCCTAGTTGTCCTTTCCTTAGTCGGTATTCCAGAATTATTGCTGGCCGCGTTCGAAGATCCAAAAGCAGCTTTTAATATTGGTTTGCCTGCAATTTTGATGGGCTTATTGGCAATTCTGTATTTCGGTTCGCCCACTAATAACCGTAAACCCTTAGTCCCCGAAAAGATCGAGACACTACCAGCAGCACCCACCGAATTACCGACGCCAGTCCAATCCATAGACAAAGCAAATGTCATCATCTTGCGAATAGGTCCGCATGGTCACATCAATGGCATTAACAAATTCACCGAAGATTTTTTGGGATTTTCCAGTCAGTCTATAGTTGGGCATAAATTGATCGGCACATTGGTCCCGGAAGTCGAAAGCACCGGACGAAATCTTAGCGAATTTTTTCGCCGACTACGGCTTCATCCTCGAAAATACCCGCATCACGACTGTGAACTGATTACCGGTGATGGGTCCAAAGTCTGGGTGTGTTGGGTTAACCAGCCTATCTTCAATGAAAACAATGAACTAGTAGAGATACTGTTGATAGGTCATGATATTACCGAAAGAAAGTCCAAAGAGCGCAAATTACTCCTTACGGCGTCAGTATTCGATTACAGTATCGAAGGGATTTTGATTACGGATCCTACTGGTCGCATATTACGGGTAAACAAAGCTTTTACAAAAATCACCGGTTTCTCCGCGAACAGTGTTGCTGGAAAAACATTGGCTATATTTAGCTCCGGGCGCCACAACCAAAAGTATTTTGATCAGCTATGGGCAACGCTTACAACTAATGGTTTATGGCAGGGCGAGATTTGGAATAGACGAATAACAGGAGAAATGTTTCCGGCATGGCTAAATCTTAGCGTTGTTAAAAATAAAACCGGGGCTACGACTCATTGCATTGGACTCCTGACCGATATAACGGATAAAAAACTATTCGAGCAACGAATACAACAACTCGCATTTTTCGATGAACTTACGCAATTACCCAACCGAGTTTTATTTCTAGATCGTCTGTCCCAAATTGTAGTCAAAGCTAATCGAGAAAAGATGTTGATTCCGCTTTTGTATATCAACCTTAATCGGTTTAAGGCGATCAACGATTCGTTAGGGCACGAGCAAGGTGATTTATTGCTCAAATTGGTTGCTGAACGCTTGAAGCACTGCGTACGGGAATCAGACACCATCGGGCGTTTTGGTGGCGATGAATTTACCATTATTGTGGAGCCGGTAAACAACCAGGATGAACTGGTCCGCATCGGTGCTCGAATCGCAAAAAGTATCGTTGAAACCATGTTGCGGCCCTACGATTTAAACGGCTATGAAGCCTTTATCTCGGCAAATATCGGCATCGTTTCATTTCCGCAAGATGGTAGAAATCCAAACGAACTGATGAAAAATGCCGATACAGCGGTAACTCATGCCAAACGGCAAGGACCAAACCAATACTTGTTCTACGAATCGAACATGAATGCCACAGCCATGAAGCGCATGCAAATGGCGACAGATATGCACAAAGCCTTGGAAAAAGGCGAATTCGAACTGCACTATCAACCCACGTTGGACATCGAAAGCGGTCGTATTAATGGAGCCGAAGCGCTAATACGCTGGCACCATTCGAGTATGGGTACAATTTACCCTTTAGAATTCATACCGCTGGCTGAAGAAACCGGCTTGATTATACCCCTAAGCGAATGGATATTTGCCGAAGCCATTCGACAGGCCAAGGAATGGCATGATGCTGGTATTCAGCCGTTTCGGATCGCCATCAACATGTCGGCTCACAACTTACGATCCAAGGAATTACTCCACTTCATCTCACGAATGCTAGAGGAGATAGACATTTCCGCTGATTCCGTAGCGCTTGAACTTACCGAGAGTATTTTCATGACGGATGTCACCGGAATTAAGTCAGTGTTGACCCAACTGGACGATATCGGAATCCAATTATTGATAGACGATTTTGGTACCGGATATTCTTCCTTATCTCGCCTCAAGGAATTGCCCGCGCATACGCTTAAAATCGACCGTTCATTCGTACACGATGTTCCCGATAATATAGATAATAAAAGTCTGGTGACCGCGATGATAGCAATGGCACACAGCCTAAACATGAAAGTTATCGCCGAGGGTATAGAAACAGAACAGCAACTGGATTTCTTAATGGGCCAAGGCTGCGACGAGGTTCAAGGTTATCTGATCAGCCGCCCTATTCCCGCAGAACAATTTAGAAAAATGATCGTTGGGGCAAATCGCACATTTCAGCCACACGTAGTAGATTGAATGCTGCTCGCTATACGGCCAACCAGTCTGCTGCCAAATAATACTGGCCATAAAATCTGAAATTTTAGCAGTCATTCAGCAGGTTCCTGCAAAACTGCTTTGTACACACTATCCACCCAAGTTTTTCAAGCCGTAGCGCCCTCTTTCGAAACGGTAGCGAACAACTTCTATTACTTTTATCAGATCAATACATTGGTGATTCCCGACCATTCAACCGGTTAAAATATTACTCCGTTATTGATAATTTCAATTCCTTCAATTATCTATTTACGGGTTACAATAACATTCCCAAAAAACGGCGCATACTCACCGAACTAGTATCGCCGATAACAAGACCAAAAACATCGCTATCAATCACAATATTTTGCACCTAAAGATGCCCGAAAAGCGTAAATACAGCTATCTAGAAATTCGCCATGATGCGATCGGACTCTTAGAAATCTCAAACCAGTACACTATGGCCTTCGACACTGAGCGATTCACAAGAACCGTAGCAATATTGCAAGGACAACATAATGATGCATGCGCTGCGCGAATTCCTGCTGACAACGTGATTTTCCTGGACATTCCATCGCTAAGAGGCCTAAATTTAAAAGCGGTCTTTCGATTATTCAGTCTATGCAAACAATATCGTGTCAGCCACCTGCTCGCACATCGATACAAACCTGCTTTCATCGCGGGACTGGTCGCTTTGTTGTATAAACCGAACGCGGTTTTTGCGGTATTACACGGCAATCGCCAATTCGATCGACCAGGTCGCAAATTAGCAGCAAGGCTGATTTTCTGGACGTCTAATTTTAAGCTGATAGGTGTATCTCAAACAACCCGTGCGGATATCACGCGACGATTGCCTGGTAAATCTCCAAAAGACATTATCGCCATACCCAATTGCATTGATGTCGCGAAAACTCAAGAGCAACTTCTCGATCGGCAGGACGCTCAAAAACAACTGAATATCCAGAACGACCGATTCGTATTTGGCCATATCGGTCGTCTATCCCCAGCCAAAGATCAACTGACTCTATTGCGCGGGTTTAAAGCGGCGAAAAATCAAATGCCTGATAGTACATTAATCATAGTAGGCGGAGGCCGGTTGGAAACAACACTTAAAGACGAAGCGAAAAGACTACAAATTGACACCGATGTTATTTTTACCGGACCTATAAACAATGCCTGGCGATTAATGAAAGGATTTGATTGTTTTGTCGCGACGTCTGTGACAGAAGGTTTTGGCCTAGTCATTGTCGAATCGATGGTAGCGAAAATCCCATTGATCGCCACCGACATTGGAAGCTTCAACGAAATAGCCGGTCAAGCTGTTGACTTGGTGCCCTGCGGAGACCATATACAGGTCGGCAACCGCATGGTTGAGTTATACAACATGCCGAAATCAGACCGGGTAGCACTCGGAAATTTACTATTCCAGCGAGTACAGCAAGAATTTTCTGTCCCAAGATTCCGCCAACGGATACAAAAACTATACAATTCGACCCTATGACTGTTGCCAATTGTATTCCGCTGTCTGCGGCGAAAAAAATCTTGTTATTGGGCGCCGGGCGCGTTGGGGATATGTTATTCGCGACACCGGCAATCAAAATGTTACGCGACATAAAACCAGAAGCACGAATTGATATTATCGTGTTTTCACTGCTTTCGCAGGACGTTATGGCGTACAACCCTGCAATAGACAATATTTACGTATCGCCCAATCGCTGGAAAATAAAACGCCTTGCTGAAAATTACGATATCGCCGTAGCCGTGCACGAAAGCCGTGAAATTCAGCAAATAGCTCGATATTTTCGCAACACACAACTCTATAATCGGGACACCATGGGCGCTCCCATGCATATGAAAATGTTCCCGGTAAATTTTCTACGTCAACTATTGGAAAATCCGAAATTAGCCTATCCCGAATCTTACCTTATATTTCCGCAACCAGAGCACTATTCCCACATGCAAGATTTACTCGTCGGTCTGGGAGCAAAACTCGGCCAGGACATTCTGATTTGCTGCCACATGGGGTGTAAGCGCGTCGCACAGCGAGGGTCTCGCTGGTTCAAAGGAAAAAATATTGCTGGAGACACAAAATGCTGGGAATTTGGAAACTACGCACAACTGGCACAGCGGTTGGCGGAACAGCGACCGGATATTAAACTGGTATTGACCGGCACCCGCGGCGAGCAACGCATCGCCAAGGAATACTTGTCGGGACTACCCAATATAATCGATATCATCGGTCAAACTTCCGTGTTGAACCTCGCTGCGTTGATGGAAATATGCCAAATGTTTTTATCCGCGAATACCGGCCCACTGCATATTGCCTGCGCCACCGAAATTCCATTGGTAACGCTTATCGGCAAGCATGATCCGGAAGTGTACGGTCCGTCCCCGCAAGCGCCTCATCGCGTTGTGCTTAGAAAATCAAATTCGGTCGATGATATTTCAGTGGATGAAGTATATTCGGCACTGATGGCAAATTTGCCAATATCGAGCCATTTAGTTACCGACTCATTTAATACTTGAGTGCCGTCCAATCACAAGAGTTACAGCGTTTTTACATACTCTATAATCGCACTGCATTCTTCAGAGCTAAACTTGGGCCCAATTACACCCTTCTTCTGCTTCGAATAATGCTTGTCCGGATCATATTCAGAACTAAAATTATGCCCGCTATTGCTATTTGCCATTAGCGTTGTGTCGAGAATAAAATAACCTTGCTCAGTATAAAGCCGGTTATTGTCCAGATATTTCTGCGCTTTGGTATCGAATTTATCAGGCTGCTTCAAACCTACATCCTTGGCGTCAAATTCAAGATGACCCAATTGCACAAACCGGGGTCTTTCTTCCTCGGTTCGGCATAGCAAGTCTTTGATGGTTGGGACGGAACCATTATGCAAAAAGGGTGCTGTAGCCCAGACGCCATTTAATGGCCTCGCTTTATAACCTTTGCCCGCCTGTAAGCAGTTCGGTCGTTCACCCAAAAAACCATCTTTCAGTTCATCGTCATCAATACCATTTTCTTCAAACCAAGCATCTATGGTTTGTTGTACGAGGGCACCTAACGCGTAAGCAAAGCTAATATCTCCGCCATCCTTAACCTCAATATCGTCCACCAAATACACCGGCCCATCTTGGTTAAACAGTTCATTTCTGTAGATTTGATTTGCGTCCCGACCACATATCTTCTTATCGATGCCCAATCCATTTTTAATCTGAGCTATAGGCCCTTGTGTATCACCCGCCGTATTAACCGTCCGTGTAGTTAATACATTGCCCTGAGCTGGGTCCGTACCGATCTGTTTTTCTGGAATGATTTTCAGCTTCAACACACTGCCCTTGGTTTGTTTGGGCTCGCCATTTTGCAGGTATTCTATAGGCCCTATGTATTCCGCCAAAGCTGGATCACCGACTACCGGTAAATGACATCCTTGGCAACGATCTTTATATAGAGCCTTACCTTGAATATATTTCGGATTATTTCTATCTATCTCGGTCAAAAACCAGTTCGGTGCGGTTAACCCCTGGTTGAATTGCTGACCCTTCAAAAAATCTTCCAGCCATACCAGATTCGCCATTGGTATCGATGAATCATATCGATTTGCGTTTTTGGGTGACGTCATACTAACGTGCGCGTTGACCCCCATCGCTTCACCGGCATTGCGAACCAAAGGTCTCATAATAGAACCATCGTATTGCACCCATTCAAACCAGGGTGAGGTCCAGATATGCGGATAATTTACCGGCGCGTTTATGGGTTGGTAATTTTCCCGGATACCTACATTTTTAGAAAATACTTGATTGCCTATTCGATTTAATGCATCAAGACGGCTAAAACCTTCTTGTACCTCGACAATATCGGCCGTTTTCTGCGCGGCTTCGACAACATTGGCTAAACTCGCAGCCAATGCCACTTTTCCGCCAGCACTATATTGAGAACCCAACACCTTTCTCGCGAATCGATCAAATCGGTTATCAAAAAATGGAATCTTGCTAGAAATTGCAGTTTGGCCTAATGTGGCGCCAATAGCTGCGGTAAGCAATCCCAAATCCGTAGTCGCCGGGCCACCTTCGATAACATACTCTTTGGCTGAATCTCCATCTCCATAAATGAAATGGCTGGTATGGCAAGCCGCACAACTAAAACCAATGCCCTCCGTATTCGTTGGATAACCCGCTATGTTCAGCGAGCCCGTTTTTGCAAAACCAACTGGTAATCCATCTGGATTATGAACCGGATCCGCGGGACTACGAATAAAACCAAAACGTAATAGATAGTGATTATCGCTAAACGCTTCATTCTCAGACGAGAACAAGCTACTAGAGATAAACGACCAGATCGATGAATCTGGCTGCTCCAAATGAATAAACCATTCATAGGGGATCGGTAATGTCGACGTACCTTGAGAAATGTGATGGTATTTTTGGGTGTCGTAGCTTACTTTCGCGTGGCTGCCCCCCCAATTCTGATCGGGCCAATATTGCTCTATCCACTGACCTTTGCTATTAACAACCTGTAATTCGGGCAAATTGGGAGGTGTTAAAGCTTCACCAATACTTTTTAATTTGCTGCTGGAAAACACCGACAGCAATCCAATGATCAAAATAATCCAAAACCAACGACCTTTATTGCGTCCGAAATTGCGCTTCTTGTAGCGCCCGCTATAAACAAATTCGCGTATTCTGGATTGAATACCAGTACTCATAAGTCTAACCCCCAATAAAACCCGTGGTCGGTGTTTGATTAAAAATTTTGATAGCTGTATTGATGACTAAAACTAGATTCGAATAGGTAGCCGAATTCACTCAAGCCGTGACTCCGTTCGGGATATGCTCTGGATCCATAAATGGATACCGCATAGCGGTGTCCTTGTATTTTTCGCTGTGCGCAGCCGAAAGCTTGTTAAGCTTTTGCTGATAATTTTCGATCACCGCAACGGCCGACTCGTCGAATAATTTCAGCTCGTATTCGCCGATGCGATTCACTTTAAAATCCACCACGTAATAAATCATCGCCTGCTGGAAGGCCATATTAAAGCGCGGAAAAAATTCCAATAGCGTTTTGTCGGTCACATCTTGTCCGGGTAACGGTAGCGGCTGCTGATACAACGACAGCGGCATGTTCGGCACGAACTGCGCATAGGTATGCTGTGGATAGTGGATCGCCGAATGATGCGCCGTGGCGGTAAATATAATCTGCCCAATGGTCTCGGCCACTTCCGAAACGGTTTGAAACTGCTCTGGAAAGTCATTCAAGCCGCACATACCTTGCTCTCGGCTGCCAGTCAGTTCGTGCGCCCAGGCTTGCAGTTCGTGGTCGTCAATCACGTCTTGATCGTCCTTGTAGTAGACGTCGACGTATTCCCGGGTAAATTCTTGTATCGTGTTCCACAAAGGCCATCCGTCATCCCGGTACGGATAATTCAGCTTCGAATTTTCCACGTGACGCCGTTTCAAATCATTCGGAAACGCGCGCTCGCGAAACTTGAAGTTGGCCATCCCCTGCCCCATGAACTTAACCAGCCCCGGATTATCTGGTGGAAACATTTTTCCGTAGCTCGGTACGGTTCCGTCCTTGTCGGGCTCGTATAGCGGGTGCACATTGATGTTTAACGTGTATTGCAAATGTGGATCCAACAGCGCCAATAATGGGTGATACATACCCAATTGCCGGTACGAGACCATGATGATCGATTCCATAACATAATGGATATCCACAGCGTGCGTGATCAGATCGTGAACCGTGCCATCGGCGGCTTGAATACAGCTCCGCGCCAACTTCCACTGTTGTTTATCCGGAGGCGTAATGATTGGATTTTCCGAGCTGGTTGGTTGAGTGACGTCCAATTGGATCGCGACCGGCTTCAGGTTGCCGTCATCTTGTAGCATTAGCAACGCAATCGGTGCGGTCAGATATTTTTGCGATCCGTCAACCTCGCCCAAACTTTCAGTCAACGGCTTCACAGATTCATAATTGACCATATAAAGCCGGTCGCCGCTCAAAGCCTGTGTATATTCTTCCGGGGAAATCGAAAGTCCCTCGGGATTAACCTTAAAATTTTTGGGTAACGGATTTTGCGCGTTAACGCCTTGCAGCATCACCGGATTCGCACCAGCCACGCATTGGCGGCCGAAATACAGGTCACCCCAAAAATCTTTGCGAAACTCCGGATCCGGAAACCGAGAATGCGGGAAAAAAATATAGTCATCAAAACTTTCAAACGGTTTGCCCAACCAGCGATGCTTAATAGTTTTCCACAACAATGATGGCAAACTTGGGATCAACCCGGCTATATTGCGAAACAATTGATACTTGTAATACCAACCCGGTTTCTCACAGTCGGGTAATTGATTGATGGTTGCAATATAGCCATCGTAAGTCAGGCTATACGCATATTTCTCTCGCATCTCCTGTAGATGATTTTTGCGTCCAGATGGATCCGTGTCGTGTTGCGGCAGCAACAATGCGGTGGGCATAGCAACTCCTTCTTTGTCGAGTCCAGTTTCGTGCCAGATTGGAAATTCTTTTTACATACTTGAAGTTAGACGCAAGCCCAGATTTAAGCAAATCGATTAATTCGATACTTCCTTAGATCCAAGCCAACAACTTTTTAGGACCATAGAACCGCAAATAATTCGAACCTATTGATGAAAGCAGAAAAAATCTCCTGATCGCGGTATGCGGTTAAAATCTACAAATCCTCAAAATCATCTACGCAACGCATGTGCTTCTGCCGTGCATAATAATGATTCGATAATTCCATTGCCTCCCCGCAAATGGAAGCCACTTTGATTACAACGTTTAGAAAAACATTCATCAACGGAGCTCATTTTTTAATTGGAATACACCGGCGTAATCTCAATAATTGCATGCAACTAATTCTCTGGTTAAATCCCTATTGATCTGCAGAATAATACAGACCCTCATCGACATTAATTACCACTGATTTGGTCCAATCCACAGCAACGTCTCGTACCCGTATCGAATAAGTTACAATGTGACATTTAGCAAACTAAACGAGCAGACCTTGATCACTTTTTTTACAGAATACGGAATGTTTTTAGCGAAGTTGGTGACCGTCATTGCAATAATATTGCTATCGGTCTGGATATTGGTCCGTATAGTCACACGCTCGAAAACATTTGATCATGAGCATCTTAAAGTGAAGAAGCTCAATGACAAATACCAGAAGATGAATCTGGCGTTGAAATCAGCAGCGCTACCAAGGAAGATCTTTAAAAAAGAACTCGCTGCGCTGAAAATAAAGAAACGGCACGAACAAAAGAGCCCAATCGACTCAGATAAAAAACGCATATTCGTTATCGAATTCGTCGGTGATATCAGGGCTAGAGAGAGCGCATCTCTGCGGGAAATTGTCACTGCAATTCTAACAATCGCAGAATCCAGGGATGAAGTGGTTTTGGTTCTGGAAAGCGCCGGTGGTGCTGTTCATGGATACGGCTTCGCAGCCTCTCAACTACTTCGGATTCGCAAGAAAGGAATCAAATTGACCGTTGCAGTGGATAAAATCGCTGCAAGCGGCGGCTATATGATGGCCTGTGTAGCAGATCGAATCATTGCTGCACCCTTTGCCATTATAGGATCAATTGGTGTGATCGGACAAATGCCAAATTTCAACCGTCTTCTAAAGAATCTTGATATCGACTATGAACAAGTCACTGCGGGGGAATACAAGCGGACCTTGTCAATTTTTGGCGAGAATACTGACACGGGACGACGTAAGGCCCAAGAGGATATCAACGAGACCCATCAACTGTTTAAGGACTTTGTGATCGCTAATCGTTCACAGATAGATATCGAGAAGATCGCAACCGGAGAACATTGGTACGGAACCCGTGCGTTGGAACTGAAATTGGTTGATGAATTATGCACCAGTGATGATTATCTTGTTCAATCAGCGGGAAGTGCGGATTTATTTTTGATAAATTACGTACGGCGTAAGCCATTTACCGAAAGATTATTTTCTAGTTTTACATCGACAATTATCCGTCTCATTCAGTAGAAAGGGCGCATAGATTACGAATCTTCCAGTTGAAAAAGTTTAGTATATTTCGGTACCACGCGGACTCGTATCGAAATTTTCAGGTGGCATGATTTATGTCACACGTGGGCAAGCTGGCACATTCAAAACGGAACACCAGTGCACGTACTTCAAAATTTAGGTGGCTGGGCAGATGGTGATGCGCTATGCACGTTTGTCGTCGGGACATCTGACTGAATATGCGGAAAAAATCAAATTTCCCGTGACAAATTTACTACATTTTTCGAAAAGAACGTGATGAGGTTGCGTAAGTCATTAAATTTGGTGGGCCGTGAGCGATTCGAACGCTCGACCATCGCATTAAAAGTCTTATGCTCTTATCACACCTATATATAATTCAATAGCTTGCAGCGTTCGCCACATCAAACCCTACTTTAATATTACTACACCCTACCCTACTTACACTTAAACTTGGTGACATTTTTACTACATCGGAGCGTAGAACCTTCCTTGACAAATTGTGTCATATATGACGCGGTTTATTATGACCTGAATCCGTGACTTTGCCCAACTCGAAAGAAAATATGTCGGCAAGGCGGCGTGGAGTATCCAATAGTGGTATTTAAATGGGTATTCAAGCGAGTAACTTGCGGTTTTATTGGAGAGACGGAGATACTCTGGTAGTTTTTCACCGATTGAGCGATCTGCAGGCGAGCGAATTCCTGCGCGGGCCAATGGGACACGCATCTGTGGTCTGCTAGAAGTGGAATTTAGGGTTAGCCGT
>Ga0114933_10000434_pt1 | contig 51031 bp, 55 predicted proteins | sample 4SBtaG_FD_89691 | JGI IMG/M metagenome (GOLD analysis project Ga0114933, IMG submission 89691) | Deep subsurface microbial communities from Kolumbo volcano to uncover new lineages of life (NeLLi) - 4SBTROV12_W25 metaG | ecosystem: Environmental > Aquatic > Marine > Volcanic | place: Kolumbo... | reverse complement strand
CAGGAGCTTCAGTTGTTTCTTCAGCAGCAGGAGCTTCAGTTGTCTCTGCGGCAGCAGGAGCTTCAGTTGTCTCTGCGGCAGCAGGAGCTTCAGTTGTCTCTGCGGCAGCAGGAGCTTCAGTTGCTGACCTAGAATCTCTGTTGCTTCCATACGCAGGACGCTGTCCCTGGTAGCCAGGCCTCCTACCCAAAGGGGCATCTGCAGATCCAGGATTTGCAGCATCTAAGGGAACTTTAGCTTCTTCGTCGCTGATAGACACGATTAAAGATCTGAGCACCCTATCGTCTAACCTGAGATGACTCTCAAGTTCTTTGTTGAATGGTGCCTCAGTTTCAAAACGAGATAAATGGTAAGACCCTTCAAGGTATTTTTGCTGGCCTTTTTGTATTGGATATGCAAGCCTGCGTGTCCCCCAAGAATGTTCTGACACTACATTGCCTTGATGTCCAGATATAAATGTTTTCACTGAATCCCATACTTCAGTATCTTCTGTTTGATTGAGCATTGGGCTCAAAATCACTACTAATTCGTATTGACGCAAATTTACTCCTACATATAAAAACGAGAATGCACGCAATTATACCAAAGGATAAGTTGGGACTCAACTAAAAAATTAATCTATCCCAGGTACTGGGTGGCTGCTTGCTAAATTCTTGACTTGATCTGCTAATTGGCCTAGCAGTGATGTATCAGTGTGATTACTCAACGCACTAATAATGATTTCAGAAACTTCTATAACTTCAGGTTCAGTGAAACCACGACTTGTTATGGCGGCTGTACCTACTCGAAGTCCACTGGTTACTCTTGCAGGCTTTGGATCCCAAGGTATTGAGTTTTTGTTCACTATGACTCCAATATCTTGCAGGGTTCGTTCTGCGTCTTGGCCTGTCAATCCTAAAGGTGTGACGTCAGCTAGAATAAGATGGTTGTCGGTACCTCCAGAAATCAATCGCATTCCTGATTCTGCTAGTTGTTTTGCCATCAGATCTGCATTTCTCACCACTTGGTGGGCATAATTTGAGAATTCCGGAGTTAAAGCCTCTCCAAAACATACCGCTTTCGCTGCAATGACATGCATGAAGGGTCCTCCTTGAGAATAAGGAAACACCCCATAATCTACTTTTTTGGCTAAATCTTCTGTAGTTAGTATGATACCGCCTCTTGGCCCTCGGAGAGTTTTTTGAGTTGTAGAAGTTATGATGTCAGCAAATCCAGCAGGTGAGGGGTGTGCGCCTCCAGCTATCAAGCCGGAAATATGAGCCATATCTACCATAAGAAGGGCACCCACATTATCAGCGATCGTCTTTAATTTTTGAAAATCTAGTACTCTTGGGTATGCACTGCATCCTGCAACTATTAGTTTAGGAGAATGTTCTTTTGCAAGAGATTCAATCTCGTTATAGTCGATGGTTTCACTATCTTTGGTTACGCCATAAGGTATGAAATTGTAAAGATTTCCTGAGAAACTTACTTTGGCACCATGGGTTAGATGGCCTCCTTGGTCTAATCTCATTCCAAGAACAGTATCCCCTGGTTCTAAGACAGCAAAGTATGCTGCCATGTTAGCCTGTGCTCCACTATGGGGTTGTACGTTTGCGTGAGGCATTTCAAATAGCTCTTTTGCTCGCTCGATAGCTATAGATTCAGCCACATCCACATATTCGCACCCAGCGTAATACCGTCTTCCAGGATATCCTTCTGCGTATTTGTTACCCATTAAACTCGATTGTGCTTCGATGACGTTTTTACTTGCATAATTTTCCGAAGCTATCAACACTATATTATTAGTTTGCCTATTAATTTCATTTTGCATGGCTTCATATATAGTTGGGTCAGCGGTCTGTAAATTGGACATAATGTTTCTGTTCCTTTTTGGATTTGTTTATCGATCTAATGAATCTATTTGTTCGTCGAGTTTTTTTACACTTTCATAGTCTTCTTCGGCTATTTTGTAACATCTATCAAGATACAAACTGGCAATGATTAGTCCGTTTGGTTTCATGTTGGTAGCGGCTCTTATCAACTCACTAATCTTGAAGTTGGATGGGAGATACTTGGATATTGATTGTAATTCAGCAGTAGTTTCTTCTGCCATTATGGTGTCGTCACTGTCTTGGGAAAACTTGAGTTTGCTTAGGAGTTTTGTAACTTCCGAAAGTTTATCTTTTTCTGTCATTAAATCGAACAACACAGTATTAACGTCAAATGAGGTGTCTTGAGTGGGTTCAAGATCATTCTGGGTATCTATAGAGATAGTATCTGATTCTGATATCTCTTTGTCAGAATATGCAGAAGAGTATTCTTGGACAGTATTATTGGCTAATTCCATGAGCCGTGTGACATCGTAAGAGAAGATGCTTCCTCCATTTATGAGGTCGTCAGATCTCATGTTCGCCAATTCACGAAGTTGTTGAAGGGAGTAGTTATCTTCAGGAGCCGGGGGCATAGAAAAGGCTGTGAAGTTGTCAGATGGGATGTCTCCAAGAGTTGATGCGAGGAACGGAGGTACATACTTAGACAGATCAGATTTTAGTGGAAGGATGACGATATATGATGAGTATACTTTCTCTGGCTCGGTAGAGACCGTAAAGTATACTAGTGCATGCCCTTTTGGATTATTGGAGTCGCCAAGGTCAAAAATCATATATATCTACCACCACGTATATAAATTATAGAAGATTTGCTTCGATAGGGCTACATGCAGTGTGCTTTAAGTCTAAATGTTTATAGGATCGTATATTTAACAAGAAAACTAAAATCATGTATTATGTAGTCTATTCAAGTAATCACCGTTTACTGGAGGTTTTATGTCCGAAGAAAGTTTAAAAGATTTCGTTTATGACAATGTTGTAATAGGCGAAACTTTAGGCACCTATTCTTACGTCCTTACTGAGGAAATGTTAGATACTTTTCGAAAGGCGGTCGAGGATCCGGAAGCTAGATTCCCGACTTTAGGAGTTAAGCATGATGCTACTGCATTTGCAATGGTATATGACGACAAAGTAGGTACCGTAAATGCAGGTAATGAAGTGGAATTTTTTAACCCTCCGATACCAGGCAAAAAGATTATTGTTACAGGAAAAATCCAAGATAAATACACCAAAAGAGATAATCCGTATATTGTGATTGAAGCTACTGCAGAAGATGAAGATGGTAGATTGATTGAAAAATTAAGGACATATCAAATTAAAAAACCGGAGGTTTTAGGTAAGAAATGGCAGAAATAAAAATTGATGATGTGTTACCAAGCGTAAGCAAAACAATAACACAAGAAAAAATAGAACTGTTCGAGGATTGCGGAATACTAGATCGACAGAACATACATAACAATCCAGAGATTGCCCGAGAACGGCTTAAATTTGATCATCCAATTGCATCAGGAAGAATGTCAGTGACCTACGCTGCTGAAATAATTCGGAAGTTTGTAGGTGAGGACGCTTTTCATCATTCCGGTACGGTAAATCTAAAATATCTTAAGCCTTTGATACAAGGTGACACTGTTAATGTAAGTGGCACAGTTGTGGCAACAGAAGAAATTGATACCGGTTTATTAGTTACAATAAATATACAATGCGAAAATCAAAATGGAGAAAAAACCGCAATAGGTCAAGGCACTGCGGTTGTGAAATAAGGAGGAATTATGGCTAGCGCCGAATTTGGTAAAGTAGAATTAGAAATCGTTTACTGTGTCCCTTGAGGGTATCACGCTTTAGCCACGTGGTTGGCTACAGAGATATGGAGATCACAAGATATAGGTGATGTAGCGGTTAAATTAACTCCAGCTGGTGGAGGACGTCTAGAAATGTACTTGGATGGCGATAAAATATTTGACCGAAAAGATGAGGATGGGGTGTATCCAAATTTAACCAAAGTAAATGAACTTAAAATGGTGGTTGCCGACAGAATCTTTGAAATTGATGAATCGGTTGCTAACTCCGTGTAAAAGGGGATTTTGTGAACTCTGAACATTATGAAATAGTAACCCAAGGGGCGCAGTCTCTTAATGAATGGCGAGAGATAGTTTTAAATCAGCATGTTCAATTAGATCTAAGTGATTGTGATTTAACTGGATTTGACCTAGCTGGTGCTAAGCTAGGGAATGCTTTACTAACGAACTCTAATTTGAAAGATACTAAACTTTCATATGCGAATTTAGCTAATGCGGATTTGAGTGGGGCTAATTTGGAGAATTGTGATTTGGGAAGAGCATCCTTAGAAAGTTGTAGTTTGTCAGGAGCGAATTTGTATAATGCGAACCTGTTCTGGGCGGATGTTAAGAACTCAAATGTTTCTAATTGCAATTTGAGAAATTCTAGATTGATGAGGACTTGCTTTGTAGCGTCAAATCTGACTGGATCTGATTGCAGTCAGTCAACTATGATAGAAGTAGATTTTCGGAATGCGGATTTAAGGAATGCAAATTTTCGGAACTCCAATATGAATGGAGCGGACATGAGTAGATCCGTTATGGAAGGAGCGGACTTTCAATATGCCATGATAAGAGATTCACATTGGATAATGGCTGATATGCGTGGAGCCAATTATAGTAATGCGAGTTTATATAGAGTGGATATGACAATGGCCAAATATGATGAATCAACATTGTTCCCTCCTGGATTCGATCCAGAATACTCTCCGCAAGATAATGATTATTAGATTAGTATAGTCTGTTGAATAGAAGGTAGTGTGGAAACTAAAATTGTAAAATCTAATAGGGTTGGATCTGGTTGTACTTTGACCTCGCTGAGTATAGCTAAGCGATACATCAATGAAGGTAAGTCAGTTCTTTACGTTTCATCTGATGAGGAAGATATACAATTCATCAATTCTATAATCACAGACCAGCTTTTTGATACATGTCTTCAATCAAATTGTGATTATGAAGACTTGATGAAGTCAGAGACAGATTTATTGATAATGGATCAAGGGATTAATGCTGATATATCTGATCAACTAGTAAATTTGGTGAATGAGACTATCTATGTTTATGACTGTTCATTGGGCAGTGAGATTGATATAGATAACATAGATATCGAGAATAACTTTAAAATATTGTTTAATAAAATTCCTGAATATAGATATTCTGATATTGAAAGATGGATTGATTCTTTGCCTGATAAATCTGTAAGCATTATGGGGACTATCCGAGAGGATAGGTATTTGAACGGACTCTCCTTCAATGAAATCATCGATGCTCTTCAAGGCCGTGTGATTGATAAATCCGTTGAAGATACTCCTTACGTAGAAAGATTTTTGATCGGTGGGAATATAATGGATTCAGGGGATGGCTATTTTGGTAGGTATCAACATCAAGCAGTGGTTACTAGAGGTGGGAGACCAGATATCCAGATGTCTAGTATTATGAATGGGACTAAATGTTTAATTCTTACAGGTGAAGTGGAACCCACAGAATACATAATATCTGAGGCAAGGAAGCATAGTGTGCCTATGATATCAGTAGAAAGTTCTACGGAAAGTGCTATAGGTCTATTATCTCAGGCTTTTGGTAATAAACCGGCGTGTTTAGAAAGAATTGATAGGTTCTTGGAATTGCTGAATCAAAATTAGGGACTATAGTTCAGTATTCAAGAAATTCAAGATCTCATATGCAATACATGTCAGACCGGTTGCCATATAAGGAGCATCGCACATTCCTCTTTGATGTCCGAGTTCTGAGTTGGCAAGTACAGATACAGATATGTCCATCTTAGGTGAATACATTAATACAGAGCTATATCCACCGCCACCACCAGGATGACCGTAGGTCATTAGACTTGTGCCATCCGACATAGGATGGTATCGCCTAGCGATATGATAACCATAATTTTGAGTGACTCCACCTAATATTATATCCTCGGCTACGATTGAATCTATTAGTGATTTTCTGGAAGCATCTGATAGAGCATCTCCGTGTTGGCTATATAACTCATAACCCCAAATAGCCATATTTTCAGCAGTTGAAAATCCTCCAGCACCAGCCCAAGCTAATCTGCCATCTTGTTCGTAATAGTCGATTTGGTACCAATCTGGCGCACCTATCGGCTTCATTTTGGTTAAGTCTCCAAATCCACCAAGTCCACCATACATAGAGTAATGAGCGTGAGGTGATGCCATATTGGGTGGGATACTGGTAGCAGGTCTAAACCCGATCTGTAATGATAGTGGAGAAAATAATTTCTCTTGATAGAGTTTTGCTAGTTGGGTTTGTGATTGGTACTGAGCAATTAAGCCTAGCAAAACTGAGCTATTGTTTGAATATTCATATCCTCCAGGGTTTGATCCTGGCTTGGTAGTCAAAGCTAGGTAATCTGTCGGATGCCAATCGGGTTTAGTAACGACATAATTAAGATATTTAGAATTGGTGTCTTTATCCCCGTGTCCTCCTCTCATTAGGAGTAATTCTTCTACGGTGCTGTCAGGGAACAATTTGGGATTAAGTTTTTGGTATAGTGAATGTCCTTTGAGAAGATCAGAGATTTTATCATCCATACCATAAAGGCCATCTTCGACCTGATCGAGTATTAAGGCACTCAAAAAAGTTTTTGAAGTGCTCATTATTCCAATGGGGATATCGGTTTTAAGGATTACCCCTTCTTTTGAATTACCACGGGTAGCGGACCACAAGTTGGCATTTGAAACCACGGATACAGAAACACCCATTTTGGTTGATAGCGGATCAAAGTTGCTCTCTAATATTTGAGACAGTTTGGCATCTATATTTTTATTGAAAGAGTTGTAGCCGGTCTTATCGGTGAATTTCGGAGAGTCAATTTTTTCATATGGCACGTATTTCAGTCGTGGTTGGGAAGAGACTGTTGGAGCTTTGGTAATAACTTGTTCGGGCTTGCTATTTGATTTAGTTTTATTTAATGGTTCTGTAGGCACTAAGGTAGGAAGATCATTAGTTATTGTCGTGCTGGAAGTTCCTGATGATTTGGAAACTTTTTGGGTTGGCTTTTCAATTATAGTTTTATCAGTTTGTTGGTCTGATTTGATTACTGAGCTGGGTATAGGATCGCTGGCAGAGGTAGTATCTACCCCTGAGGTATTCTGACATCCTATAAAAAAGACTGATAAAACTAGTGTAAAGCCAAGGAAGTTGCGCATTATTATTCCATACTGAATCTTTCTGATTCAGGGTTCCGAGACCATAATGACTCAGCTCCTTCCATGGCTATCTTACGTGCTTCGCTCGCTCTCCAGTCATCATAAATATCATTGCTATCCCAGGTGACGAGTGTGGTTATCTGAGAAGGGTCCGATAGTCCAATCATTGTTTGTCGGGCACCAAAACCAGGTGCTTTACTTTGAGCCACTCCATTTCGATCTAACAAAGCTTTTGCTTCTTCAATTTTATCTGGTTTGGCCCAGTGGTGGGTTAAAACTCCAATCATACATCCTCACTAATCTTTGTCTCTTGCAAATAAGGGTACCAATAGCAGAGGGGCTAAAATCGTGGTAATAATAGTCATTATGATGCTTATGGTGAATACTGACTGGTTTATTATTCCTTGGCTCAGGCCGATCCCTGCAATAATCAGTGCCACCTCTCCTCTTGGCATCATTCCTATGCCAATTCTAGTGCTTTGTAATATATTGAACTTAAAGGCTAACGCCGGCAGTCCAGATCCCAATACTTTAGTCAGTATTGCTACAACTGATATTAACAATCCAGCAACTAAAGCCGTATGTATCGAACTGACGTCGACTAACATGCCCATGACTACAAAGAATACAGGCACTAGGAAGTTTTTAATTGGTTCAATACTGTGTTCGAGTTTTTCTTTGATTTGAGTTGTGGAAAACGCTAATCCTGCAGAGAATGCTCCAATTATGAATGCGAGCCCGAACATTTCTGCGAGCCCGGAGCATAATAGTGCTAACCCTAAAACAATGGGTATATTCGCTTCGACTGAACCGATTTTGTTTAGAAACCTTTCAATGTACTTTGATGTTAAGAGTCCAATCCCTGTCAGTGCTAACCAGAATATTATTGCTTTAGCGCCAATTGTTCCTACGGACCACATATCAACTTTACCCGATATACTTATTCCGACTATTATAGATAGTATCAATATACCGAGGATGTCATCAATTACTGCTGCTGCTATGATAGTCGTCCCTTCGGAAGAATTTAATTTTCCGATATCGGCCAACACCCTAGCGGTTATTCCGACAGATGTTGCAGTCAAAATTGAACCCATGAATAATGCTTCGAGAGACCAAATCCCGCCGGGGCCTGCTATACCTAAAAGTACGCTAGAATATGCACCTAGGAAAAACGGGAATATAACTCCGCCTAAAGCAACAATTGTGGCAGGGCCTGAATATTTTAAGAAAGTACTAAAATTGGTCTCTAACCCGACGGCGAATAACAATATTATTGATCCTATTTGTGCTACTGAGAATAATTCATTAGAGACTGGTAATGCTCCAGGTTCTAATATTCCTGGCAATGGGAAAAGTGGTCCAAAAAACGGTAGTGGGAATGCGCCGAGAGCAAATGGGCCTATTAGTATACCAATACCTATTTCAGCTAACACCGATGGGATTTTAAGAAATCTACTTGCTACATAGCCCGCTAGTTTTGCTGCAATTAATATAATTCCTATTTGTATAAGCAACACTGTTACGATGTGCGTAATATTTGATGAGCCTCCCCCAGAGGCTGCCAAATTGTTCACGGTATTTGTGAATAAATTAAGTGTATCCATATGTGTTCCTATATGCTCGCTTGCTTATTTTTATTGCCAGTAATTGTATTTAATATATTTGACATTGTATAGGTGCTTTGCTACCATTTTTCGCTGGACAATGGTAATAAAATCCCAGTCGGGAGAGATTTATAGTGGCATATCTGAATGGATTAAAATGTCGAGAATGTGGCAGGGACTATCCTGCTGAACCTTTAAATGTATGTGATTTTTGTTTTGGTCCTTTAGAAGTTGCTTACGACTATTCTACGATCCGCGAAGTTGTTACAAGAGATAGGATAACTGCCGGACCATTAAGCGTCTGGAGATACAAAGATTTACTGCCAGCAAGTGGAGATAACCCAGTGGACATAATGACTGGAATGACGCCGCTTATGAAAGCCAATAATTTAGGTAAAGAATTAGGCTTGGATAATTTGTACATCAAGAATGATAGTGTGAATCCAACATTCTCATTCAAAGATCGTGTGGTGTCTGTTGCGTGTACCAAAGCTTTAGAGTTCGGTTATGAAGTTCTTTCATGTGCTTCGACTGGTAACCTGGCTGCTAGTGTTGCAGCACACGCGGCTAGAGCAGGAATCAAAGCTGTTGTATTTATTCCAGGAGATTTGGAAAAAGGAAAGGTAATCAACGCGGCAATTTATGGCCCCACAATAATGGCTATTGATGGGAATTATGACGATGTTAATAGGTTATGTAGTGAGATTGCCGATAATTACCCATGGGCGTTTGTTAATGTGAATATGCGCCCTTACTACGCCGAAGGAAGCAAAACATTAGGTTATGAAGTTGCAGAGCAATTAGATTGGCAGGTACCTGACCATGTAGTAGTTCCAGCTGCCTCTGGGGCGATGTTTACGAAAATTTGGAAAGGTTTCAACGAGTTGGCTTGTCTAGGATTATTGGATGGAGTAGAAGGCATGTCTTTTGGTGAAGATCAGAACTCCGTGCATCACCCAGAAGTGAAAACTAAAATGCACATGGCACAGGCATTTGGTTGTTCACCCATAGCTGCAGCATGGAATAACGGCCAGACTCATGTAGTACCTGTAAAACCAGATACAATAGCAAAGTCATTAGCTATTGGAAATCCAGCTGATGGAATTTATGCTTTGAAAGTGATTCAAGAATCAGGAGGTTCAGCAACAGCTACTCCAGAGCAAACTGTCGCGGAAGGGATCGAATTACTAGCTCGAACTGAAGGTATATTCACTGAGACGGCTGGAGGGGTATCTATATCCGTGTTGAAATCACTAGTTGAGGCTGGAGCCATTAAGCGTGATGAAAGAACTGTGGTTTATATTACAGGCAATGGACTCAAGACTCAGGAAGTAGTGGAGAATGCTGTGAATACTTTGCCAATCAAACCTACTATGGGTTCTTTTGAGTCTGCGTTTAACGCCTAGATTATGATAAGTAGACGATACATATTCACGTTTCCTACCAAGATGGTTACTGAACCAGTTATATATAACTTAGGCAAAGATTTTGAAATAGAAACCAATATAAGACGAGCAGACGTACGAGAAGATACGGGTTGGGTTATATTGGAGTTAAAAGGGACAGAAGAAGAGATTGAAAAAGGTTTAAATTGGGTCGCTTCAAAGGGAGTCAGAGTAGACTCTATTAGCGGAGATTTAATCCAAGGATAGATAAACCTATAGTAAGGAGAAATTATGAGTATTACGGTGAGAATTCCTACCCCATTACGAAGATTAACCGGAGGCGCAGACGTTGTCGATTCTGAAGGCTCCAATATATCTGGGGTAGTAGAAAATCTTGAATCTAATTACGCTGGATTTAAAGAAAGATTGATTGATGAGAATGGTGAAATGCGCTATTTCGTGAATTTATATCTTAATGGAGAAGATGTACGATTCTTGGAAGGTTTAGATACGCTTACTAAAGATGGGGATGAAATTAGTATAGTTCCTGCAGTTGCCGGCGGAGCATAATTAAGACCGAGCATCATTTTTTATGTTATTTGCGGTTTTATAGGTTCCCCAAAAAGTATTCCTGTAAGTTTCGAAAGTATTTTCAGTGATTGATTGTCTGATTTCTTTCATAAGATTAGCCATAAAGGTCAGATTGTGGATACTAGCTAACCTAAGTGCGAGTAATTCCTTAGCTTTAAACAAATGATGTATATAAGCCGTTGAATAATTGGCACATAGCATGCATTCACATTCATCATCAATAGGGACATCCAAGGATTTGAATTTTTGGTTAGTAATGTTAATTCTTCCTGATCTAGTATAAAGAGACCCATTTCTCGCGACCCTAGTCGGCATGACGCAATCAAACATATCCACTCCTGAAGCAACTCCTTCAATCAAATCTTCTGGTGATCCAACTCCCATTAGGTACCTAGGTTTTCCGGGTGGCAAATATTGATTGCAGAGATTCACAAGTTCGTACATTGTAGATTTGCTCTCTCCTACAGCTAATCCACCTATTGCGTACCCCTTGAAGTCTAGCGCAGAAAGAATTTCCAGAGACTTTAGTCTTAGATCTCTGGAAGTGCCTCCTTGAATAATTCCAAATAGTGATTGTCTATCTTCATTCCCATAATTCTGGAATGTTTGTTGGCAAAGAGAAGCCCATCTATGAGTTCTATCCATAGCTGCTTCTACTTCAATTAATGAAGCACCGTATTCTATACAGTGGTCAAAACACATTATTATATCGGCTCCTATTTGTATTTGGTTTAATGTGGCTTGCTCAGGATTAATGAAATGAGAGGAACCATCTGATGGTGATTTAAAAGTTATTCCGTCGTCGGTTATTTTGTTGGTTTCGCTTAAACTAAAAGCTTGAAAGCCTCCACTGTCGGTCAGAATGGGTTTATCCCAGTTCATAAATGAGTGAAGTCCTCCAAAATCATGGATTAGCTTCACTCCGGGTTGTAATGATAAATGATATGCGTTACCTAATATAATGGAGGCTCCGGTATTTTTTATCTCTTCAGGCGACAATGCTTTAACAGTCGCTTGTGTGCCTACTGGCATGAATACTGGAGTTGATACCCGGCCGTGCTGCGTGTTAAACTCCGCAGCGCGAGCCGTACCTGACGTGGCTACTAATTTAAATTTATCCATAATTACAAAACCTTCTGGGTTTCACGGCTATCATTATAAACACTGGTTACAGAATTGATAATAGATATAATCACTAACATTTCTAATATGAGCAGTCTTGTATGGGCCCTATTCGTTATGTGTACTATTGTGGTTATATCTATCGGGCTTTGGTTTATTTTGAAATTGGTAAGTATAGCTACGAAGAAAATGGTTTAGTGTGATGTTTTTTCCCAATGCTGAAATTGTAATGAATCCAATTATGCTGGTTGTATTGGGATTAATTGTGGGGACTTTAAGTGGTTTTTTTGGAATAGGCGGTGGATTTTTAATTACTGGCAGTCTTTTGGTTTTAGGAGTACCCCCTTTATATGCAGTCGGTACAGGTATTACTTTGGTCATGGGTACTGCGATCATTAGTACTCTTAAGCATAGACAATTGGGTAATGTTGACTTCAAATTTGGATTTTGTCTGATTTGCGGGACAATACCAGCAGTGGTGATTGCTGAAAGGTTGAATCAAATACTGGACGCTAATGATATAGCGTCTCCTGTTATACAAGGTTTGTATTTATTGATGCTATGCGGGATTGGTTCTTTTATAACTTATGATTCAATTCGCAATAAGGCCCAAGGAGATGCCAAGACCAGAAATATGTTTCTCAGAAACTTAAAGATAGGTCCTGAATTTGTGCGATTACCTTTTTTGGGTAAACGTTCCCTTTATTTGAGCTTCCCTGTCGCCCAGATAGAATCAATGTCCATTTTGGTAGTAATTCTTATCGGTTTTTGTATTGGTTTCTTGGCTGGATTATTAGGGGCTGGCGGGGGATTCATCATGATGCCTGTTTTGATATATCTGGTTGGAATACCCACAACTGTGGCAATAGGAACCGATTTGATGCAAGTGATAGTTACAGGATCCCTCGGAACGTTTTTATATGCACTATCGGGCAAGGTCGATCTTTTGATGGCTGTATTCATGTTGATTCCCGCTTTCTTCCTCTCACAGATTGGCGCTTTAGCAACCAGGTTTGTTGATTCGAGCAGGATACGAGCGGTTTATGGATTATTGTTAATTGTGGGAGGATTGGCAGTTGGATTGGAATATTTCTCTGAATTTGTAGCCTACGAGGAAATATTAGGAAGGATAGCAATCATAATGCTGGTTGGATTTTCTGCATGTGTATCTATTTGGATTCTTGTCATGTGTGTCAAAGGGATGATAACTCGCAGTCTAGTTGATTAATTCTGAGACAACGTTTTCCACTATCTCTGGAGGGACGTCATGTCGCACAATAGCGTTGCCAATCGAATCCAGTAAGACCCACTGGTTTCTTCCTGAAAGGCTCTTTTTGTCTAAAGCCATTGCGCTGTTGAAGGCGTTCATATTTATATTGTCTGCTTTAATTGGCAGGTTATATTGATTCAATATATCTACGTGCCTCTGTACTAAGTCTTCGTCAATTAATCCCATGTGTTGGGCTATCTTAGATGCTGCTACCATACCTACAGAAACACCCTCTCCGTGCATGAACCGGCCGTATTCAGTGGATGCTTCAAGAGCATGCCCTACTGTATGTCCGTAATTCAGTAGTATACGTAGTCCTAAAGTTTCTTTTTCATCTTGGCTTACAATGTTGGCTTTGATGGCCATACTTCTTCTGATTATATCTGTAGAAAGTTCTGGTTCTAGATCCATTAAGGCTTGGGCATTTTCTTCGAATAAATCTACTAACTCTTTGTCTACAATGAAACCATGTTTTATGGCTTCAGCCCAACCTTCTGATAGTTCACGTTTCCCTAATGACTGCAAAGCAGATACATCTGCTATCACAGCTTTTGGTTGATAAAACGCTCCTATCAAGTTTTTCCCTTGAGGTAAATTAACGGCTACCTTTCCTCCAATTGAAGCATCTACCATTGAAGCCATACTGGTCGGGATTTGTATGAATGGTACTCCTCGCAAAAAGGTTGCTGCTACGTAACCTGCTAAATCTCCCACTACGCCTCCACCAACGGCTATTATTAAATGTCTCCTTTCAGCTTTGCGCTCGACAAGCCATCTGTATATTTCATTAGCAGAGTTTTGATTCTTACTTTGTTCACCTGCTGGGAATACGAAGCTATGGGCTTTTATTCCTGATTTTTGGAGTGCCCATTGTACTTGTCTTCCGTAAGGATTCATTACATTGCTATCACTAATAATGTATACAGGACCAGAATACCCCAGGTCTGTTACGATATTTCCTAGTTCTTCGATGATCCCCCATCCAACTTTGACTGGGTAGGAACCCGTAGAATGATTAACAGTTGCTGCTAGAGTTGTATCTGACATAAATAATTCCCTTAGTTAAATCTTTAGGTGGCTCAAAATTTGATTTGATAGTTCTTCTACTGTTTTTGAATTTGCGTCTATCCTAATATGAGCCTTTTCATAGTATGGTTTTCTTTCACTCAGTAATTTGTCGATTTGTTGCGTAGGATTTTGATGCGCTAATAGAGGGCGATCTATTTGGTTGTGTTTAATTCTTTTTAAAACGGTGTCTCTATTTACATCAAGCCAAAAGACTTTTCCTGAAGATAGCATTATACGCTGGTTCTCTGGGTTGATAAATGCTCCTCCCCCAGTGCATATTACTTGATTTGATTGATTACAGGTGCTTTGAATCACAGCTTGTTCATGTTCTCTGAATAGTTTTTCGCCGTGTGTTTCAAAATATTGGGCAATTGAAATGCCTAAGTTTTGAACAAGTAGAGAGTCTGTGTCAACGAAAGTACGATTAATAAGCTTTGCTAGATGGTTTCCAATGGTGGTTTTGCCAGATGCCATAAACCCTACCAAAATTATATTGTCTTTAGTAATGTTCATTATGATTGGAGATTTAAATCTAATCAGGAAGTTGAGTGAGATGCATGCCTGTGCATAAGCTACTTGACTTGTCAAAATACAACAATTGTTGGCCGATGCGATTGGTGATGGGTTCATCTGCTACGAAAGTGACTCCAGATTTTTTACATGCTTCTATTTGAATGTCTATATTTTCTACTACCAACCCAATATGGTCCATTATTATTTCCTCACCTTTTAATAATGATTGATCTAATGGTTCGATTAATTCTACTTGTACATTTCCAAAATTCACATAACCATTGCGAGCTCCTCTCACGGACTTACCAATCCCTCCGACTGCTACAGCGTCAAAGTTATCTTCATACCATTGAACAATAGTATCTACGTTTTTGACTAAGTAGCCTGCGTGGACAATATCTATTACAGGAAGACCTTCTCCAAAGCCATCAACATTTGGGCTTTCAGGGAGTTCAGTTAAGTGTATGTTGCAATTTAACGTTGTGCTGTTATCAAAATATAGGACTTTTTGTCCTAAGGGATTCGTATTAGGGGTTTCCGATACAAATTTGAATCCTTTAGCGCTTAATTCAATTACTTCGTTCGATATACTATCTACCCTATATCCGACATGGTGCATAACCATTTCTCCTTCAGGGATGAAAGATACATCGGATGGCTGTATTAATTCGATTTCTATTTGCCCAAAATGCATAAATCCATTTCCGCTTCCATCAGGTGATTGTCTTCCAGGCAAGAATTTCCCTCCAAATATGTTGCTGAACCATTCGGCTGCTTCGTTTAAGTCTCTTACTTGGTATCCAAGATGCTGTATTTTTGTGAACATGCTTCCTCCACTATTTGATATGGATTGAGGCGGATATGCATAATGATATTAGTTGAGTTTATATTTGTCTATCGAAGGTTTTGGTCCACAAATTATGAGGAATGGATTTTTGTATTAGGTTATCTGACACTACAAAATCAACAAAGATTTGGGTATAATCAAGTGATGTGACAAAATAAATTGCGAGGGGCAGTGATTTATAACGATGAATAGATGCATGTTTGTCGATTCATGGTTCCGAAGTAAAGGTGCAAATGGACGCAATCGATAGAAAACTGCTAAATATGATTCAAACGGAATTCCCCCTTGTTGATACTCCCTTTCTTGAATTAGCTAATGACTTAGACCTTTCGGAAGAGGAAGTGCTTTCTAGGTTGACCGAACTTAAAAGACAGAATGTTGTTAGGCAGATCGGGGCCATTTTTGATACTAGGAAATTAGGTTACAAGACTACATTGGTCGCTTTCGCATTCCCTGAAGAATTGCTACATGAAGGTGCTATGTTCATCAATCAACATCCGGGTGTAAGTCATAATTATGCCAGGGAAGGTTCTTATTACAATCTTTGGTTTACTATTGCAGTCCCGCCAGATCATGATTTAGAAGATACTATTCAATTTATGTATCAAAATACCGGTGCTACTGAATGTAGAATTATGCCAACGATTAAATTCTTTAAGATCGGGGTTAATTTTGACATGGTCAATCAGAAGGGTTTGTCACATAATTACAGCCCTGATGGATTCAGTAATACCACAGCTATGCAGACATGGAATAAAGCTCAAGAACTGAGTGAGAAGGATCGTGATGTAATTAGAGTTTTACAAGAAGACATCAAATTAGAATCTCGCCCTTATGACGGTATGGCATCTGAGTTAGGTATGACCACTTCCGAATTGTTCAGCAAGGCGAAAGAATACATAGATAAAACTTTGATGCGAAGATTTAGTGCTGTGTTACACCATAGAAGATCTGGTTTTATGGCTAATGCTATGGTGGTATGGCAGGTAGATGAAGAACAGGCTACAGAAGTAGGAATGAAAATGGCGGAACATCCTGCTGTAACCCATTGTTATCAGAGGCCTACGTTTCCAGATTGGCCATACACACACTTCACTATGATTCATGCGACTACAAAGGATGAATGCCAAGGCATTGCTGATGAGATCCAAGAATTGTCAGGGATCGAAAATAGGTTGATGCTATATAGCACTAGAGAATATAAAAAGACTAGAGTGAGATATTTTGTCGATGATTACGACCGATTTATTAATGCCAAAAATACTATAAAAGGATAAATAGAAAAATAATGGACGCTTATTACCCAGTGTATCTAAATCTTAAAAATAGGAGAGTTCTTATTATAGGAGGAGGAGAAATAGCCACAGGAAAAATCCCGGCGCTTTTAGAGTCAGGTGCAAAAATTGAAGTTATAAGCCCTTTGGTAACCGAAGAACTCAAAGAATATGCTGCTTCCGGAAAGGTCACTTGGACTGAAAGAGAATATATCAGAGGTGATCTTGATGGTATATTTGTAGCTATTGCGGCTACAAATGTTAGAAAAGTAAATCAGGTGATATACGATGAAGCTGATGAGAAAGGTGTATTGTTGAACGTTGTCGACGATACTCCGTTTTGTTCTTTCATAGCACCCGCGATCGTAAAACGAGGACCGGTTACCTTGGCGATTTCCACAGGAGGGGTTAGCCCTGCATTGGCTAGGAAATTCCGGGAATCACTTACCGAGGATCCGGTACTAGAGTGGTCTGATCTGGCACCTGTGTTATCAAAAGCTAGGAATGAGGTTAAGCGTGAAGACGTTTATGTAGAACCTCAAAGATGGCAATGTTGTATTGATGAAAATCTGATGGACACATATAAGAATCAAGGAGATAGTGCAGCTATGGAGCTATTATTAGGTAAATTGATTCGGTATAGTGATGATAAGATGTGTCCAGACATGGGGGTTTGCGTCCCAGGAGGATGTCAGATTAGGAGCAAGAAAACTTCTTGATAGATTTTGTAACAGTAGGACTAAGCCATAAAACTGCCGGATTAGATTTACGGGAAAAAATCACTGTAGAAAAAGAGAATCTGACCACGGCATTGGATGCTATGGATGAGTATATAGATCAATCTGTCCTCATTTCAACTTGTAATCGATTGGAAGTGTATTCTTATTCTGAAGAAGAATTGGCGGCTTCAAAAGTCTTGAATTTCTTATCAGACTATTTCGAAGTTGATAAAGAAGTTTTACAGGAACATTTATACACAATGACCGGTAGTGGATCTGTGAATCATTTATTTAATGTCGTTGGTGGCATGGATTCTATGATCGTTGGTGAACACCAGATTTTGGGACAAGTTAGAGATTATTACGGTATAGCTAGTAATAGAGGTAATGTATCAGGGCCACTGATGAGATTGTTTCATAGAGCCTTTAGAACTGGAAGGAAAATTCGCAGAGAGACCAATATTTCCAAATATGGCAGGTCTGTTAGCAAAACTGCTGCTACTATAGCCACAGATAAACTTGATGGTTTGCAGGATTCGTCTGTGATGGTCATTGGTGCAGGTGATGCGGGAAGGTTAGTTACTAGGGCATTATCGTACGCTGGGGCGGACAACATAATAGTCGCGAATCGGACTAGAGAAAGAGCTGACGAATTAGCCGACTCTCTCGGAGGCACCTCTATTCCGTATGACATGATCAACGAATCGCTTTCGAATGTGGACGTAATAATTAGTTCCACAGGTTCCCCCGGATATGTGATTACCGAAACTAGTGCGAGGAATGCAATCATGAAAAGGAATGGCAAGCCTATAGTAATGATCGACATTGCTGTTCCTAGAGATATTGACCCTTCGTTGTCAGAGTTTTCAGGGGTTCATTTGTACTCAATGGATGATTTGGCCGAACACGCGGGATTAAATGATCCATTATTCGAAACAGAGATTCTTAGAAGTAATTTAATGATTGATACTGAGACCGATTTATTTATGTCATGGTGGAACTCATTGGATACAGCCGAATTAGTTTCTGACTTATATCGTAGAGCTGACCAGGTTCGGTCTCAAGAATTGGGTAAAACTTTGAAATATATGATAAACAGTGATTCCTTCGACATAAATGAAGTAAATATTGATGAGCTAGTTGATCGCCTAGATGCATTTAGCCAGGCAATTGTAAATAAATTGTTTCATTCACCCACAAGTTATATCAAATCGGAACATGATCCTTTAAGACAAGATATGATCAGAAAATGGTTCGATCTTAATAAAGAATAGTTGATTGTGACTGACCGTTCTGATCGAGTAATTAAGATTGCTACTAGGAACAGTAGACTTGCGACTTTCCAGGCGACGGTTGTAAAAGAGGAACTTGAATCTCTATTCCCAAATTACAAATTTGAATTGAATTATGTTAGATCTGAAGTAGGAGATCTCAATAAAGACAAACCATTGGCTGACTTAGGATTGGGGGTATTTGTTCGAAGCATAGAACAATCACTGTTAGCATCTGAATCAGATATAGCTGTCCATAGCTTAAAAGACGTTCCCACTATATTGACTGAGGGATTGGAAATAGTAGCATTTTTGGAAAGGGAAGATGCTAGAGATGTTAATGTTTCTAGAGACAATATTTGCTTAAAAGAACTACCCATTGGGGCAAGAATTGGGACTAGTAGCCCACGCAGAGCGGTTCAGATTCTGAATATGAGATCAGATTTACAGATAGTTCCCATCCGAGGTAATGTGCCTACAAGAGTATCTAAAATAGAAACGTTAGAATGCGATGCTGTAGTGTTAGCAGCTGCGGGTTTAAAGAGGTTGCAGTTAGATAATCACATATCAGAATATTTAGATATAGATGATTTTATTCCTGCTCCAGGTCAGGGCATCATAGGAGTCCAGATAAGATCTGATGATCAAGAGCTATTTCCTATAGTAAGAGCATTGAATAATGTTGAATCAGAAATCTGTTCAAAATCTGAACGCAAATTCTTAGAGTTATTAGGTAGTGGTTGTCAAATGCCTGTTGGGGCTCATGCAAGAATTATCAAAGGTGAGCTGCATATGATTAGTAGTATTGGAGATCTGAATTTGAACAAATGTTATGTTTCTAGAGTGGTTGGGCAATTAGAAAAGCCTGAGAATTTAGCAGAGGAAACAAAGTATGATTTTGAGTCAAGGGAAGCTAAATATCTAATAGAAAGATATACTTAATGTGTATCGATTATTTATAGGCTGGGTAAATGAATGGAAAACACTGTATTTTTGGTAGGAGCTGGTCCCGGAGATCCAGGTCTACTAACGGTTAAAGGAAATAATTGTCTGCAGATCGCTAATGTTGTTGTGTACGATCGTTTGATGGACGATTCTCTTTTAGATCTAGTACCTTCTGATTGCGAACGTATATTTGTTGGCAAATCTAGAGGTAGGCAAGCTTTTACTCAAGATGAAATCAATCAGATTTTGATCGATCGTGGTAGAGAGAATAGAATTGTTGTGAGACTAAAAGGAGGAGATCCTTTCGTCTTTGGTAGAGGAGGGGAAGAAGCAATAGCTTTGAGGACTGCAGGCATTAATTTTGAAATTGTGCCCGGTATAACATCATCCATCGCAGCTGCTGCTTATGCAGGTATACCGGTGACACATAGGGGGATTGCGACTAATTTTACTGTTATTAGTGGGAGCGAAGACCCTACAAAACCTACCAGTATGGTCCCGTGGGACGTTCTCGCTAAGACTCAAGGCACTCTTGTGGTACTAATGGGGTGGGCATCCCTTCCTAAAATTATCGAGGTTTTGATCGAAAATGGCAGAAAGGCTGATACTCCTATTTCGTTAGTTCAGTGGGGTACATGGACTAAACAAAAGACCGTAACTGGAATATTAACTGACATTGTGGATAAAGCACGGAATGAAAATTTGGGATCTCCTGTGGTTGCCGTGATAGGAGACGTAGTGAACCTTAGACCAGATATACAATGGTTTGACTCCAAACCTCTATTTGGGACAAGAGTTTTGGTAACTAGGTCAAGGACTCAGTCTTCTAAACTTAAATCTCTGTTGTTTGAATTGGGCGCTGAAGTAATTGAATTGCCCATGATTGAGATAACGAAATTGGAAGATTATGCACAATTAGATACTGAATTGAAATCTGTACAATCATTCAGTTGGTTGTTTTTCACAAGCGTCAATTCTGTAGAAGCTGTGTTTGAGCGTTTGCATGAGCTAGGAAAAGACGCAAGACATTTGGCTCATGTGAAAATCATGGCTATTGGTGACGCCACTAGAGATAAATTGCTCAGTAAAGGTATAGTAGCGGATTTCATGCCTTCCAAATCTTCTTCTGAGGAAGTAGTTAAAGAGCTACATTCATTTGACTGGAAAGATGCCAAGGTGCTGATTCCTGCATCGAACATAGCAAGGACAGTAATTAAAGGCGGCTTGATTGAATTTGGTGCAGAAGTGGTGCAGGTTAACGCATATAAGAATCAAACTCCAGAGGATATCTCACATCTTGCTGTCAAAATACTAAAAGAAGGAGTTGATGTGATAACATTTGCGAGCTCATCGACGGTTGATAATTTAGTTGATATATTAGATGCAGACAAGGATTTAATTGATCAATCTTTTAACGTGAGCATTGGCCCTACTACAAGTAAGACTGCTAACAAAAGAGGCGTGAAGATCTCTGTACAGGCCGAAATGCCCACCGTTGAAAGTATGGTAGATTCTTTGTTGAGCCACTATAACGATTGATACATATTAAGGGCTAAGATATGACAGATAATTTTTCATTTTCACGGTTGCGCAGACTTAGAAATAATGGCGTGATTAGGGGATATGTAAGCGAAAATTCTCTAGATATTAAAAAATTTGTGTACCCTCTGTTTATACGATTTGGTGTAGATGTCAAAGAACCTATTAGTTCTATGCCGGGTTGCTTCAATATATCTTTAGATCATTTAAAAAGAGAGGTTGAATATATCGTGTCTCTGGGTATCACCGGGGTGTTATTGTTTGGAATACCAGAAATGAAAGATGCTGTAGGTTCTGATTGTTATTCTGATGATGGAATTATCCAAGAAGCCATAAAGGTCATTAAAGATACTGCTCCTGATTTGTACGTCATCACTGATATATGCTTATGCGAATATACTGATCATGGTCATTGCGGGATTGTTGAGAATGGCGTTATCAATAATGATGAAACGATCAAACTTTTAGGGGAGAGTGCATTGACTCATGTTCAAGCGGGAGCCGATATGGTGGCCCCTTCAGCCATGATGGATGGGCAAGTTAAAGCAATTAGAAGTTTGTTAGATGCAGGGTCTTTCACCCATATTCCAATCATGGGATATTCAGCTAAGTATTCTTCGGCATTTTATGGTCCATTTAGGGAAGCTGCGGATTCAACCCCATCTTTTGGAGATCGTAAGGCCTACCAAATGGATCCCAGTAATCGGAGAATGGCACTAGAAGAGGTAGAAAGTGATATCAAGGAGGGGGCAGATATTGTGATGGTAAAACCTGCATTATCTTACCTTGATGTAATTCATGAAGTGAGACAAAAGTATAATAAACCATTGGCTGCTTATAATGTGAGTGGGGAATATTCATTGATTAAAGCCGCTGCAGAAAAAGGATGGGTGGATGAAAAATCTGCCACTCTAGAAGTATTAACTTCAATAAGTCGTGCTGGAGCAGATATGATTATTAGTTATCATGCTAAGGACGTGGCACAATGGTTGGCATAATTTAGTAATTATTAAAATGGCGGTACCCATGAATTTAAATCAATCAAGACAATTATTTAATGAGGCTATAAAGTATATGCCTGGTGGGGTTAGTAGCCCTGTAAGATCCTTTAAAAATGTTGGTGGGACCCCTCCTTTCATAAGGAAAGGACTGGGCAACAGAATTTGGGATGTCGATGGTAATGAATATATAGATTACGTTGGATCATGGGGACCACTTATACTGGGTCACTCTCATCCAGAAGTGAATTCTGCTATTAAAGAAGCAGTAGACAATGGCACAAGTTTTGGAGCACCTGTAGAGCCTGAACTGGAGTTAGTGAAATTAATTTGCGAATCAATTCCATCTATTGATAAGGTCAGATTAGTGAGTTCTGGTACAGAAGCTTGCATGAGCGCGATAAGATTGGCGAGGGCATATACAGGTAAGTCTAAGATAATCAAATTTGCAGGATGCTATCACGGACATGTTGATGGGCTATTGGTACGTGCGGGTTCTGGGGCGTTGACGAGTGGAATTCCTGATAGTGCTGGAGTACCGGATTCTTATGCTTCGGAGACACTTATTGCGGATTTCAATGATTTGAATTCGGTGGAAAGATTATTTAGTGAGCACGAAGGCCAAATTGCTGGAATAATTGTAGAGCCAATAGCAGGTAATATGGGAGTGGTTCCTCCAGATCCTGGATTTCTGACAGGATTAAGAAATATAACCAAAGAAAAAGAGGCTTTACTTATATTTGATGAAGTAATTACGGGATTTAGAGTTCATTTTGGAGGAGCGCAGACTTTGTTGGGGGTGACTCCTGATATAACTTGCTTAGGCAAGATCATCGGAGGAGGTTTGCCGGTAGGTGCTTATGGCAGTAGTGCAAAGATTATGGAATGTGTGGCTCCATTAGGTCCGATGTATCAAGCAGGAACTTTATCTGGAAATCCATTAGCAGTAACCGCTGGTCTCACTGCATTAAGATTGCTAAGTCAAAAAGGAGTATACGACACTCTTGAAGATCTTGGTGCCTATGTTGAAAATGGAATAACGGGAATCATGAAAGAATTTGAAATAGAATCAAAATTCAACAGAGTTGGTTCTATGTTCACCGCATTTTTTAGTAGTAAGGAAATATCAAATGTATCTGACCTCGAAATGGTCAACACAGATCGTTATAGTACCTATTTTCATGGGTTATTGAAGCAAGGTATATATTTCGCTCCGTCTCAATTTGAATGTGGGTTTGTTTCTTTGTCTCATACAAAGTCTGATATAGATTTAACCATGGAAAAAATCAGAGATGTTGTTAAAGGATTGTAAGAGATCTTTTTAAATATTTTTGTACAAAAAAAGAGTCTGGGTTAACCCAGACTCTTTTAGCATATTCTGTATGAATTTATGCGCCGAAGCGTACTTCAGCATTAGGATCTGAATAGGTGACATTTTTTGTGTTCCAGAAAATCTCAGCTATTTTATCTACAGTTCCCACTAATTCCTCTGCTGCGCCTGCATCTACTGTTTGTTTATTTCTGCCTGCGAGCTTTCCAGCATTCCACACTAGAGAGTGTAGGTCTGGATATTGTTCGACATGTTCTGGTCTGAAATAGTCAGCCCATAGTATGTAAAGTTCTTTCTTGCAAAGTTGTGCGTGTTCTTCTTTGACAGCGACATATCTTGCCAATGTGTTCTCATAAGTTGCCCAATCTCCGTCCGAAGATGGTTTTTCTAGTGCGTTTATCCGCATTACCATTTTTTGTACAGTTTGGGCTGCTATTTTTGCACTGACTGGATCGTAAATTCCGCAAGGAATATCACAATGTGCTTCAGCTGTATGGGTTCTTACCAATTTTAAAAAGTTTATCATCTAATCTCCTACACTCTATGGTTGATTTCTCATTTAAAAGGTTACTAAAAACCGATATCTAGCGCAAGGGCTATTTTAAGTGGTCCTGGATATGATTGTGGCGAATGATACCTCTGTTTATAATGGTGCATTAGGAAAATCGGAAAAGTTTGAGGAGCGATATCGAAATGATGCAAGCAGATTGGAAGGCTTTGAAGCACAAGAGTAAAGAAATTACAGAAGGTCCTGACAGGGCTCCCGCTAGAGCTATGCTTCGGGCAATGGGCTTAAATGATGATGATTTAGATAAGCCCTTCATAGGGATTGCCAATCTCGCCAGCGACGTAACACCATGTAATGTTCATTTGGGTAAATTTACTCAAGCTGCTAAACAAGGGGTAAGGAACGGTAATGGGACTCCTTTTGAATTCGGGACTATCACTGTAAGTGATGGGATCTCTATGGGTACTGAGGGAATGAAAGCTTCTTTAGTAAGTAGAGAAGTTATCGCTGATTCTATTGAAGTGGTTACATTTGGTGAGCGAATGGATGGTCTTATCACCGTAGCTGGGTGTGATAAAAACATGCCTGGATGTATGATGGCGATTGCCCGACTCAATATTCCTTCGATATTTGTATACGGCGGTTCCATCATGCCGGGTCAATTTCAAGATAGAGATGTTAATATACAAGATGTTTTCGAAGCGGTTGGAGCTTATAGTAAAGGTTCCATAAGCGCAGAAGATTTGTACGAACTTGAATGCAATGCATGTCCAGGTGAAGGATCATGTGCGGGTTTATTTACAGCTAATACAATGTCAACAGCAATTGAAATACTAGGCCTTTCTTTACCTGGTGATGCGTCTATACCTGCTATCAATCCAAGCAAGGTCGCGCAATGCGAAAAAGCAGGTGAAGTTTTGATGGAATCTATGGTGAAAGGTATAAAACCTAGAGACATATTAACTCGAGACGCTTTTTTGAATGCGATAACTGTTGTGGTGTCGATGGGAGGATCTACTAATTCTGTCCTACATCTGATGGCTATAGCCCGAGAAGCAGAAGTGGATTTATCTCTGGATGATTTCGATAGGCTAAGCAAAAACACTCCCTATATTGCAGATATGAAGCCTGGTGGTAGATATGTAATGGCTGATCTGGACAGATATGGAGGTGTAGCTCTGGTAGGGAAGAGACTTCTAGACGCTGGGCTTTTGAATGGAGATACTATAGCAATTAATGGTAAAACTTTAGCAGAAAATTTGAATTCGATTAAAACTGTAGAAGATCAACCTATAATCTCTAGTGTTGCTAGTCCTCGTAGCCAAACGGGCGGGCTCGCGATCCTGTATGGGAATCTCGCACCGGAAGGTGCAGTTATAAAAGTAGCAGGCCATCAAGAAAAAGTTTATAAGGGGCCAGCTAGGGTGTTTAATCAAGAAGAGGAAGCATTTGCTGCTATTCAGTCTAATTCTATCGTGCCCGGAGATATTGTAGTTATTCGTTATGAGGGACCCAAAGGTGGTCCCGGCATGCGGGAAATGTTAGCCGTTACTGCTGCATTAATAGGACAAGGGCTAGGAGATGATGTTGCATTGATAACTGACGGAAGGTTTTCTGGTGCAAGCCATGGTCCTATGGTTGGTCATGTTGCGCCTGAGGCGGCTACAGGAGGTCCGATAGGACTCTTGAAAGAAGGAGATATTATCACTCTGGATATCCCTGGTAGGCAGTTGAATGTTGGGCTAACTGAGGAACAACTAACAGAGAGAAGCAATGAATGGGTTCCAATGGAAAGTAAGTACAAAACAGGAGTACTTGCAAAATATGCTAAATTAGTTTCTTCTGCATCTGAGGGAGCGGTTACTAGATAAGTGCCTGCGAACCTAAAAACCATTCTGGTATCAGAACAAAAAGGCTTGTTGTCTATCACTTTGAATAGACCTGAAAAACGGAATGCTTTAGATAAAGCTATGATAGAAGAGTTAGCAGAAGCCTTGGACAAAGGTCTGTCACCAACCGTACGAAGTATATTGATTACAGGGAACGGTGGAAGTTTCTGTGCTGGAGCGGATTTGAATGAGTTTTATGAGTTGTTTGATGAGACTCCTGAAGTGTTGTCAGACCACATTTCAGACGTTGCTAATTTACTTCATACCAGAGTGATTGAACAAATATACGAATTAAACAAACCAGTAATTGCAGGAATAAATGGGGTAGCAGCGGGAGCAGGAATGAGCCTTAGTTTGGCATGCGACCTACGTGTTTGTTCCCAGTCTTCTAGATTCGTAATGGCATACAGCCATATTGGATGCACTGCTGACGGAGGTTCAACTTACTTTCTCCCCAAATTAGTGGGCCTTAGTAAGGCCAAAGAGCTGTATTTAATGAACTCGCCTATAAGTGCGGAATATGCACTGGATATAGGGCTGATAAATCAAATGGTTCCGGATTCATCTTTTGATAGGCATTCTTTGGAATTAGGGTTAAGACTATCAGAAGGCGCTACCAAGGCTGTAGGCTTAACTAAGTCTTTATTTCATGGAGATCTCAGTAACGAATTGCATGATCATTTGGTGAGAGAAACCGAAGCGATCGCGGCGATTAGTAAGACAAAAGATTTCCGCAATGGGGTTCAGGCATTTATAGAGAAAAAAAAGCCATGGTTCCAAGGCTTGTGAATCAAGTGTTCACTCCTAACAAGGTATCTAATGATTAGATCTTTAGACCAATTCAAAAATATTATTGATTTAACAATTTATATAGTTGTTTCCTGTTTAATAGTAATTTTACCGATAGTATACGTTTCAAATGAGTCAGTGTTATGTAGTGAAATCGCTTGTGGTCATTACATGCCGAAAATATTTGCTCTTAGAGCAGCTGGTACTGTAGTTGGAATATTGATTTTGATGAGATTTGCACTGTCAGCTCAATATATTCAGTCTGCCTTTACTAAAAGTTTTAGTATGAGTTACATATTAAGGACATATTCTCTTCTAATTATATTGGTTTGCCTCTCCATAGTTATGATAATGAGCACTATTTTATCGGTTTCTATTGACTCTAGCTTGTGGGGAAGGGTTCCCTTATCAGATGGAACGTCTATCTATAACACTTTTTCTATGATAATTGTTTTTGCGGGAGTTTTGATTTCAGTCACCACGCCTAATAGGATTAATCAATTATTTATAGGAATTGTTATTTCAGGTGTCCTGGTTGCGATAATAGGGATCACACAATTTTATTTAATTGCTGGAGACGGCATAAGCATATCTAGGCTAAGTGCTACTTTACCCAACCCTCTTCAGGCAGGTTCGTACTTTTTGTTCACAATTGGATTCTCCATAATTTTGATGCAAAGAATATTTAGATACCTCGAATCGTCTACCTATTTTGTAATTACAACTTTAATCCTGACTGTACAATTGCTGGCTATGGGTTTGACTCAGAGTAGAGGACCTATCGTGATCAGTTTGATTATGATGACTGGCTTGGTACTGCTGTATTGGTGTTTTTCATCATATAAGACAGCGATCAGAGTTGTTGTTCCCGTGATAATTGCTGTTACTTTAACTTTTATTATTCTGACATTTTCCTCTGGGAATGTAACAGGGAGTAATGATGTGTTGGGTTCAGAAACACAATCGGTGGTCACCACTTTGCAAGGTAGATTTAGCTCTACTCCTGAAACAGCTGCATCTGGTGGGTTAGATTCCAGATTAACAATCTGGAATGACTCGCTAGATGTGCTGTTTAATCCAGCTAAGTATGAGTTATTGAGCCAAAGTACTCCGATATTAAGGTTAGTATTTGGTTTTGGACCTGATAGCTTCCCGGCGATGAATGGCATCAGTGCTACTCCACACGGTCCAGAAAGTACCGTAAATAAGTATTTATACGCCCACAACATATTGGTGCAATGGGTCATTGAGTTAGGAATGGCCGGAGTAATATTGAATCTTTCAATGTTTATTATTGTGGGAATTATGGTGTACAAATTGATATTCTCTAGGTCGTCGAGTTTGTCAATCGAAAAATTGATGAGTGTCTCCCTTTTGAGCTTGTTGTTTTTTCATTTGCTAGATCAAATGGTTAACGTTTCTTCTATTACCGATTCTGTCTATAGATGGATGTTACTTGCATTGATAGTGCAGGTAGCATACACAAATTCATCTAACATAAAGCCTTTCCCCGCTTATGTGAATGGAAGTTCTGTAAGTAAGATCATTAGTATAGCTGCATGTACGGTGGCGATTTTATTAACAGTAATTCTTGTGACTTTATTTTGGTTTAAAACTATTAATTATGCGATTGGTGCTACCTATGCTAGCGCTTCTCAACAATTATTTGCGTCTGGAGAGTATGCTGAAGCATATGAAACAATGGAGAGTGCGATTCAATTGGCTCCAAGAAATTATTCTTATTATCACTGGAAAGCTGAAATACTTGAAGCTTCATTGGGCAAGAGTTCTTTTGATTTGGAATGTTCATTACAAACCACTGATTATAATCAGTGTATAGTACAGAAGGTTTTCAATAATGATAGTAGAGGAGCGGAAATTAGACCATTAGAATTGACTCCGTCTATCGAAGCCGCTAATTCTGCATTAAAAACTGTGACTTTAGGGATCGATAATTTAGACCAGTTTGTTCACTATTCCAACCGGGCTCAATTGATAGCTCCCTATGATTGGGGTTTGAAAAATTGGATAGGAATGGCATATATGAATTTAGGTATGCTGCAGGAATCAGATCATATTTTGGCCGCTTCAAATAATATCACTCAAGATTTACCAAGTTCCGCACAAGCCCTTTTGTTGAGAGGACTGTTGAGGCAACAAACAGGTCTATTAGATGAAGCTGTAGATTATTATTCTAAAATGATTGAATTGTCTCAAAATAGTGATATGTCTGCACAAGCTTACAATAATAGAGGGATGATTTACCGAGAATCAGGCCAATATGAAAATGCCTTGAACGATTTTACTCAATCTCTGGAATTAGTAGGAGAATCTGCGGAGGTTCATAATAATCTGGGAGGATTGTATTTAGATAACAATAGGATGTCAGAAGCTCTGAGTGCGTTCAGCAGAGCAATATATGTTAATAAAAGTTATGGCCCTGCTTATTTTAATAGATCTTTAGTTTTTGCCAGCATGGGTAATGAGGCCAAAGCATTTGAAGATGCATATCAGGCTGAAAAATTTGGAATGATAGTTGACGACTTAATTATAGAAATAACTAATATGATTGAGACTTATAACGAATTAAACTATGGCTCTGACAACTGATGCTTGTTAGAAGTATGCTATTGTAACTGCATCACTCGAGTAAGTCGGCCTAGGTTCGAACCGGCCAACAAGTGCGTGCTTAGATAGGAAATTTCGTACAGCCTGTCTCAAAGTTCCAGTACCATCTCCATGTATGATTCTTAATTGCGTTACACCACTTCTAAAATTGTCGTTGATGATTTGATCCAAAAGTTCAAGGGCCTCGAGAGTACGATATCCATGTAGGTCCACTTCTTCTAAGGGTTTCGGCTTACTAGTTTGAATTACGTTCGGGGTATTGGTTGTTACCTGAGAATCAATGATTTGGATTATTTGGTTGATATGAATTTTTGTTTTTATAGGCCCCACAGCGATTTCTATGACACCATATTTATCTGGTTTGCTGAGTACAGTTCCTCTGGTGTTGAATCCGTTAACTTTTAAGATTTGGTCTATCTCAATATCATCTGACTGGTATTTAGTAGGGATTTCAATAGGGGCCCATCTAGGGGAATTTACCATGTTTATTACATCATTGATTTCTTTTTTATGTTTCGAGTATTGTTCTTGATTTATTGTGTGTTCTTCGTTGAATTGTGTTTCTATATCAGATAATAATTGTAGACTCTTTTCCTCTATTTCTGCTTTGGTTTTATTTATCAAGGATATTTTCATTTCATCTACTGAACTAAGAGATTCTTCTAGTTCAGTTCTTAAAATGTCTGATTCTTCTTTGTTCGTTTGTATTGAAGACTTTAGAGTTTCTATTTCGGACATTTTGGCACTTAAGTCTTGTAGTATTCCGTGCACCTCTCGATATTCATCTGATAGAAAAGAATATGCGTCTTCAATTATAGAAGTGGGTAATCCTGTGTTTTGAGCTATTGTAAGCCCCAACGATTTACCAGGAATTCCTATCTGAAGTTCGTAAGTAGGAGATAAATTAACTGGATCAAATTTTAGACTGGCGTTTGCCATTCCTTCTTTTATATGTATGAAATTACATATTTCGCTCAAATGTGTGGTTGCAAATACCATTATTCCATGATCGTTGAAATAATTTAGTAAAGATTTTGCTATTGCGCTACCTTCCTCTGGATCAGTGTTTGATCCTAATTCATCTAGTAATATAACCGAACCGGTAGTGCTATGTTCTATCATGTTTTTAATTTTTGTCATTTGACCAGTAAAACTAGAGAGAGATTGATTCATATTCTGTGCATCACCAATATCTGCATGTAAGTTTTCAATAAAAGGAAGCTGAAAATGTTCCGCAGGGACATGCAGCCCTGATTTTGCCATTAACGAAAGTAGTCCAATCGTTTTTATAGTTAATGTTTTGCCTCCAGAATTAGGTCCGGTGATTAATAGGATATTTACAGATTTATCGAGTTCTAAGTCTAGAGGTATAGCTTTATCCTCTAGAAGAGGATGTTTCATTTTCAGCATTTGAAATTTAGGATTAGCGCCTGACTCAGTAAATGTGGGTCTGCATGAATCAAAATGTATAGCCATGTATCCTTTTGCAAATGCAAAATCTATATCAACATATGTGTCTATACTATGCTGAAGAGTTGTTTTGAGGTCGCTTATGGCTAGTGATAGTTTACGTAATATATTAGTTTCTTCTCTGTCTATACTAAGTTGTAGCTCAATCACTGCGTTACCTAATTCCACTACATTTATAGGCTCCACAAATACCGTAGCCCCACTATCTGAAACATCGTGGACAATACCATTTGCGGCATATTTGTATTCTGATTTGATTAGTAATACAGATCGGTGATTTCTTTCTGCAATCAACGGCTCTTGAATAATACCTTGGGGTTCAAGTTTTTGAAGTTCGATTTCCATTTTGCTGTGTAACTCAGCTTTGAGCCTAATGAGATCTCTACGTAATGGTCCTAATATAGGGCTGGCATTATCCAATATTTCTGAATTTCTATCTATTGAGGAATCGATGAGGATCTTTAAATGTTCTAAGTCGGGTAGAGAAGTGACTAATCGATTAATGTAAGGGTATTCTTCTACTTTAAGAGTATTCTTTATTTGAGTGATTGAGTAGGCGAAATCTGAAAAATATTTTAACTGAGGTGCGGTGAGAATATTATCCAGGTTTATTAGATGTATATTGTCGATAACATCAGTATTCAGATGAGAAGGAATGGTGATATTATCTCGAATAAGTTGTGTAGCTTCGCTGGTTATATCTAGTGCTTTATTTGTTTGCTCTAGATCTTCAAGCGGACATAGACTTAAGCACAGTCGCTTTGCGAGTTCACTTTTACAGTATGTGGCTAGTCTCCCTTTTAAGATGCTGAAATCAAGTATTTCACTAATATCTTGGCATTGGTTTAGAGACTGTGTATTGTTACTTTTAAGCATATATATATAATCATTTGCTGATTTCTCTCGAATGATTATATATTAAGGGAACTTTATTTTTCTAATAACAATAATTGTACATATGGCAATAATGATGACAGCAAGGAGAATTGGATGAACAATATTAGTATTTCAGATATAAAACAACAATTTGAATTGTCCCATGATGCGCTAATGAAAAGTTTGATAGGGCTCAATGTGTCAGAAGCTTTTGAAGGTTCTGAATGGTCCGTTGCAGATGTGCTGATGCATTTAGATTTATCTAAGTTTATAGATGCGTTAAGAGATATACATGAAGGCAAAGTTAACAGATTTCCATCTTATGGCACATTAGAATCTGCTATAGAAAAATACGTTGAAGTAATAAATGATAATCATCTCAGGCTTATGGCCATATTAGCTGATTTAGATGAAGAACTTTTAGATAATAAAGTTACTGAATATAATCCAGAGAATAATTATCCGGCACTGTCTTTGAGAGATTTATTAGACCGTATGTCCAGACATGAATTAAACCATGCACAGCAAATTGAAGAGATTATCGTTAAATTGAGGAATAAAAGATAGCTGTTATCAACTTGCCTTTTGGAGCTCATTTGTTAAACTACCCCATATCTAGATAAAAGCTGAGGATGGTCTGTTATGTTATACGAAGTTAGAAGTTATATTTTGAAAGCCGGCGCAACGCCCCATTTCGAAGAAGAATTTGAAAAAGCATTACCTGAACGAGAAAAGTTTTCTAAACTCGGAGCGTTTTGGCATACCGAAATTGGTCCATTGAATCAAGTGATACATGTGTGGCCATACAAAGATATAGAAGAAAGGAGCCGCATTAGAGCTGAAGCAGTAGCTGCTGGAGTTTGGCCTCCTAAAGTTGAACCTGGGACCATCATTAACATGCAATCGGAAATTTTTATCCCAGCACCCTTTATGAGACCACTCGGAGGCGATCAAGCGTTAGGAAATGTTTATGAGATGCGTACTTATACTTACCAACCTGGTGCTATGCCAGAAGTGGTAAAGCGCTGGGGAGAACGTATTGAAGAACGAGAAAAAGCCTCTCCATTGGTAGCAGGTATGTATAGTGATATTGGTGGTTTGAATAAATGGGTTCATATATGGGCTTATGAAGACTTGAATCATAGGGCTGAAGTTAGGGCTAATAGAGGAGAGAACTGGCCACCCCCAACGAGAGAATTCATCGTTTCCCAGGAAAATAAGATTATGCTTCCTGCTAAATTTTCTCCGATGCACTGATTTATTGGGACTGATAAGAAACAACTTTGATAAATTAAGTAAGTGAGGCTGAAGTGGAAATTGGAATAACAATGTTTGTTACTCAATCGTCGATTCACGTATCCGATTTGGCTCGATACTGCGAGGATTTTGGATTTGAATCTTTGTGGTTACCTGAACACTCAGTAATCCCTGTCCAAACCACTAGTCCTTGGGGAGGAGCGGCTGATGGAACAATCCCAGATTGGTATTATGAATGTACGGATCCATTTGTCAGCTTAGCCCATGCATCGGCTGTTACTGAGAATCTAAAATTAGGCACTGGTATATGTTTGGTTCCGGAAAGAAATCCAATTGTTTTGGCGAAAGAAATCGCTACATTGGATCATTATTCCAATGGTAGATTCTTATTTGGGATTGGGTCGGGCTGGTTGAAAGAAGAAACTGAATTATTTGGTGTCAAATTTGCTGATAGGGTCAATGTTATGTACGAATCCATTCAAGCTATGAAACAGTTATGGACCCAGGAAGAATCTGAATATAACGGACAATTCATTAATTTCCCCCCAGTAATTTCTCGACCCAAACCAGTCCAAAAACCTCATCCTCCTATATATGTGGGCGGCAAAGCAAAAAAAGTATTTCAAAGAGTCGTAGATTGGGGTGATGGCTGGATGCCAAACAGGATATCTCCAGAAGAAGTGGCAAAGGGGAGGCAAGAGATTGATCGAATCGCTATGGAACAGTCAAAAAATCCTGCAGATTTCTCTGTTTCAGTTTTTGGTCAACCTCCTGATAAAGAATTACTAAAAGCGTTTGAAGAGGCTGGTGCTGATCGTGTTATGATCCGATTTGAGGGAAGTTCACACTCAGAAGTTTTACGAGCCTTAGAGAATATAGCAACTGATATATTAGATTAGCTAATGCTTGAATACAGTGAGGGTCAAGAGCCTAATCAAGGTTTGTTACTAGCTAATGCTAATTTCTACCATGCTTTTGAATCGTTAGATATAGCGTCAATGAGCAACATCTGGTCTCGGTCTGATAAATCATTTTGTATACATCCTGGCTGGGAACCAATATTCACGTGGGAAGAGATCAGGGTGAGTTGGGAAAACATATTCAGGACATCGTCTTTGATGATGTTTCAAATAGAAGTGATACAGAGTTTTGTAGACGGTAATAATGGAACCGTGTTGTGCAAAGAAAATATAAGTAGCGTTATCAATGGAAGAGCAACGAACTTCTCAATACTAGCCGTAAATACATTTGAATTGGAAATAGAGAATTGGAAACTCATGTCTCATCATGGCTCCCCTGTTTGATTTACATAATGGTTATTTTGATATTGTATTAAGGAAGTGTTGATATTCTTGTAGGAATCCTACAGGATTGTCCCCTTGTACTAAGTGCCCAGCATTATCTACAGTGCTGATAATACAATCCGCTATAGTATTACGCATTTTGTCCATGGTATCTGAATTGAACACGTCACTGTTAGCTCCTCGAATGATTAACGTTGGGCAATTAATGTGAGTTATCATTTCCCATAGTTCACTGGAAGGAATAGTTTGAGATTGATAATCAGGTTGTCTCATCACTTTGTCATATTTCCAAGACCATTTCCCGTCGCTTCTTTCTCTTATATTGTATTTTAGTGATCCTAGGACTTGTTCTATAGGCCTGCCAGTGTACGATTGGATCCGGGCGGCAAATTCTTCAAAGCTGTCTAGTTCATCTGGTAGAGATTTAAATTGTTGCATTCTCCTGCGCCCGACCGATTGAGTGTCTGGTCCTGTATCCACTATCGTTAAGGAAGCTAATTTGTGGGAATTTTGTGATGCCCAAGCGTAACTATTTCTCCCTCCCATGGAATGACCCACAAGGTGAAAATTATCTAGATTGAGATATTTAACAACTGCTTCAATATCTTTAACTTGTTCTTGAGTGGAATAGTCTTGGTTAGGGGACCAGTCCGAATCTCCATGTCCTCTTTGGTCAAGGGCTATAACATGATAGTCTTCAGATAAAGGAAGGCTAATGAAATCCCAGCTATGTGCTTGTTGTGCATTCCCATGAAGCATCAAAATAGTTTGATGGTTAGAGTTTCCCCATTCCAAATAGTGGAACTTCATGCTTCTTACAGAAATTGTACAGTCCACAGGTTCGTTATGCGAAGTAAAAGGAATTCCTTTTTGCCTAGCTGCTTCATATAAGGACAGACCCTGTGATTCTATTGACATACAAACCTCATCAATGTGACTCAACTGTAACATTTACGGGAAAAAAATCAAATATGAATTAAAAGGTTTATTTTGTTTCAAACTGATGCTATGATTAACCACCTGAAAATATGATTAATAGTTGTAGACTAGGAGACTTATGGCCACCGAGACCGTTACATTAGAAGCTAAAGAAAGAGTTGTATTAGGCAAGAAAGTTAAGTTATTACGAAATGAAGGCCTTACCCCAATTCACCTCTACGGAGCTCAGTTGCAGTCATTAGCATTGCAATGTGAAGAACGAGCATTAGTCAAAGCGCTCGCCTCTGCAGGTTCTAATACACCGGTTATGTTGAATGTCGAAGGTCAAAATGACCCTGTTTTAACATTTGCCAGGGAGATCCAATGGGATCCTGTGAAAGAGACAATTTTACATGTGGATTTTATGGTAGTTGATTCAAGTCAGAAAATAACAGCTAGAGTACCTGCATCAATAATAGGAGAAGCTCCAGGCGCAAGAGCAGTATCGGGTCAAGTGAGTTTGTCTGTTAGAGAATTAATTGTAGAAGCTTTGCCGCTTGAAATGCCTGCTGAGATAGAAATCGATGCTACTCGACTTATTGAAGCTGATTCAGTTATAAGAAGAGAAGACATAACAGTGCCTGAAGGTGTTGAATTAATTGGCGAGCCAGATGTAATTATTGCGCGCATTATCATTCCTAGAAGAGCACCTGTATTGGGCCAATCCGAGGAGTCAATTGAAGAAGGGGCTGAAGCAGTTACCGAAGATACTACAGAAGACGCAGAGGCTGCATCAGAAGGTTAATCTCGGCTCGGTAATCTCGGCACCCATGTATACTGGAGAAGTAGTTATATGTATTTAATATATATGGGGGAATCCACCAACTATGACACACCATCTGTCCAAGAAGACAAGCAACATCAAATACATGCTGGGTTAATATTGCATGAAAGTGCTTGGGTGTCACTTAATGGGGAATTGACTGCGCTGTATAAAAGATACTTTTCTACTGAGACTTCTGATTTACTGCCTGCTATAAATTCTGATGATGTATATGAAGGTAAGAACGAATTCGCCGAATGGGATTCAGATAAAAGAGCTTCATTACTTCAAGACCTGTTGGATATATTGATCAGAAAAGAAATACCATTAATTGTTGCTTCACTTAATAATGGGACTTATGAAAATGCCAAGAATAATTTGAATAATCCCGAGGCATTAACTAAACCTTTAGATGAAATTATCATAGAAAGGTTTTTGTTAGCTCTGAACATGTATATGGATGAGTTGCAAATGTCTACAATGGACCCAAGTCAAATTATGGAATCTTCATGGACTATCAACGATTACAGTATGTTGGTCTGTAAATATGAAGGCTCTGTAAAACCTGAATTTATGGCTAATTTCCTTAATAATTCATTGAATATACCAAATCCTTCTGTACTGGAAGATATTAGTTATGTCAGTAAAGAGAGATCTCCGATCGGTCAATTGGCTGACGTGTGTGCTTATTTGGTTATGCGCTGGTTGAGCGAGCCAGAGGGAGACCATAGTTATATAGATTACATTAATGGTCTACAGGATGGCAGAGTATTACAAGTTATCTATCCCGTACAGTTATAAAACTAAAATCTTATTGAGATAAGTTTTCTTAAAAGACTGCATGTCAGGTCTACACTTATTACTAGTAGTACGTACCAGAGTAATAATAATCCCAAGTCTGCATAATGGAAATAACTAAAGCTTAACCTGAATTCTCTTCCCAATCCTGCTGAACTCACTAATCCTACAACCACCGTAGTTCGAATTACCACTTCCCAGCGGTATAACAAGTATGTCAAGAATTGAGGCAACAGCTGCGGTAGTATTGCATATAATAAAAGCTGTCCTCCGCCCGCACCAGATGTTTGCAAAGATTTGACGCTAGTAATTTCCATGTCTTCTATACATTCTGAGTATAGTTTGCCGAGCACTCCTGTATTATGAATTGCTAAGGCGATAGCGGCCACCCATATACCAGGAGTGAAGAATAGCATCAAAATGATGGCTAAGATAAGTTCGGGAATTGCTCTAGTAAACGAATAAACGCTACGGATGAGAAAATAGATTATCTTTAGTGCTGGGCGAGTATATCCAAATAGCGTATCATCATGAAAATTGCGTGATGCAAACATACAGGTTGTTAGTGCAATTATTCCTGCTAGTCCAATTGAACATATGCTCATTAGAAGTGTCTCATATGCTAAATGTCTTAGGTCAAACCAAGAACTAAGCCGTGAAGTTAAACTTAAATCCTGGTCTAAACCCATTAATTTCGTTATCAGTTGATTTGTTTGAATTAGAGTGTCTTTACTAAATAGGTCGCTGAGATGAAATCTACTTTGGAATAAAATATATCCCCACGAAGTAATGGATAACAATGCGGCAATGCCCAAAGATATATAGATGATTATTTTGTTAATTGTTAATGGTTTTTGTAATTGGTTCATGTTGTCAGAGCCTTTCTTACTGTAGTGCTCCATAAATCCACTACGATTACCATGATTGTTAAACAAATGAGTCCAGTCCACACTTGACCGAATTTCAAATCCAGTAGAGATAGATGTATTTGATAACCGATTCCTTGTATGCCTATAAAACTCATTATTGCGGCTGATCTTATGCCACATTCTAATCTGTAAAAAATATAACTTATGATATTTGGCATTGCTAAAGGGATACGTCCATAGATCACAGCTTTGGGATAATTGGCTCCATTTGTTAATAACGCTCGTATAGGCTGTTCAGGTACATCACGTAATTGTTCTGCAAAAATACGTCCGAGAATGCCTACATAAGGTATTGTAAGTGCCAAAACGGCTACCATAGGTGAAAGTCCTATGATTGAAACTAACAGTAATGCCCAGACTAATTCATGAATGGACCTTGTAGCTGCCAAAAGAAACCTTAATACTACAACAAATGTATTGTTTATATATGTATTATGTATATAGGTTCCAGAGCTCAGAATTCCAACCGGTATAGCGATGATAATTGCTAGACTAAGACCAGCAAAAGCATACAGTATAGTCTGTATTACTGCTTTGAAGCATATGAATAAAAAATCCGGGGTAATATCTAGGTAAAATATTGACCATAAAAAATTTAGTAAAGTGGAAAAACCATCATAACTAATTAATGCTTGATCTGTATTGAATATGGTCATAACTGACCATATAAAAGCGGCCACCAATATCAGTGTTAGTATTTTTTTACTTTCAACATAGTTACTAATTTGTTTCATTTGTAAAGCTCGGATAACATTTCTTCATTTATATGATCTGAGGAAACGTCGAATACTACCGAGTGTTCTTTAATACCGATTAGTCGTGAACAGTAATTTTGGATTAACTTAGTATTGTGTAACGTGATGATCACGCTTCGATTTTCGGTAACTAATTTTGATTTAATTAGCTGCATGATATCTTCTGCCCTCGTAGGATCTAATGAAGATACTGGTTCGTCAGCGAGCACCACCATAGGATTCTGGATTAACAATCTTGCTATAGAAACTCTTTGCTGCTCTCCTCCAGATAAATGAGCAGCCTTATTGTTTATTTTGTCTTCTATGCCTAAGTCTTTCAACATAAGGCTGACTTTTTCGCGTTCTAAAGGATAAATAAGGGATACCAGTGATTTCAAGAGACTCCAGTTTCCTAAATTTCCAGCGAGTACATTATTAATCACATTCAATTCAGGGACAATAGAGTATTGCTGGTCTATCATACCTACGAGTGCTGCTAGTTCTTTACCAGGTTTTAACTTTCCGATATCTTTATCTGATATTTTAATGGACCCAGCACTTGGTTTGCTGAGTCCACTTATCATATTCAATAAGGTTGTTTTACCACTTCCTGATGGACCTGCGATTCCTATTATTTCTCCGCGTCCAACACTAAATGAAACATCTTTTAATGCAGGGTCTGCTCCATAATATTTAGTGACTCCATCAACTTCTATCAGGTTGTTAGACATAAGAATTATTTGATAATCCCTAATGCTTCAGCAGTATCCGTTATTGCATCGTAGTTACTATTATTGGTTGTTATAAATTGATCCGCATTGAATAACTCAAGGATTTCCGCATGGTCTGATGGATTAAGGTCCAGTAATGCTTGAGTTATTTTTTCAGTGAAACCATCTCCGAATTTTGTTTCAATGTCTGATCTAACGGTCCAGTTATAATCGTAGTACTCTGGAGTTGTGTAGAATTCTCTAACCAAGGCAGGATCAGCTTTCCCTTCTGAAACGGCGCGGTTCCAAACTTTGTAGTTAACAGCTCCTACGTCAAATGCTCCATCTTGCACCAGTTTCCATGTCAGGTCATGTGAACCAGAATAATTCGGTAAAGTTTTGAAGTCAGAATCTGGGTCTATGCCATTTTCTAACATGAAAAATCTAGGCATTAGGTTCCCTGAAGTTGAATTTTCACTTCCGAAAGTCAAGGTTAAATCGGATGCTTGCTGTTTAAGATCGGATAAGTCATTGATATCCAGGGAGGATTTTACAATAAATTTGCTTAGGTATCTGGCATCTGATTTGCGCTGCGCTATAGCTTGAGCTCCCTCATCCTGTATCCGAGCTTGTACCCCTGTTAATCCTCCAAAGAATGCGAGGTCAAGATCGCCCTGACTGAACGCTACGACTACAGCTGAGTAGTCTATACTGGGTTTGAATTGAACATTAACATTTAATTCTTTAGATAGATAATCGGCAAATTTTTCGTATCGTCTGGCTAGCCTCTCAGTATCCTGATCTGGTATTCCTCCTACGTAGAGGGTTTCAGCTGGGGTGCTGCATGCTAGTAACATGAGACACGTGAGAATAATTGGTAAAATAGTAAATCTTTTTAAAAACTTAGACATAATCGCTCCGGGTATTTGTTACGTATAAACTAATCGTCGGAATGATATTGTCAGGTAAATCCATTAATTAAAAAGATGCTTTTATTCATTCGGATATAGTAAATAGGGTTGAAATTCATGTCAAGTTCTAAAGTGGACATTGCGCCAATACATGAATATAATCCTACGAGCAATTTGTATTTGTTATTGCGCTTAGATGGAGAGGTGCCGGAGTGGTTGAACGGGCTCGCCTGGAAAGCGTGTAGGGGTCGAAAGGCCTCTCGCGGGTTCGAATCCCGCCCTCTCCGCCATTAATATTACAACCCTAGTTTCTGGTATACCTCTGGATTCGCGCAGTATTCCAGCCTCTCGCCATTTGACCCAAGAATTAAGTTACCGGCAGCAATCATACACATTTTCCTTCGAGCATCGATTGATGCGCTTCCTATATGAGGACTAATTATTAGGTTGTCTAGCGTCAGTAAAGGACTATCTGGCTCGATTGGTTCTGGGTCTGTAACATCGATGCCGGCAGAGCGGATCCATCCTTCGTTTAAAGCATCATATAATGCAGAAGGATTGACAATAGGGCCTCGAGCGGTATTTATCAGTACGCTATCTTTTTTCATAGCTTTTAATTCATCATAACTAATAAGGTAATAAGTTTCTGGTGTTAGTGGCACATGAACAGAAACGTAGTCAGAATTAGATAATAATTCATACATATTTTCACAATACGTGACACCAGGTAGATCATCTACATCTGGCTTGGGTGTTCGTGAATGATAAAGTACTTCCATGTCGAACCCTTGGGCTCTTTTTAGCATTTCTCGGCCTATGGTGCCCATTCCTATGATTCCTAGAGTAGCTCCACCAACGTCTGTTCCGAGCCAGCTCATGGGGTGGAAAGCGATTTCCCATTGTTTGTTTTTGACCCAGTTGTAAGATTCTGAGATTCGTCTGGCGCAGTTGAGAAGTAGTCCAAAAGCTATGTCTGCTGTTGGTCTGGCCACCACTCCTGGAGTGTTTCCTACCATTACGCCGACATTGGTGGCTTCCCCTACGTCAATATTATCTACGCCTACCCCAAGTTGACTGATGACTTTAAGATTCTTGCATTCTGAGATAATACCTGCATCTACTTTGTCCATTACGGTAGTGAGGATGCCGTCACATTCGGAGGCTTTAAGCCTTAATAAGTCTCTAGTGATGGGATTTTCATCTTCCCATATTTCTATTTCGGCATGCGCGGATACTAATTCTATGGCCTCTTCAAATAACGGCCTCGTAATTAATACTTTCATTTAAATAACACTACCTGTTATAAGTTTCACTCTTATAGTATGGCAAATGTGATATTTTGGCAAAAATTGAGACAGTAGGTGGGTGTTCTCGTGGAGTTAGGAGGCTTGTGGCTATCTTAAAGGAATAGAGGCCCGGGAGGAGGTACGGGCCTCTAGGTTGGGTTAATGCTAATAACCAACAATGTTTAGGAACATTGCTTCGTTGTCAGTTAGTTTTTCTATTTCTCTTCTTTCTAGTTCTGTCATTGCAGGTCCAGAAAAAGTAGAGGAAAGTACTGACATGCAGTAGCTAACATTTGACATAGCTTCGTGAACTATTTTGTTAAACATGCTATTAAATTAACCTCGCTATAATCATTATTTAAAATACTTACTTAAATATTTTATTTGATATAATGATATACCCTGGCACAGTATTCTGTCAAGCGATATTATGATATTAATAATATTTCAATAAAAGATATGTCTTAGATGTATTTGTTAGGGTTCATTATATAGTTGGGGTCCAATGTAGTTTTTAGGGTTTTGATCAGGTCATAGGATGCCCCTAATTCTGTTTGGACGATATGTTTAAGCTTGATTCCCACCCCGTGGCAGTACTCTATAGATCCTCCCATATCGCAGCTTAAAAGGATTAACTTTTCAGATGCTTCGTGTAGTTGTTGAGTTGATGTTGAGTGCTGCTCTGCAGGAATAATCATCATTGAAAAGAAATCAGGTTTTCCCCATATGGCAAACTCTGTAACAGTCAACTTGTGTTGATTGATGATTCGTTCTGATGCTTGTTTGAATTTTAGTATTTGAGAAGGAGGAAGACTGAAATGTAGATATTCAAAAATGTTATTAGTATTTCTTTTCCATTTTACGTCACGTGGTTTGTTTAGAGCATTATGGGCATATAATTTTGCGGAAGTGTGTCGATTGTTCCAATATGATGATGTTATCTCAGGATTAAGTAAGAATTGTTGCTTGTTATCTAGCTTAGTTGTGGCCCACTTCACTGAGGCATCTATTACATCGGGTTCTCCATCGAATACCAAATGCATTGTTATGCCGTTTTGAGATTCACTTAGTTCTAGTAATGAAGGCCGTAAATTAGCATTATAAATTTCCGATAGTAAGTCGTACCCAGTTTTAAAGTCATGGAAACCTATAGTTAAGAAGCGTGTGGTTTTAGGTTCGGGGTAAATTTTTATACAAGCAGCGGTGATGATTCCTAATGTTCCTTCTGTTCCTATAAACAGATTTGATACATCAGGCCCTACTGAGGAATTTGGAATGTGGCTTATAGGTAAGATTTCTCCAGATGGAAGAACTGTTTCAAGGCCAATCACTTGCTCTCCCATAGTGCCATATTTACTGGCTGTGTAACCTACTCCATTCGTTGAAATGGCTCCCCCTACAGATGCTATTGGCAAAGAATAAGGATCGTGACCTAATATATGCTGTTTGGTGCGGAGCAAGGAGTTTAATTCACCAAGTATCATGCCTGCCTCGACAGTTACAGATCTACTCGGCAAATCAAGTGTTATCAGTTTATTCATCTTTTTAAGACTGATCATCAAAGAATCCGCTAATGGGGCTATACCTCCCATTACTCCAGTACCTCCTCCCACAGGGGTTACAGGTATGACATTAAGATTGGCTAATTTGATAATCTCGGATACTTGTTTATTGGAGGTCGGGAAAATAACCGCGGAAGGAAGAATATGCAATTCATTTAGTAAATTGTGCGCTCGGTTTGGGGATAATGCATCGGATGAGAAGATATCTAAATTGGTTTTGTCTGTAACTAAATGTTCCTGTCCTACTATAGTTCTGAGCTGACTTAGAATGCTCTCATCTAACATTGATTCATTGCCATTTAGGTCCGGCAGAGGTGTCTTCAATATTAATATTTAAGTCTTGTAGAGAGTTCCTGATTTTGTCTGCAAGGTTGTACTGATTCGCTTCTCTCAAATCTTCTCGGATCTCTAATAGTAAATCGACAAAGGGCGCTACGTCAGACAGAGTTTTAGTCTCTGGAGCTGAAAAAGTTATTCCTAATATTGATCCCATTGTTTTCAGTTCATACTGCGCGTTTTCTACTTCTAGACCGGATTCTTTTGCTCTGTTAATTTCTCTGGCCAAATCGAACATAACAGCAATTGACTGAGGGGTATCCAGATCATTATTCATGTGACTTAAGAATTTCATTCTATATTCTGATGCATCAAGATCAGTACCACTAGCTGTGGTTGGTTCCAAAGCAATTCTTAATCTTTGTAGGCTCCTTGAGACAGCTTCACATCCTTCATCACTGTAGTTCAAAGGTGATCGGTAGTGAGAACTTAGCAAATACAATCTGAGTGCATCAGGTTGATGTTTCGTTAAGGCTTCTTCTACAGATACAAGGTTGCCAATGGATTTACTCATTTTATCTTGCCCGAATTGGAGCAATCCGTTATGCATCCATATTTTTGAGAAAGGTTGCTTGCTTGTGTATGCTTCGCTTTGCGCGATTTCATTTTCGTGATGAGGGAACACTAGATCCATTCCTCCGCCATGAATATCTAATTGTTCTCCTAAGTATTTGGTTGACATTGTTGTGCATTCAATATGCCACCCAGGTCGCCCAGGTCCCCACGGACTGTCCCAAGACGGTTCACCCTCTTTGGAACCTTTCCAAAGTGCAAAATCTATTGGGTTTTCCTTATTGGGATCTATGTCTATTCTTGACCCTGATATCATGTCATCTGTCGATCGATTACTAAGTTCTCCGTAATTGGTGGACTCATTGACTCTGAAGAACACATCTGATCCAGCAGCATACGCATATCCGTTGCTAATTAAGGTGTTTATAGTTTCTATAATATCTGGGATTTCTTGTGTGGCTCTTGGATACTTCGTAGCTCTTAGAACATTTAAAGCGTCCATGGTGGCAAAAAAATCTTGGATATATCGTTCAGTAAGTTCGTCCTCACTTATCCCTTCTTCTTGTGCCTTTAATATGATTTTGTCGTCTACATCAGTAAAGTTCTGTATGTGGTGCACATTGAACCCTGAATATTCCAGATATCGTCTTAATACATCAAAAACGACATAGCTCAAAGCGTGGCCTACATGAGTAGAGGAATAAGGAGTTACCCCGCATACGTAGACCTTTACTTCAGTTGGGTCATTGGGTTTAAAGTCTTCTATTTTCCTATTTAGTGTGTTGTAAAGTTTCATTGTGTTCTATTGATTGTGACCACTGCCATAGCGGCTATTCCTTGTTGCTGGCCTATAAAACCTAGATAGTCGGTGGTGGTAGCTTTGATATTTATAGAGCCGAGACCAATGCTTAGTACAGAGTCTATATTTTTACGCATATCCATTATGTACGGCGATAATGCTGGTTTTTGAGCAATTATTGTAGCATCGACATGGGATACCTGCCAGTTTGATTCTTTTCTAAGTTTATCTACTCTCTTCAGTAACTCCATACTACTTATGCCCCTAAGGGACGCATCTTCAGAAGGGAATATGCTTCCTATATCTCCTAAAGTCAGACTTCCTAATAATGCATCTATTACGGAGTGGATCAAAACATCTCCGTCGCTATGTCCAAGCAATCCTAGTTCATGAGGTATTAGAACTCCTCCTAAGATTAATTGTGAACCACTCTCTAATTGATGTGCATCAATACCTATTCCTGATTTGTATTCAAACATCGTGCCAAGTTATGCTCCCTCAGGATTTAATAGAATGTATTCTGCTAGCATCAGATCTACTGGGGTGGTAACTTTGATATTTCTAGGATCACCCTCGGCTAGATGTATCGGTATGTTTAGCGATTCCAATAGTGATGAATCGTCGGTATGTTCGTTTGTGCTGTTTGAGTATGCTTCATGGATCATAGCCCACTCAAAAACTTGAGGTGTCTGGGCTTGCCATAAATGAGTTCTGTCAACGGTATTGAGTATGACCTTATTTGTATCAGATTCTTTGATTGTGTCTACCACCGGAATTGCCGGGACGGCGCTACCATGAATTTGTGCTAGATTTATGCAATTGGTAATGGTTTCACTAGTGACGCAAGGACGGGCGCCATCGTGTATACCTACTAATTTGGTTTCTGGTAAGCATTTAAGCCCGAGTCTTACAGATTCTTGACGTGTTTTACCTCCAGGGCAAACTTTAATCACTTTTGAGAATCCTGACGCGACTATCATTTGTTTCGCTTCTTGTGTTTTATGGGTCTCTACTACTACGCATATGTGCGCTACCGATGGGTGGTTTTCGAATGTTTTCAAAGTGTGATGTAATAGCGGGTGATGAGCAATGCTTGCGTATATTTTGTCTTTTCCCATTCGGGTGCTATTGCCAGCTGCGACTATCACGACCCCCAAAATAGATTGTTCTTTGGGCATTTAGGCACTTCGGGTTTGTGCAAATATGATCCTGCCCGCAGCTGTCTGTAGGACACGTGTTACCGTAACATCATGGCTGGAATTAATGAAACGACGACCGCCTTCTACAACTACCATGGTTCCGTCGTCTAAGTATGCAACGCCTTGACCTATTTCTTTCCCTTCTTGCACTATATTAACGTTTATTTCCTCGCCGGGAATCACGATCGATTTAACAGCGTTAGCTAGTTCATTAACATTTAATACTGGGATCCCTTGTAATTCTGCAACCCTGTTTAAGTTGTAGTCAGTGGTAAAAATACAAGCATTCATGTTCTTTGCGAGTTGGATCAGTTCAGAGTCTACTTCGTTTGTGTAATTCACTCCTACATCTAATATCTGCATCTGGATTTTGTTACTGTTTTGTAAGTCTGAGAGCACGTCTAGTCCTCTTCTTCCTTTATTTCTTCGGATTGCGTCAGGTGAATCTGAGATGTGTCGTAGTTCATCAAGAACAAATCGAGGGATCAATAATTCACGGTCTATAAATCCAGTCGCAACAATATCAGAAATCCTTCCATCTATGATTGCACTTGTGTCGACTAGTATCGATGAACTGAAATTACTGCGGGAACTAAGGTGATTTGTGTTAAAGCTAGATTGCATGAAATTACGAATATTTTTGCCTTTGCTGATTCCTAATAATAATCCTATAAGCCCTAACAAGGCGTATATAAAGAAGGGCAAAATACTCCCCATCCATCCAGGCAAATTAGATATAGGAATGGAGACCAAAGCAGATATCACTAGGCCTGCGATTAAACCTAGGATGCCTGCCGCGAGGGTGAAACCTGATATGTTGTTATTAGAATTCATGCTTTAATTTCTCAATGTCTATTTTATCGACTTGGAATTATTCGGTCAAACGATACTTATTATTTGAAATATGGTGGTGGTTCGTGATGATTAAGTCTAGAAAGGCAGCCTGATTATGTATATAATTTCCAAAGACAGAACGATTACTTGTATTTGATATATTCAAGTGATGTAAAAAGAGGTAAAGGGGCTTAAAAATGAGTGACATAATTTCCAATTTACAATCATCAATAGATGCTAAATCAATTCTTCAGCATCCTTTCTATCAGGCTTGGCAGAAAGGTGAACTAAACCAGGAAGATTTGAAACTTTATGCAGAACAATATTATTTCTTCGAATCAGCATTTCCTCAAAGGTTAAGCACGATTCACGCCAAATGTGACGATGCATCCGTAAGACAGACGCTTTTAGTGAATTTGTGGGATGAAGAGTTTGGGGAAGATAACCATGCTTCACAATGGCTTCAATTTTGCGAAGGCTTAGGGCTGGATCGAGAAGAGGTTAAACAGGCAGAGTTATTGCCAACAACACAGCATTTGGTCGACACATACACTCAAATTTGTGATCAGGAAGCATTCCAGCACGGAATGGCTATTATGTATGCATGGGAATATCAGGTTCCTAGAGTGGCAACAGAAAAAATTGTTGGTTTAAGGAAATTCTTTGATTTGCCTGAAGATTCTTTAACCTTCTTCAAGGTTCATAGTACTGAAAAGATTGCACATCATGAAGCAGAGGCTGAATCAATATCCGCTACAGTCAGTGATACTGACACTGAGGACATATTAGGTAGTGTCAATCAAGCTCTTGATGCAATGTGGACCTTTTTAGATGGAGTGGATGAGGCCAGAAATAAATTAGCCGCAGTAGCTGACTAGTATGAGACTGTGTTCTTTTATTCCTAGCGCGACAGAGATCATATATCTTTTGGAGCAAGAGGATAATTTATTTGGAGTTACTCATGAGTGTGATTACCCTTATGCCGCTTTAGATAAACCTAATGTAGTCAGAAGTGTATTTGACGAATTCCAAGATCCTACGAGTGAGGAAATAAATTCTGTTATTTCTGAACGATTGAAAAACGGTCTGGGAATTTATCAGATTGATGAAGAAGTTCTAGCTACTGCCCAACCAGAAGTAATCTTCACGCAGCAGGTTTGTGAGGTATGAGCAATTTCTTCTCAGCAGGTTGCTGAGGCATGTGTTAAGTTGGATCAGTCTCCGGAGATAGTGTCTTTGGATCCTCAATTACTAAGCGACGTATTAGAAGACATCCAAAGAATAGGCAAAATCACTAATACTGAAGCTAAAGCACAACAGATAGTAGATAACTTACAACTTCGGATAGATAGAATTTCGGATGTTAGTGAAACGGTAACCTCTAAGCCAAGTGTGTTCTGTATTGAGTGGGTAGACCCGGTTATGTGTGCGGGGCATTGGATACCCGAAATGGTAGAGATAGCGGGTGGAGTAGATTGTTTTGGAGATAAAACAAAAGGATCCTTTGTTATAGATTGGGACGATGTAATGAAAGCCGACCCAGATAAGATAATTCTTATGCCCTGTGGTTTTGGAGTGTCTAGGGCATTAAAGGATCTGGAAAGCTTGGAACAAAGAGAGGGATGGTCATCTTTAAAAGCGGTGACTACCCAACAAGTGTATGTGGTAGATGCAGGTAGTTTTACAAGTAGATCTGGTCCCAGATTGGTGACAGGATTAGAAATGCTTGCAGAAATTATACATCCAGAGCTCAACGTTGATTTGATACCAGCTGATTCAGTGCTGAGACTGTTTAGTTAGTTTTTACTGAATCCGGGATAAGGGTTATTTTTATTTGTTTCCGCTTCGAATAATTTAATTGACTCATTTAGAATAGGAAGTAGCAGTTTGGCTTGCTTTTCAAATGATTCACTTTCTAGAAGGTTTTGCTTGATATTATTAGGCACAGATAAATTTTGAAGGACCAGGTCTATCCCTTGGTATATCAATGACTGTGGGTCTGATTCTGTAAAATAAGAACTAGCCCATCCTCCATATGACTCATCTATCACCTTATTTAAGTTCTTGACAGTGTGTTGAACTTCTTCAAGTGAGCTTACATCAGGAGCGTTGAATACATGTCTTATTTCCTCGACTCGGGCGCTCAAATAAGGCTTGTCATATAAGAGTTCTTCTATTTTAAATTTTTCCTGTCCTCGTATGATTATTTCTATGGTTCCATCAGTGTTATGAGAGGTGCTTGTAATGTGTCCAAATGTGCCAATGCTGTAAGGGGTAGCGTAATTTCCTACCTCGTTACCATCTTTTATTAAGATGATACCTACTGGTTGGGTATAATTGGTGCAGTATTCAACCATCTGCTTGTATCGATCTTCGAAAATATGCAATGGAAGATCCGTATTGGGGAACAAAACTAAGTTCAAGGGGAATATGGGTATTGGGTTATCCATTATCGGTCACTGTGAGAGCAAGAACCAAATTATGGTTCTACTCGGATGGAGTCACCCACATTGAAAGTCCCGCCATTTAACACTATAGATAATATCCCACGTTTTCCGTCTAAAGCTGCTTGTAGTCCATCTTCAATAACATCCATTTTGTGGCAAGGGTCACAAAGGCCAGTTGCTTCTAATGTGACGTTGTCCCCCACGAAAAATACGTTGCCTGGTTGAATGTTTGATAAATCTAAACCAGTGGTGGTGATATTCTCTTTTATTTGTCCAGGTATTAGTTTAAATTCATCAAGAGTTTCTTTATCCATTACTAGAACTTGTCTTAAGTTTGCTGGGTTTCTGCTTCTATCATTCTCCAAGCCTTCTCCTGTAATGGCTGATGCGGAGGTTACTGCTACTGAGTCTTCTCCTTTGATTTCTGCGATATGGATAGCAACTATGGTTCCGTCGTTCATGGTATGCACTCCTCATATTAATATGTGAATTTTCTAAAGCATGAGATATAAGGTTTACTGGTATCTCTTCAACGATTATAGTTGTAAAACCAAACATTTGGAATACCGAAATGGTCTGTAGGAGTAAATTATGGCTAATGAATTTATTAAAACTGAATTAATAGACGGGGTACTGAAAATTACTATGCATGATCCTGCTACCAGGAATGCATTAGGCCCAGAAATGGCTAGGGAAATAATAGATACTTTGGATAACTTTGAACAAGACAATAGCTGTAGAGTCTTGCTATTAACTGGTACTGATCCATCTTTTTGTTCAGGTGCTAACGTGAAAGGCTTTAGACAACGAATCGAGGATCGAGAACAGAAGACCGCTACAGAAGGAGAACAAGAAGATTTGCCATGGGGGAAAATGGAGAAAGTGTTATCAAAAAGAGAACTACAATCTCCTTATGCTGCCCCTAAAGTTGTATTGCGACTACATGAATTACAGAAACCCTCGATAGCTGCCGTGAATGGGCATGCTATGGGTGTTGGAATGGGATTATCTTTAGGATGTGACATACGTATAGCTGGTAAGAGAGCACAATTTTCAGAGGCATTTGTCCTTAGAGGATTGATCCCGGCTGATGGAAGTTGTTGGCAATTACCTAGATTAATAGGATTATCTAACACTTTAATGCTGCAATACACTGGTGATCGTTTAAGTGGAGAGGAAGCTTATCGAATGGGATTAGTGAGTCAGGTAGTTGAAGACGATGTATTGATGAGTGAGGCGATGGGATTAGCAAGCAAACTAGCATCAGGACCTACGCAGTCTCATGCAATGATTAAATATTTGGTACATAAAAGTATGGATATGGACTTAGGAGAGAGCATGGATCTCGCTCACGTAGCACAAGAACACATGAGAACCACACAAGATCATAAAGAAGCAGTCCAAGCTTTCATTGATAAACGTCCTCCTAATTTTATAGGGAAATGAGCACGGATTTCCAAATAGTAGAGATAATTTGCGGCCCGAAAATCCAGGCTAAAATACATCTTGACTAGGGAGTAAGCCTCTCATATAATATTCTGCCTAACGGTCGAACAAACGGATGTGTGCGAAATAATCATATGTTTCCCGGACTTCCCATTGGGGAGTCCGGGAAGTTTTGTCCGGCTGGTACTTTAACAATTGAATAAGCAAATTATTTTTTGTCCTAACAAAAAAAACACAATCGAAAGATTGTAAGCAATTTATACTGAGAACAATTTAAAAAGTAAAAAGTTTGAAGTTCTTAGCGTGAGTCAAGTTATTAAGGGCTCACGGTGAATGCCTTGGGATCAAGGACCGATGAAGGGCGCGGTAAGGCTGCGATAAGCCTCGATTAGCCGTCTAACGGGCTTAGTCGAGGATTCCCGAATGGGGAAACCTGTTCCGGTGTTGAGCCGGTTCATCTGCATAGCAGAGGGTAAGTG